>Ga0118677_10006923_pt2 | contig 13593 bp, 12 predicted proteins | sample AliMusrvi5mmetaG_FD_86154 | JGI IMG/M metagenome (GOLD analysis project Ga0118677, IMG submission 86154)
GCGGACGCGCATGCGTTTGCCATCCGATGGCTGTCCTCCAGATGGAGGACATTTCCCCGCGGCGTATGCTGCGCTCCGGCGATAGGCATGTTCGACAAAAAAGCAGGAGATTCAAAGGAAATTGCGACTTCGCGCCCCTTCGCGACCTTCGCGGTGAAGGCTGTTTCTGGTCTCGCCTTTCCACCAACAAAAATCGCACCCGCTAACCGTTGCGTTTCTCGAATTCCTTCATGAACGCGACCAGCGCCTTCACGCCTTCAACGGGGAAGGCATTGTAGATCGAGGCGCGCACGCCGCCGACCGAGCGGTGCCCTTTGAGCTGGCTCATGCCGGCCTTGGCGGCCTCCGAGCAGAAGCGCTCCTCGAGTTCCGCGGTGGGCAGGCGGAACGTGACGTTCATGTCGGAGCGGCATTCCTTCCTGGCCGTACCGCGATAAAACCCGGAGGCGTCGATGGCATCGTACAGCAGTTGCGCCTTGTCGCGGTTGCGCTTGAACATATTCTCCAGGCCGAAGTTTTTCAGCCAGCGCGTGGTCAGCGCCAGGATGTAGACGCTGTAGCAGGGCGGCGTGTTGTAAAGCGAATCGCTCTCGATATGCGTCTGGTACCGAAGCATCGAGGGGATGGTCTTGGCGGCCGCCGCGGCGAGATCCTTGCGCACAACCACCAGCGTGACGCCTGACGGGCCGAGGTTCTTCTGCGCGCCGGCATAGACCATGGCGAACGGACGGTAGTCCAGGGGGCGGGAGAGGATGTCCGAAGACATGTCGCAGATCAGCGGGGCGGCGACCTGCGGGAAGGTCTTCCACTGCGCGCCGGAGATGGTCTCGTTGGAGGTGAGGTGCAGGTAGGCGGCGCCGGGGGTGAGCTTGAGTTCCGCAGCGTCGGGCACGCGGGTCGGAATCTCCTTCTCGCAGTCGGCCGCGATGTTGACGTTGCCCAGCAGGCGCGCCTGCTTGACGGCCGCCGAACCCCAGCTTCCCGCATTCACGTAGTCGGCCGTGGCGCCGGCCGGCAGGAAGTTCATCGGCACCATGGCGAACTGAAGGCTGGCGCCGCCCTGCAGGAAGAGCACGGCATAATCGTCCGACAGGTTCATGAGCGCGCGGATGTTGGCCGTGGCCTCATTGTGGACGGCCTCGTAATGCTTCCCGCGGTGCGACATCTCCATGATGGACATGCCGGAACCCTGGTAGTCCACCAGTTCGGCCTGGGCCTGTTGCAGAACCTCCAGCGGCAGAATGGCCGGACCGGCACAGAAATTAAAAGCGCGCGCCATGATCGTTACTCCTTTGTCTGGGTTGCCATGAACCGGCGCGATTGCAAATCGCCTGCGCCGGAAATAAATTACAATACCGCCTCGTCTGTGGCCAAGTCAACCTTTGCGCCGCTCCTGAAACGCGACTACAGTTATTCTTCCGCATCCGCCGGCAGGCGCAAATCCACCCGCAGGCGCTTCACGATCTCGTCGGCCTCACGCTCGGTCGGCACATTCGTGGCGACGGTGATGCGTCTGAACAGGCAGAGCCAGGGCACCCGGCCTGTTTTGGACTTGGCGGTCCGCTCGATCACGATGTCGTACCAGGTCTTGCCGTTGCTGGAGGTCGAATCGCCGTGGTTCACCCCTGAAACGCTGCTGCAGGGCACGCGCCGGGTCCAGGGGATGCCGAACAGACGCGCGTGCTGGTGGAGCACGCCGTTCTGGACCCAGGTGCGTCGCGAAATGAAACCGCGCAGACCGATGAACAGGAACAAGAGACTGAAGAGGCCAAACGCCACAACAAACAAACAAATGCCCAACGTCATAAAGAGCGGGATCAGACGGAACAGGTTACACCACCCCTCTGCCTTCATCGTGAATACGTCCTCCACCAGTCCTGGGAGCTGGCGACCAGCCAACACCGGAATAGTCATGAAGAAGAGGCCGATGATTGCCGGCACCACGGCGACTCCCTGCTTCATTCCGCGGGCATCGCAGATATAGGTCGTCACGCCCTGTTCCTGCTCGACGCGCACACGCCGCTGCTCACCCGTGTCGCGCAGGAACGCGTCGAGGGGCTTCTCGTCTATTCTCGCATAGCCTGTGACCGACGGGTCGCTCGCGGCGGTCTGGAAGACGGGCACGTGGTAGGTGATGTCCAGATCGGGTCCCTGCAGTTGCGCGAAGACCCGCAGCTTCCACTGAATCGCAATGCGCGTTCGTTGTTCCACACGCGAGGCCGTTTCGTCCGAAAGGCCGTAAGGCACCGTGAAATCGAACGGGATCGCGCAGTGGCCGTCGCGGCAGTAGGCCGCCGTTGCCGTAACCCGGATGGTCTGCGTCCAATCGCGGCTGACGGACACGCTGTCGTGGTCGTCGCTGTTCCGCCCCGGCGTGGTGCGGGTCGTTTCGCAGAACAGTTCCATGCGCACGTCGGTGTCGGAGGGAAACTTCTCCGGCAGCAGAACCTCGCCGCAGAAATGGCCGCCGATCACGCCCGGCATGGTCCGCAGGCGCACGAGGCAGCGGCCAAACCGCAGCCAGCGGGCCGTGGAAATCAGCGCGGCGACAAGGAAGGCCAGTCCCACGGCCGCAAAGCCTCCGGGGATCAGGATCTCCCAGCGCACCCGGGAGAAGTGGAGCATGTTCGGCGCCTTGTATGCGATCCCCGCGGCCACGCCGCCGAACATCAGCGTCATGATCCAGAACATCACCGTCTTGCCGGCCAGGTCGGGGCGACAGATTCCGCCGCGCCAGCGGCGGTGAGTCCAGGGGGTGTTTCCGGCAGACATGTGCACGGCTCCAAGAGGCTTTGTCGTAAGCTATATCGACAAAGTTCCCGATAAAGCTTACGACAAAGATGCGTCTTCTCGTATCCCACGCGTCGGCAACTACACCACATCCACGCTCGTCAGCGGATGCCAGCCGTCATCGGTCTTCTCGTCGATCGCAAACCAGACGCGCGGCTGGTCCTTGTCGCCGACGATCGCCAGGTCGACTTTCGCCTCGCCGCGCTGAAGCCGGCGCGGCAGGACGATCTTTTCCTCGAACCACGTGTGCCCGGGCATCCAATGGCGGATGTCCTGTTTCAACGGCACGACCACGCTCCGACCGCGCTGCCGGAAACGCAGCGCCAGGCGATAGGGACGGTAGATCGGCGCGCACCCGACATTGTCGACGAAGCACTGCACGGCGAATTTCCCGCCGCGCGTTCCTTCCAGCGGCAGCAACACCTGCCGCAATGCGAAGCGATAGCCGAGCGTGCGGTCGAACGCCTCCATCTTCGCCCGCACCGCAGCAGGAAAGAACGCGGCCTTCGGCATGAAGACCGATGTGTGGTAGCGGGCTCCCTCGCGGCAGATGACGTCGAAGTCATAGCCGTCCAGATACCAGCTCGTCACGGTCCCGCAGGTTTCCATGGTCACGGGCGAGCGCTGCCACGCATCCCGGAGGCCGCACTGCTCAACCGCCTTCGGATACTGGTCAAACGTGTGGTTGAAGCCAAGGCCCTTCGGAACATCGGGATGATCCACCACGCGCAAATCGCCGAAGCAGTCGGCGCGCCACCCCACATGCTGCCGCGTGCCGGCCGTTCGCTTGGAGGCATGCGTCGCCCCCGGCGTTCCCTCCATCGACAGCAACTGCGTCTTCTGGAAGCACTTCAGATAGACATCCACAAGCTTGGCAGCCGTGGCCGGCGTGGTGTTGCCGCCGCATTCGCCCCAGAAGCCGGCATAGGCGATATCGATGCTCTCGAGATCCGGATGGCCGTCGTAGCGTTTCGCGAAGGCGCGCACAAAGTCGCCGAAATGACGGATGTAGCGCGCGTCGTTGCAATCCGGTTCGTTCGCGGAATCTGGCCCCTTGTGGAGCCAGCGCGCGCCGGTGTCCCAGTACCAGTCCGGCACGTTCACGGAACGTTCGCGCGGGTGCCGCTTCGCAGTGCAGGGCGTGACGTTGTAGTTCACGCGTTCCGTGTACGGCTCGAACCGCGCCTGTAGCGTCTGGCCGTGCGCGCGCGCCGCGCGCAGCGCGCCGTCGATGATGTCCCAGCGATACTTTCCCTTGCGCGGCTCCAGCCAGGCCCAGGGCCAGCGGCAGTAGCTCAGCGTGGTGCGCGGAATGTATTTTTCGTTGTCGGATGCCGTGCCTTTCGCCGGCGGGAACTGTACCGGACCATGCGTGTCGCTCCAGTGCCACGTCGCATAGAGCGGATCGCCCTGGAAACGCTGGAAGGTAGTGGTGCCGCGATGCGGATTCGGCAGCCACGCATCGCTCTCGACCGGACGGACGCGCTGGGTCTGTTCGTGCGGACCGTAGGCGTCGCGCCAGCGGCGGATCGGCCGGCGCTTGGCCGGCTGGCGGTTCGCCCGCAGGATGATGTCGCGAAGAATACGCTCGAAGACATTGCCGAACCCCTCGTCGAACGCCGCGTTCCAAGCCGCGGCTGTGCGGCGCGCAGGCGCCCGCTCATTGAACGCCGGCAACTCCTGCAGGACGCGCATCATGCGGCGGGTTTCGTCGCTGCGGTCCAGCAGGGCGCGCCAGAAAGACTTGCGGTCGCAACCCGGAGGAAGCGACTGCGCCAGTTTCGGATTCAGCCGTAGTTGCTCCAGGATGTTGTCGAGCACTTGCGATTCGGGAATACAACATTTGTCTGTTTTCATAAGTTCCTCGTTATGCGCGAATCTGCAGACAATTTTTTCGATTTGCCCACACACCCGCCTTGCCAGAACAAAGTGGCAGCGGCGTCCCGCCGCTGCACAACTGCCTGCAGCGGCGGAACGCCGCTGCCACTTTGCGGCCATCGGCCGCGGTTACCCTAATGCCTCCAGCGTTCCCAGCCAAGCTTTCTCGTCGGCCGAATCCTTTTCCGGCACCACCAGCGACAATGTCAGGCGCCGCGGCACGAACAGTTCCGCCGCCACCTGCCGCATCTCCTCCGCCGTGACCGCCATCAGCCGGTCAAGGACCTCGTCCGGCTTCACGAAACGCCCGTAGTTTATCAGCGTGTCGCCGATCCACTGCATCTGGCTGCCGGTGCCTTCGAGCCCGAGGCGGAACTGCCCCTGCAGGTAGTCGCGCGCGCGCTGCAGCTCGTCGCGGCTGACCGGCTTCGCACGCATGCGCGCCACCTCGCGGGCGATCAGGCGCAGCGCGTCCGCCGCGCGGGCGCGGTCCAGACCGGCCGAAATCACCGTCGCGCCGGTGTCGTCGAAGAGCTGGAAGCTCGACTGCACCGCATACGCCAACCCGTGCTTCTCGCGCACGATCTGAAACAGGCGCGAACTCATGTTCTCGCCCAGAATGCTGTTGAGCATGCGCAGCGCAAAGCGGCGGTGGTCGTGCCGGCCGAAGCCGCGGAACCCGATGGCGGCATGCACCTGTTCGATTTTGCGCCGCGCGCTGCGAAACCGCTTCTGCGGCACTGTGCGATCCACGGGCTTGAAGGAACACACCCGGCCGGCGGGCTGGCGGCCGATGGCGTCCTTCACCAGCGCCACGCAGGCGGCGTGGTCGAGGCGTCCGGCCATGCCGAAGACGGTGTTGCCAGGCTGGTAATGGCGACGGCGGAAACCGTCGAGGTCGGCGCGCACCATGGCCTTGAGCGTCCGCTCGGTCCCGACAAGCGGGCGCCCGAGCGGATGGCCGGACCAGAGACCGTCCATCAGTTGCTCCTGCACCACCTGCTGCGGCTGGTCGTGGCCCATCCGCAACTCCTCGATGATCACGCCGCGTTCGCGGTCGATGTCGGACGGCGCGAACTTCGGCTCGCAATACATGTCCGCCAGCACGTCGAACGCCTCCCCCAGCCGCTCGTGCGGGATGCGCGCGTAGTAGCAGGTGGCGTCCTCCTGCGTATAGGCGTTGAGATAGCCGCCGCGTCCCTCGATGGCCTGCGAGATCTCCCTGGCCGTGCGGCGGCGCGTCCCCTTGAAGAGCATGTGCTCGATGAAGTGGCTCGCGCCGGCCACGGCAGGCGTTTCATGGCGGCCGCCGACGCCGACCCAGAAGCCGACCGCAACGCTTTCGGCGTCGGGCTGCGGGGCAGTGATCACGCGAACGCCGTTGGGAAGCGTGGTGAGTTGGACTTGATCGAGCATGGTACAAGTTCCTTGGATACGAAGGCAATGCGGACACGGAGGGCACAGAGATTCGGAGAGCTCAGAGAATGAAGCGGCGGATGCCGGTTTTGAGGGTGCGAACGTGGAAGTTGATCAGAAGCCCCTTGTGAAAACCGCCAAATCGCAAGTAGGACAGAATCTGCGCCTCGTACACTGGCAGGATTTCGGAAACCGCCTTTAGTTCCACGACCACTTCGTTCTCAACGACAAAATCCATCCGATAGGCATTTTCGATAACGACCCCACGGTAGACAACGTTGACTGCACGCTGCTCTTCAAACTTCAGTCCAACGAATGCAAACTCAATTGCAAGACACTTCTGATACGCAGACTCCAGCATTCCAGGGCCAAGTGTCTTGTGAACCTGAATCGCACAGCCAATGATCCGTCCCGTCAACTCATCCCATTCTGCGCCAACACTCACGTTTCTTCCTCTGTGTTCTCTGTATCTCTGCGCCCTCTGTGTCCTAGCCTTTCACCGCGGACTGCAACTCCGCCAGTGTGGTCCGGCCGTCGTACAGGGCTTTGCCGACGATCGCGCCATAGAGGTTGGCATGCCCCAGCGCCACGAGCGCGCGGACGTGCTCGGGCGCGCTCACGCCGCCCGAGGCGATCACGCGGCAGGTCGGCACGGTGCGGCACATCTCGTCCATGGCCGCGACATTGGTCCCGGCAAGCATGCCGTCCGTGGCAGTGTCGGTGTAGACGATCGTGGCCACACCGATATCCGCGGCGCGGCGCGCCAGGTCCGTGGCGCGCGTGTCGGAAGTCTCGACCCACCCCTTCACCTGCACCAGCCCGTTGCGGGCGTCGATCCCCACGGCGATGCGGTCGCCATGGGCCTGCACCAGCCGCTGCAGCGCCGCCGGGTCGGCCAGCGCGCGCGTGCCGATGATGACCCGCGCCACGCCGGCGTCAAGCGCGCGGCGCACGTCGTCGTCCGTGCGCAAGCCGCCGCCGAGTTCAACCGGCATCGCGCCCATAGCGGCCACGATTTGCGCCACCACGGCCAAATGCCTGGGCGCACCGGCAAAGGCGCCGTCGAGATCCACCACGTGCAGCGCCTGTGCGCCCTGCGCGAGCCACTGCCGCGCCATGGCCGCGGGGTCGTCGGAGTAGACGGTGGCGTCGTCGGCGCGCCCCTGGCGCAGCCGCACACAGCGGCCGTTCTGGAGATCGATAGCGGGCAGAATAATCATAGTGAGCAGTGAGCAGTGAGCAGTGACTGGTTACTGCTCACTGTTCACTATATTTTACCTTTGCTCGATGGGATGCCCTTGTCGCGTGGATCGGGTTCGACCGCCATGCGGAAGGCGCGCGCAAATCCCTTGAATATGGACTCGTAGGCGTGGTGGACTTCGTCGCCATAAAGGTGCTGGATGTGGAGGTTCATGCGCGCCTGCACCACCACGGCGCGGAAGAACTCCTCGATCAGCTTCACGTCGAAGTCGCGGATGCGGCGCGTGCGGTTGGCGATCTGGTAAACCAGAAATGGCCGCCCGCCCAGGTCCACGGCGACCTGGCTGAGCGATTCATCCATGGGAAGCAGGCACCACCCATAGCGCCGCACCCCCTTGCGCGTGGCGAGCGCCTGGTCGATGCAGGTGCCAAGCACCAGGCCGAGGTCCTCGACCGTGTGGTGGTAATCCACCGGCAGGTCGCCGCGCGCTTTGATCTCCAGGTCCACGAGCGCGTGGCGACCGAAGAGTTCCAGCATGTGATCCATGAACGGAATGCCGGTGTCGATCTTGCAGCGGCCGGTTCCGTCGAGGTTGAGTGAAACGGCAATGTCCGTCTCGCGTGTCTGGCGATGCTGTTTGGCACGGCGTGTAGTCATGGGCGGTCTCCTGAAAAGATGCGCCCATTATGTGCCAAAAGCCGTGCGCGGCACAAGGCGGCGGTTGGGATAAAGGGTGTGGGCTGCATGGTTCTTCGTTCCTGGTTCCTGGTTCTTCGTTGCTGTCCTTCGATATTCGGAGTTCCTTGTTCGATATTCTGCGGTTCAGCACCACGACATGCGCCTACGATGCCGGTTTCCAAACATCCCCTCCACCGGAGGGGTGGCCGCAGGCCGGGGTGGGTGCAAGAAAAGACTACGGCGGCGACGGCGCGCCGCCCTCCACTTCCTGCTCCACAACCGAAAAACGCGGTGAACCTCGGCGTCCGAAGCTGGCGTCCTTCGCACACAGCTCTCACACAGTTTGGAGCCGACAACCTCACTTGACAGGGCTCAAACGCAGGTCTTGCAGGACGTTGATGCGCGAGCCGGGAATGGCCGGCAAGCCCAGCAACGAGAGTGCCAGGTTGCCGAGATCGCCGTTGCGAATCGGCGGGGGCTTTGCCGCGTAATCCGGGCGGCCCGTACTGGGCGCGCGGCGCGTGGCAGGATTCATGGCATAGAGGTCGCCGGCGGTCACGCCCACGCCCCAGACGAGAAAGGGAATCGTGTAGTCGAGCGGCTCGACCGGATCCGCATGATTGTTTCCCTTGCCGCCATGGTCTGCCGTGACGATCAGGGTGGTTTTGCCCTTCAGGACGGGGTTGTTGGTCATCAACGCCATCATGCGCCCGAGGCAAGCGTCCACCATCACAAGTTCGGAGTTGTACAGGTCGCTCCCCCACTCCGTGGCGTGGCCGGCGGCATCGGTCCCGCCGAAATGCACAAAGGCAAAGTGGCACGGCTGCGACTCCATGGTTGCGAGAAAAGCAGCCGTAAGCGCCTCGGATGTTCTTTCATGACTGAAAACATCCGGATGGTACGAAATCGCAAACAGCGAGAATTTGGACTTCGTGGACCAGAGACCCGCGCGCCAGCCGTGTGCGCGGGCAACATCGAAGACGCTGGCAATGTACTGGCCGGCGTTCGTGTGGATCGTCATGCCGGCCGCCGGATCCGTGTTGCTGGTCCACATGTGTCCGCCCGCTGCCTTGACCGGCCGGCTCGTGAGCATCGTGGTGTGGTTGGGCAGTGTCACCGTCATGTCGTAGTCCGCGCGGGCATTGGTTGTGCAGGCGCCTTCGGCCTCGATCTGCCGGAAATGCGGCAACTGACCGGCATCGATCAGGCGTTGCATGTAGGTGGTGCCCATGCCGTCGACGCTCACGGCGATTACGTATTCGGACGCCTGGACAAATCCGGCGACCAGCAGCAGAAAACCAACGATCAGACGTTTCATATGCATCTCCAATAAGCCCGGCGGCGACAACGCGCCGCCCTCCACGCCAGGCCGACAATCGACTGGAGGGCGGCGCGCCGTCGCCGCCGTCATTCCTACATAACCGCCTTGAGCAGCACATCCACTTCGGCATCCATGCCGACGGTGATGCGCAGAAACTCGCCGGTGCGGGGACCGGGGAAGTAGCGCACAAATATCTTTTTGGCGCGCAGTCGGTCGAAGACCGCCTGGGCGTTGCCGTCGGGCGGCCGGGCGAAGAGGAAGTTGGTCTCCGACGGCAGCACGCGCCAGCCGGCCGTGGTCAGCGCGGCGCGCAGGCGTTCGCGCGTGGCCTGGATGCGGCGCACGTTGGCGCGCATCGAGTCGAGGTCGCTCAGCGCCGCGAGCGCCACAGCCTGCGTGAGCATGTCGAGATTGTAGGAATCCTTGATCTTCTGCAGCGCGCCGATCAACGGCGCGGGCCCGACGGCATACCCGAGCCGCAGCCCGGCCAACGAGAAGGACTTCGACAGCGTGCGCATGACCAGCGTGTTGGCATTGTCCGGCGCGAGCGCAAGGTCCATGAAGTTGTCGCGCGCAAAGTCGACATACGCCTCGTCGAGCAACACCACGCCGTCGAATGTGCGGCAGAACGCGGTCACGTCCGCGCGGTCGTACTGCATGGCCGTGGGCGCGTTGGGCGTGGTGAGCAGAAAGAGCGAAGCGCGGAAATCGGCCGGCATGCGCCACGTGAAGTCGGGCCCGAGTTCCACGGGGCGTTTCTCCACGCCGCGAATATCCGCCAGCACGGAATAGAGCGAGTAGGACGGTTCGAAGTAGCCAATCGAACCGTCGTTCTCCACAAAGGCGCGCGTGGCCAGCGCGAGAACCTCGTCCGAGCCGTTGCCGACGAAGATCTGCTCCTCGCCACAGCCGTGGATGGCGGCGAGGCGACGACGCAGCGCGAGGTTGCGCGGTTCGGGGTAGAGGCGCAGCCGTTCCGCCGAAAATGTCGCCAGCGCCGCGGCCACCTGCGGCGACGGCGGATAGGGGTTCTCGTTCGTATTGAGCTTGACGATGCCGCGATCCTGCGGCTGCTCGCCGGGCGTGTAAGCCTGAAGCGCGGTCACAATGCTGGAGATGTAGTTGCTCATGTGGCTTCCGATGCCGCAGACTGTAGCGCGATTGGGACGGCGAAGCAATCGCCGGGAACGAAGGAATGCGGACACAGAGGTCACAGAGAAAAGACACCGAGAGCACAGAGAATTCTGTGGCTGCGGCCGCTGGCCGGGACACCTGATTCGGAGTTCCGTGTTCGATATTCTTGAGACAACATAACGTCGGCGACGGGGCAGTCGGCAATCACCTGTCGTAACTCGCAAGATCCTCGGCTGTAATCTGGTCCGCGGGGACCAACCGATAGTGCCGCTCTTCCACAATTTCGACTTCGCCACCCGTGCAACTTAACTCGAACAAGGCAATGAGATCGTCTGCCATAAACTGGGCGGAGACTGCGCGACACACCAATTGCGGAAACTTTTCCGCACAGCATGCAACATCCTGGCGCGTTTGAACGGAAGAGAGATTGTCGTTTCCACCCTTTGCCTGCATAGGAATGACGAATTGTCGTCCACGCTTGTCAATGCCTACATATACCTCGTCAATCTCAACTTGTCCCATCCCAACAACCGTCGTCCGCAAATGATTTTGGAGGGAATAGGCCGCAACTCCGAGAAAGATGTCGAGAAGGCGGTTGTAACGGACCTTGGCAAGAAGGGCCTGTTCGTCCGAAAGCGCATATGCGGATACAACTTCCGGCGTGGAGTCGGGTATTTTTATTGCCTTCAAAGCCGCGGCAGGACCAATTCTGTTGACCGTGACCAACCGAAATGCATATTGGGCCTTACCGCGTCCTTCGATAACCCATTCTTTCCCTTTTGGTTGGGTCTTCGTTATCGATGCCGGCATGAGCATTCTGTATCGCAAGGAATAGATGGCATCTCCGATATTCTTCGGCAAAGCAATACGCAATTTTTTGGCAGTCGTGACCAACTCTTCCCTACGAAAGAGAATCTCGGCCCCTCCATCGGTATAGTGTTTGGCGAAGATGCTTTCGATGAGCGCGGCGTATCGATTCCTGGCCTGTTTCTTCGACTTCATGACGCCTTCCTTTCGAAAGTTGCCGCTATGGCTTCGATCGCTACTTGCTTGCGCTTCCGGTTTCCATTCTTTCGATCGCGCTTCCCGATCGGCACAGGCACTTTCCAGTACGCGGCCGCAGCGCCCATATCCATCGAAAGAAGCGTCGGATCGCCCAAGTCCAGAAAAACGACAGGAAGTTCAGGGATATGCCCCAGCGCTTTCATAATCTCGCCGGCAACGGCGCGGGCAAGCGGCGGCGGGACCGAATTTCCGATCTGCCGCGCCCCATGCCATTTGGTCACATGAAACCTGAACCAATCGGGGTAACCGTGCAAACGGGCCATTTCGCGCACCGTCACACACCTTGGATGCGCATAGTGAATCGGCCGTGGGCTCGTAAATGCGCCCCTTGCGGAATCGGTGCCTGCGCGAAGCGTATTGCATTGCCCATTGCGCGGAAGTCTGAAGAAACGCGAGATATGCTCCACATCGCCGTCTTTCGTGGCAGCGAATCGGCTCTTCGAAATCTCTGTGTGAACCGTGCGCATGCTGGAAGTCAATATCTTCGGATCCCAGTTTCGGACATAACCGAAATGCCAGGAATCGATCGTCGAACAACGCAGGTCGCGTGCATATTGCGACGGTTTCTTCCCCAAACGACACGTAACCGAATCCGAATCGACCAACTCGTCGAATTCTTCCGCATCGGGAAGATCGTCGAGGGCATCGGCACAAGTCGGCGGCTTCCTCTTTCCTTGCCACCCAAAAAGGTCTTCTTTCGCCGAAGTAATCTCTGTCGGATAATTCGGCACGGACAACCCCTTCTTGGCCCCAAAGAGAAAAAGTCTTTGCCGACTTTGAGGAACGCCGTAATTCAGCGCATTCAAGACCTTCCAAGGAATCCGTACGGTATAGCCGCAATCGTCGAAAGTTCCGATCAAGGATTCCAAGAAAGCCCTATGCTTGCCAATAGTCAAACCCTTGACATTTTCGAAGACAAAAGTCCGAGCGCCCAGTTCATCCACGATGCGGACAAATTCCTTAACGAGTTGATTTCTCGGATCGTCGAACATCCTGTGCCCGATAAGGGAAAATCCTTGGCACGGAGGTCCGCCAAAGACCACATCGACCGGCCTTTTTCCGATTCGGCACGCGTCGCGAATGGTTTGTCCACTCAATCCAACGACGGATCTGACGAGCATAACCGTATTCGGAAAGTTGAAATGGTGAACGGCCGCATGAACGGGATCTATCTCGACGGCGGCGGCAATGTCGAAGCCTGCCTGTTCGAACCCTAACGACATGCCGCCAGCGCCAGCAAAAAGATCGATGCCTATGGGCCTTCTAACCATTCAAAAACCTCAATATCCGACGCTCAAGTCTGTCCGTGCCTTTGATTTGGCATTGCCAAACGATCATGACAGACCACCCCGCTTTTCTCAAGCGTTTTGCTTGTCTTCTATCGCGCGCCTTATTTAGAACAATTTTCAGAGCCCAGTACCCGAGCCGCGTCTTAGGCAATCTCCCATACCGACAGATGTGGCCGTGCCAAAAGCAACCGTGGACGAATATAACTTTTCTCCTACTGACAAAAGTCAGGTCGGGTTTGCCGGGCAGATCGCGGCGTGACGTGGAATACCGAAAACCGAGACGATGAACGATGGACCTGACAGATTTCTCGGCCCCCGTATCCTTGGTGTGGACCGAAGCCATGATCTTGCTTCGAATCGCTTTGGTCACACGGTCCATGAAGGGATTCCCGCCTAGTCCTCGAACCGTATCGTCGCGGAGTGGGAATGCGCGTCGAGCCCTTCGACGGCGCCGAAGGTTTCGATCACGGGGAGGGCCGCGGCGAGGTCGCGGCGCGTGTATTCGATCACGCTGCTGCGGCGCCGAAAGTCCTCGACGGTCAGGCCGGAGAACATGCGCGCCGCGCCGCCGGTCGGCAGCACGTGGCTCGGGCCGGCCGCAAAGTCGCCCGCCGGCTCCGGCGTCCAGCCGCCGACGAAGATCGCGCCCGCGGCGCGGAGGCGCGGCAGCAGACGGCGCGGCTGGCGCACCATCAGTTCGAGGTGTTCGGGGGCGAAGCGATTGCAAAGCTCCACGGCCGCGGCGAGGTCCGGCGTCACCACCAGCAGCACGCCCTTGGGCAGCACGCGGCGCACTAGCGCGGCGCGGGAGAGTTTCGGAA
>Ga0118677_10011115_pt1 | contig 13592 bp, 9 predicted proteins | sample AliMusrvi5mmetaG_FD_86154 | JGI IMG/M metagenome (GOLD analysis project Ga0118677, IMG submission 86154)
GTGCACCACTTGCCGGGCGCCGGGTTGCCCATCCTGCCACTCGTCTGCCGGGCACCCCAGCATCACATTTTCCGCCGTACTGCCGCCAGTGGGGTGAAAGCGCGTGGTGAACGGGGTCGAGGGTGTGATGAGCAACAAATGCGTAGGATCAAGTGGATAATTATTCCCCTGCCACTGCACCGCCGCGCCGGCCTCCGGATTCCAGTAGAGCCGCCAGTAGGGCGCGGAGAAGCGGCTCTGCGACCACCAGAGGCCCAGTTCGGCGACAGCACGCGCCGGCCGACGCGCCAGAGCAGCACGGCCGCCAGCGGCGCCAGGAGCAATGCCTGTACGGCGCGCGCCGCGCCGACGCTGCCGCCGCCGATGGCGCAGAACAGCGACAGAAGATACGGATAACCCGGCGGCTGCCAGAAGGCGCCGACAGCGCCTTGTCCCTGCAGGATGGCGAGCGCCTGATCGTAGTAGGTGGCGGCATCGACCAGCGGATAGCGGAAGAAGAGCGAGTGAAAGGTTTCGATCAGAAACACTGCCTGTACCGCCGCCGCAAACAGCGCCAGCGCCAGACCGGTGCGCCAGCCGTCGCAGGGGCGCAGGGCGGGAAAGAGAAAGCGAAAAAGTTTTCGGAAGGAAAGCATGGTCGGTTGGTGCAGACAGGATAGCGGGAACGAGGGATGGAGGAAAGAGCACAGAGGCGTGCGGTCTCATCCGGGTATCCCCAACGGGGTTTACGCGGTAATCGCCTCCGGCTTGCCGTCCAATTCCAGCTCAACGGTTGTCGCAATGGCATCCTGCAGCGGCGACGGCAGGTCTTCGAGAAAAAGACGGTTCCCCTCCTGCCGGAACGCCACGGGCCGGCCATCCGCAAGCAAACGCGCCGACTTCACCCGGTTTTTTGCCTCGGCCCAGCAGAAGGAACCGCCCGGATCTTTCAGAAAATGCAAATACACCCTGTTGCCGCGGGCGGTAATCGGACGGGCCGTATTGTTCCATGAAAACGGATGGCGCTCGGAATCACGCACCGCCATCTGGTTCCGCCGCAGCCATGCGCCAGCTTCGCGCAGAATACGGACCGACTCCTCCGGAACGCCGCCATCGGCCCGGGGTCCGATATTGAGCAGGAGATTCCCTGCCTTTTCCGCGCACGTGAGCAGCATTTCCACCACGTGACACGGTTTCTTCCAGTTGCCGTCGCCGGCATGATACCCCCAGTTGTCGTTGAGCGTCATGCAGGCTTCCCAGGGTTGACCCGCGGCGGCGGGATGAATGGCCTGCTCGCAGCATTGCACGTCGCAAGGCTTGCCCAGACGGTTGTTCACCACAATTTCAGGCTGTATTTTTCGCACCCTGTCCAGCGTTTCGTCGCCATCCAGATTCCCGGGAAAACAACCGTCGAACCAAAGGTAATCGATCTTGCCATACCCCGTGAGAAGTTCTTCGAGTTGCCCGCGATAGAATTCGATGAAACGGCGACGTGCGGACTCGTCCGCCCAATCCTTTTCGGCGGCCCAGTCCCGGGCAAACGGACCAGGATAGTCCGGGTGCGTCCAGGATGCCGGAGAGTAGTAGAAGCCGACTTTCAGCCCCGCCGTTCGCAAAGCCTCGACATAGGGAGCCAGAAGATCGCGCCTGGGACCGAAATTGGCGGCGTTAAAGACGCTGCGTTTGCTGTTCCAGAGCGAGAAGCCATCATGGTGGCGGGTGGTCAGGACGACATACCCCATGCCCGCGTCCTTCGCGAGTTGCGCCCATTCGCCCGGGTTGTAGTTTTCCGCCCGCCAGGAGTTGACGTAGCGTTCGGTATATTCCTCGACGGGAATGCGTTCCCGATTCATCACCCATTCGCCACGAGCGGCCACCGCATAGGGCCCCCAGTGAATGAACATTCCAAACCGGGCTTCGTCAAACCATTTCAGATTCTTCATGTTGAACGTTCCTGCAGGGCAACCACACCCTTACGGCGCGATGGCGGCAAGAATATCGCGAACGCCGGCCATGCGCACGCGCTTTTGCGGCACAACGGTTGCATCAATTCCGCAGATGCGTCCCGGAGCGCGAAAGATGTCGCTTTTGCCTTGCGCAAGTCGTTCGATTCGTGTGGAATACATCACGCGTCCGGCAATGGATGCGGACGCTTCCCATAGAGATTCCACACCTGCCGTTTTTTCGGCAAGCCGCAAGAGCCAAAACATCATGCGTTGGACACGTTCCCTGATCACCACCCTCCGCGACGATCCCCAGGAAGCGGAGATCGACAGCCACAAACTTATGTTGCGGGCCGCACTCATCCGCAAACTTTCCGGCGGTCTGTACACCTTCCTGCCGCTGGGACTGCGCGCCCTGCAGAAGGTGGAGCGCATCGTGCGCGAGGAGATGAACCGCGCCGGCGCGCTCGAAATCCTCATGCCCGCGCTGCAACCGTCCGATCTGTGGGAGCAGTCCGGCCGCCTCGCGACCATGGGGCCGAACATGTTCAAGCTGAAGGACCGCCAGGAGCGGTTGCTGGCGCTCGGTCCCACGCACGAGGAGGTCGTCACCGATCTCATCGCCCGCGAGGTGAACTCCTACCGCCAGCTTCCCTGCACCGTTTACCAGATCCAGACCAAGTTCCGCGATGAAATCCGCCCGCGCTTCGGACTGATGCGCGCCAAGGAGTTCATCATGAAGGACGCCTACAGCTTCGACATGTCGCTGGAGGCCGCGGATGCGAGCTACCAGGCGATGTACGACGCGTACGTGCGCATCTTCCGGCGCTGTGGCCTGCGCACCAAGCCGGTTGAGGCCGACACCGGCGACATCGGCGGCAAGTGGTCGCACGAGTTCATGGTCATGGCGGACGCCGGCGAGGACGGCATCGTCGAATGCCCCGCGTGCAGCTACGCCGCGAACCAGGAGCGCGCAGAACGCCAATCGCCGGCGCAGCCGGCGATTACGGCGGCTTCGCCGCAGATTCAGGAGATGGCGACGCCGGGCGCGCACACCATCGAGCAGGTGTCGGCCTTCCTCAAGTGCGCGCCGTCGCAATTGATCAAAACGCTGATCTACCTTGCCGATGGCAAACCCGTGGCCGCGCTCGTGCCCGGCGACCGCGAAGTGAACGAGCACAAGCTCAAGCGCGCGCTCAACGCCAAGCGCCTCGAACTTGCGGACGACGCCACGATCCGCAAAGTCACCGGCGCCGCAGTCGGGTTCGCCGGACCGGTGGGACTCGCCATTCCGGTGGTTGCCGATTGTAGCCTGCGTGGCGCCACCGGTCGCTTCACCGGCGCCAACAAGGACGACACGCATATCGCCAATGTCGACCTTGCGCGCGATGCCAAGGTTACGGAATTTCTGGATCTCGTCCTTGTCGGCGAAGGCGATACCTGCCCGCGCTGTGGCGGATCGCTGCGCCTGGTGCGCGGCATCGAAGTCGGGCATGTCTTCAAACTCGGCACCAAGTACTCCGAATCGTTCCAGGCCAAGTACCTGAACGAAAAGGGACAGGCCGAACTCATGGTCATGGGGTGCTACGGCATTGGCGTCACACGCACCCTGCAGGCGATCATCGAGCAAAGCCGCGACAAAGACGGCATCATCTGGCCGGTATCGGTGGCGCCTTACTCGGTGGCGTTGCTGCTGCTGGACCCCAAGGACGCCGCGGTCACCGCCACGGCCGAAAAACTGGCCGGCGAACTGGAGGCGCTGGGCGTCGACGTGTTGCTGGACGACCGCGAGGAGCGCCCCGGCGTGAAATTCAAGGACGCCGACCTGATCGGCATCCCCTTCCGCGTGGTGGTCGGCGCCAAGTCGCTGGCCAAGGGAGGCGTGGAAGTCAAATCGCGCACCAGCAAGGAATTTCAACTCGTGCCGGCCGAACAGGCGGCCGCGAAAATCGCCGAACTCATCGCCACCGCGCAGCAGGCGCTGCTGTAATGGGTCACACGTTGGCGGGCGAAAGCAAGGTGGCAGCGGCGTCTCGCCGCTGGCTGCTTGGATGCAGCGGCGAGACGCCGCTGCCACCTTGCTGCCAACATGTAACTGACCCCTTACCTCCATTGCTGTTCAGGGTGCTTGTGCTACGTCCCGAAAATGACTCGATGGGCGTTCCCTATGGCCGGTAGTTCGGCAGGAAGGCGCCCATCTTCACAAGCCGCGCTTGAAGTTTGGACACATCCACCTGACGCGCTGAATGCCCCTGCTTCGCCGCCATGGCTGCGGCCATGCCCGCAGCCTGACCGGTGATGAAACAGGCCGGCATGACACGAATGGACGACTGCAGCCAGCGGTCGGCGCTCACGCATCGTCCCGCGACCAGCACGTTGTGCAATTTTTTTGGGATCAGGCAGCGGTATGGGATGCCATAGCTTTCCCCGTCCTTGTACGGCGACACCCGACGCAGTTTCATGTGCGCCTCGAAATCTTCTTTCGAAGGAGTGGTGCTGTGAACATCGATCCAGTAATTGTAGCGCCCAATTTCGTCCGGGAAGGTGGCCTGCTTTTCGAAATCCGGCTTGCTCAACACATAGTCACCCAGGATGCGCCGCGATTCGCGCACGCCCATCAAGGGGGCCGAGACCGACATCTCCGCCTGCTCATATCCTTTGAGATATTCGCGATAAAAGCGCTGGTACTCGACCAGCGACTTGCGCGCCCAGACGTGAGCCCGGGAGAGCGAACGCTCGTCCGTGCCATCCACGCCGAACGTGTGCCCGATGTTGCCGCCACCGGTGGTCTTTCCAATCGGAACCATGCCGGGCAGATGACGGTCCTCAATGGTGAACACCTTGCGCTTGAACGCCCGCGGAAGCTGGGATTCCTGCCCCCACGCGCCGACACCGGCCGCTTCGGCCTTCTTCCAGTCGATTCCGGTCCAGAAGGAACAAAGCGTACCGGGCATCATATGTCCCTGCGCATCCCCCTTCTCGAACGGCGCGCCGGCCCAGGCGCAGAGATCGCCGTCTCCCGTGCCGTCGACAAACACCTTTGCCTGCACGGCAAACAAGCCGCTCTTGCCCCAGCACACCGCATGCGTGACGCGTCCGGCGCGCACCTCGACAGCCACCAGGGTTGTGCACAGCAGCACGGCCGCGCCGCTGTCGTCCAGCAGGTCGTCGTAAACCCGTTTCAACACCTCGCCTTGATAACAGGACTCGCCTTGATAACAGGAGCGGGGCATGCCCGGCGAAGGCCAAATGCCGCCACCCCGATCCAGCCGATCGAGCACTTCGCGCCCAATGCCGTCCGCATAAAAATGCGTCTTGTCGCCAAACCTCATGAAAACCGGCAACATGCCGGCGGTTCCGGATCCGCCGCAACACGATTGCCCTTCCACCAGGAGCACACGCGCCCCCTGGCGTGCGGCAGTCACAGCGGCCGCCAGTCCCGCCGGTCCGCCGCCCGCTACAAACACGTCCACGTCGTACCGGACGGGGATCTGTCGTGCGAACTTGAATGCAGGCTTTGTATTCATGGTTATCGATCTGTCGTCTAGGAGTCTGTCGGGCGTAGTCTCTTGTTTGCGCCAAACCTTGTGCCGACAGGCTCCTAGTCGGGAAACCCGCCGCAACGGCTCGCTGCTGGCGCAAAAAACAGCAAGATTGGTTGTCGTGTAATTTCTTTGGCTTCAACTAGCACCCGAAGCATGAATACGAACATCCCCATTGCCGCGGTTTCTTCGCCGCGATCTTGGCCAGCGCAATCAGCGCATAGGCGGTGATCCGCAGATCCACGTAGTCCGTGGGCTTGCTGCGCTTGTCGTAGTGCTTCGCCATGTCCTCGCCGATGAAGCAGCCATGGAGCATCGGGTCACGCGAACGGCATTGCAGCGCCAAGGTCTTCCGGATGTATTCGTCGATCTTGGGCAGGTACTTGCGATCCCGCGTCATCCGGTAGACATCGGCCAGAAAGAGCGCCACCGCCGGGTACGGAGCCAAAGCCGGCAGGTCCGTCTCCACGCGCGTCCAGAAGTCGGCCGCGCCCACAGCCGCGTCGAGATACTTCTTCTTTCCCGTCACGGCATAGGCGCCCAGCAACGCCACGCCCACGCCATCGTCGTTGATGGCCACGCCCGTCAGCGGTCCCTGGCTGATTACATGGTGGGATTTTTCTGTGCACCGAGACCATCCGATCGCGCCGTCGGAACGGATGTATTCCTCCAGAATCGTGTCTGCCCAGGGAATGACGGCTCTTGTCAGGTACTCCCGTTTGCCGGTGAACCGATAGAGCTGCGCCATCACCAACGCCCCGGTATAGAAGCAAAAGTGTCGGACGATCCCATCGGGGCGCTTGGTCAGCAGGCTGGTGCCGAACGGGAACCAGCCGCGGTCAACCATCCGCAGCAGAAAATCTGCGCCTGCGCAGGCCCGGATCAGGTAGCGCTTGTTCTTCGTCGCCGCATATCCGGCAGCAAATCCCTGCATCGCCTCGATGCCGTCACGCACCGCAACGTGTGGCCCCTGCGGTGAGTCTTCCAGGAATGTGCCGCGAAAGAGGTCGTACGCGGGATCGAACACCTGCAGCGTGGCCACGTACTCCATGGCCAGGTTGGCCGCCGCCAAGTGCGCCGGCTTGCCGGTCACCATGTAGGCGCTGTACAGCCCCTGCGCGGCGCGGGCGGTCTTCCAGCAGGTGGACCACACCTGCGGCTGTTTGGCGCGCTTCGCCGGATCGATCAGGATGTGGTATGGAAATCGCCCCTTGTTGGCGTCCCACGCCGGCCATGCGTCGCGAATCTGATTGCGCGCCGCCCAATCCGCGGCCAAGATCAGACTCTTTTGCGCCTGCTGTTGCAGTGTGGCTGGATATTCAACAATAAGATGTGTTTGTTTCATTGTGTCAGGATTACTGGAAGAAGACGGTCGTACCATGGTTGACAGCGGAGGGTTGTGAGCCGTATTCATAGGCGCCCATGTCGGTCTGTCCCTGCGCATTGCTGCGGGCGTATCCCGGGCCGCGTTCATCGTACAGGAGTCCCAACGGGTTGGCGCCGGTGTGGATCGCCACGCTCGTGGGCTGCAGCGCGCAGGTCGGCTGTGACCCGCCGTTCCAGGCCAGAGGCAGGAGACCGGAAAGCTGAGGTGTCGCGGCGGAGCCGCAGTAGTTGCCGGAGGCGTTGGGCATGTTCAACGCGGCGGCGTTCGTCAGAGACGGCGCATCGGTCGCTTTGCCGATGCTGTTGGTGGCTCCGATCAGCGAATTTGTGGCCCATAGCCCGGTGGTGGTCTGAGATATGTAAATATCCGGAGCGAGGCCGATCAACGCGGTATTGCCGGCAATAATGGAACTGTAGAGGGCCCCTTCCTTGTAATTGATGGTGATCCCGCCGCCATTGCTTGCCGTGTTGCCGAAAAACGTCGAGTTATAGATGAGGAAACCAGAGAACCTGCTGCCGTTCCCGTAGCCGCTATTAATGCCGCCACCCACGCCGTTGGTGCTGGTGTTGGCGTAAAATGTGGAATTGGTTACGACCAGCGGGCCTTTCACATAAAAACCGCCACCACCCAATGGCGCGCTATTGCTGGCAAAGGTACACCCGTAAATGCCCATCGGACCGGAGCCCCCAAAGCTGCCACCGCCACCCGTACCAGTCAGCGCCGTGTTGTTGATGAAAAGCGTATTGATTACAGAAACGGGTTGAGCGCCCGACGCGTTAATATTCACAGCGCCGCCGTTGGTGAAAGCGCTGTTGCCGGCGAACACGCAGTTGCTAATGGTCAGGGTGTCACTTTGGGTATAAATGGCGCCACCCACTTCAGAAGGGGTGTTGGTGGCGGTATTGTTACTGAACGTGCATGCGATCAGGGTCAGATAGGTGGCCGTGCCCCCAGGGTGATCAATGGCGCCGCCGTAGGCGTTGGTTGCGCTATTGTTGATGAACACGCAGTTGCTGGCGATGAGATCCGCGGCATAAGTATATGCGAAGATGGCCCCGCCCGCCGACGCGCGACCGTTTTGCAAAGTCAGGTTCTGAGACATCGCCGGGGTGGTGCTTGCCGTATAGAGAAAGATCGCATTCGTGGCCATCCCCGGTGTGGCCGCCGCCTGAATGATCGTGCTGGCGGGGCTCGCTCCAAGAAAGGTCAGGGGCTTGGTGATGCTGATTCCGCCCGCCGGCGCGGTGTACGCCCCCGCAGCAATGTTGATCACGTCATTGGCGTTCGCCTGCGCATGCTTAATTGCATTGGTAATGGACAGGAAGGGGGTCGAGGCGGACGTACCGTCGTTCGCTTCGCTGCCACCACTGGCGCTCACATACCAGTTGGAAGCGACCGGCCGGAATGAAACCGTTAGGTTGGAGCCGCCAGCCCAAGTGATGGACGACGCCGGGCCGTTGCTGAAGGCGCTGTCATTGAACACGAACTGCAGCCCGTTGGTGGTGGCCGACGGGCCATTGGTATTGGCAAATCCCGAAAGCGACACCGAGACCTTGTTCGTGGCTGTGCGCGTGGCCACGGGCGTCAGGCTGTACGGCACGTTGACGGCCGTGACCTGACCACCGGCGATGAAATCCGTGCCTGCGACGAAGTTGTCGCCGTTGACCGTGACGGTGAGCTGATTCTGGGAATTGAACCAGCCGTCATTCTGCCACCGTTCCATGATGTTCGTGCCGTTGTAGACCAATGTGCCCGATGCCAGCGCATGGCAGCACGCAAAGCCGAAAAACACGAAGGCCAGAAGACGCGTTGCTGTTGTGTCTCGTTTCATAGGCTTCCTCCTGTTCAGGTGGCCCGACATTTCGATTGATATGCGATAAGTTTACAGAATCCTGTGGGAAAACTCTCGCACAGAACGGCCAATGTTCTGGATTAATCGGCTGAAATGGGCTATTATTTGTCCTGTCAGCCGCTCAACCCCGTCGGGTGTCCATGAAACGATTGCACAACCATCTCGCGGTCCTGCCGGTTGGGCAGGATCGGATTCGTGTGCGGGAAGTCGAAGACCTGCTGCTGCGGGCTGGCCGGGCCATCGGGTTGGTCATCTGCTTTCATGATCGGTTGACTCGGCTCGCGATTCGGCTGCATTGGAGGGTCCATCGCTCCCAGTTCTGCCGCCAGATCAAGCGGCAACATGAGGCCCGCTGCATCGCGTTCGACTCGCTGGCCACCCACCAATCCCTCGCAGGCTTGCCGAACGGGCGCATCCAGACCTGTCCCTTTGGCGTCACGGAAATCGCCGTGCCGGTACTCGCCGGTGGCGTCTACGCCGGCGTGCTATTCGCCGGACCGTGCTGGATTCGAGGAAAAAAACCGCGGGACACTTCGTTAGTGGTGCCACCCACACGCGTGTGGCTGGCCGATCGCCTGGTGCTCATGCGCGGCGTGGCGCGGGAACTGGCGGCCTTGCTCGCCGGCCCTTCGGCACAGGACCGGCGCAGCGAACACGTGCTGGAGTTCCTGCGAAACCACCTCACGGAGTCGATCTATCTGACGGCACTGGCCCATCATCTATCCCTGTCGCCCTCGCGAGTCCGGCACTTGGTGAAGGAACTGTTCGGCGTTCGCTTCACCGCCCTGGTCCAGGCCACCAAACTGCAGGAGGCGGCCCGCCTGCTGCGGACGACGGATTTCACCATTTCCGAAATCGCCGCACGGGTTGGAATCGACGATGCGAATTACCTGTCGCGCATCTTCCGGAATGTCATCGGCGTTTCGCCGCGCGACTTTCGTCGCCAGCACCGTACAAGTCCCTAACATCCCGCATGCGAACAAGTCCATGGAAGTGATGCAGGCCCCAATCTACGCTAAGGACGACCGCTTCATTGGCGAACGAACCTTTCGCCCCTTGCCCGCTTGGCGTCGCAGAGCTCCGCCCTCCAAAATGAGTGATCGAGAATCACGCAATGATGCCAAGTGGAGGGCGGAGCTCTGCGACGTCAAGCGGGCGGGCCATCATTCCCGCCGATTGCCGCGCCAGGCGCGGAGCTGTTCTTCCGTGGGGGCGCCGACGACCTCGAACAGCCGCCATTCGCCGAAGTCGCGGGCGAAGAGCGTGCGTTCGAGGCCGTGCCGGTAGGCGCCGGGAAAGCGCCAGTGGATGCTGTCCACGGCGGCGCGCCTTTCGGGACGATGGACCAGCACAAAAAGCTGCTGCCCATGATACTCCCGCCGCAGTTCATTGATGTGCAGGTCCATGTTAGGGGTCAACCGGCTGTCCGCCGGGCGGTTGCAGAGCAGCCCCAGCCCTTCGTAGCCGCAGACAAACACCCGTCCGTAGGACGTGCGTTCCTGCACATACGCCGACACACTTTGGAAAACCGCAGCCTGGTGCATCTCGAACCGGTGCGCCACGGCAAAGCGCGCAAGCCGCGTCGTCTGCCGGATGTCCCGCCACACGCCGGCCGCCAGCGCCAGCAACACGATGCCGGCCACAGCCACAGCGACCAGCGGACGCCAGCTTGGAGGGGCGAGCCACTCGGCCCTGAGCTCGTGGCCGAAGGGCTCCTGCGAGCCCTGCGGCGCACAGGTATGCGCCTCTTTCGCAGGTGGAACAGCCGTGCGCACCACGGCGGCCACGCCCAACATCAGCGACAGCGGCACCGCCGCGCTGGCGGACCAATCGGAGGTAAAACCCGTCAGCACGTGCGCCCAGACCCAGGCGCCGGCGCCCAGCACCCCCAGCACCGCGCCGTCCGGCCGCCGCCGGACTACGGCCAGCGCAATGGCCGCCACGCCGAACACCAGCACCAGCCGCGACACGATCGAACCGCTGTCCGGCCAGCCGCGCCAGACCAGGACGTTCGCCGCAAAGAGCGGCCGCACGAAGTAGAGCGGATGCCCCAGCAGCAGCCAGTTGAGCAGCGCCCAGACCGCCAGCGCGTACAACAGCGGCAGCCATCCCAGTACCAGCACGGCCGGCAGGCGGCGGCGCACATCCGCGGCCAGCAGCGTCGCAACGGCCAGCGTCAGCATCATCAGCGCCACCCATCCGGACAGGCAGACGCCGCACAGCGCCAGCGCACCCAGCGTGAACCCCAGCGCCGCGAGCGCGCCCAGGCGGCGGGTGTCCGCCCAGTCGGCGCACGAACCCGCCGCCTGCACGCCGAGCCAGGCCGGAATGGCAACCGCCGGGTGCAGCGCGCCGCTGCAGGCGGCGATCCCCACCGCCGCGGCGGCCTGCACGATGAGACGGGTCGCGCGGTTGGCGGAGACGATGCGTCCCAGGCGATAGAGCGCCAGCGACCAGCCGCACCACGACGTCACCGCGAGCGCCAGCGGAGTGACGCCGTGCAGACGGTCGAACCACGCGAAAAATGTGCTGACGAGGATCGGCAGCGGGCCGTACCAGCAGGAACCGGCCAGCGCCTGCCGCCCCTCGGTGGAGCCGTTCAGCAGTTCGCGGCAGATCCCCTGCAGCACGTCCAGCGACTCCCGCGCCGCCACGCCCGTGCGCAACGCCACAGCCAGCGCGGCGGAAGCCAGCGACATGGCAAGGCAGGTTTCAACGATTCGTTGGCGCATGGAGACCATGCTGGGTTTTCTCCCATTGGAACGGGTTCTGAAAAAACTGCAAAAACGCCCGCCAGCCGCTATAGCTCATCAGCAGCCAGTAGAGGGGCGTCAGCAGGTTCGCCCACATGAGCCGGTCATACCGGCGCCGGTAGCAGCCGAGCAAATTCAGATAGACAAAGACGAAGTTGCCCGCGAACAGGCAGAGCGCGCCGGCGGCAAAAACCGGGCCGGGGAAGAGCGCCGACAGCGCGGCGGGGCGCACCACGAACCAGACCAGCGCCATGAGCCAGAAGACGGGGTTGATCAGCGTCGAAAAAATCACGCCGCCCACGAGCAACTGGAAGTGGAGGAAACCCGCGAAACCCAACTCGCGCAGCAGGCGCCACGGGCGGCGCATATGCACGCAGTAGGTCTGAATATACCCTTTCTGCCAGCGCGTGCGCTGCCGGATCCAGAACGGCAGACTGCCGCAGGCCTCCTCCCAGGTGGTGGTGGCGACCATGCGCGTGCTGTAGCCGGCGCGGCAGAGGCGCACGCCAAGGTCGCAATCCTCGGCCACGTTGTAGGCATCCCAGCCGTGCAGTTCGCGCAGCACTTCGGTCCGGAAGTGGTTCGATGTGCCGCCGAGCGGAATCACGGCGCGCAACGCGGCCAGCCCGGGAAGCTGCATGTCGAACCAGGCCGAGTACTCGGCCGCGAACCAGCGCGTCAGGAGGTTCTGATCCGGATTGTAGTAGTTCAGGCGCGATTGCACGCAGACGACGTCGGGCGGCGAGGCTTCGAACGCCAGCACGGCTTTCTTCAACTGGTCGGGATCGGGACGGTCCTCGGCGTCGTAGATTACGAGCCGTTCGCCGCGGGCATGGTACAGGCCGATGTTGCAGGCCTTGGGCTTGGTGCGCGGGAAGGACGGCGGGATGAGGGTGATGCGGAAATATGGCGGCAGATCCAGGCGGCGGGCTGCGGTCCGCGTCGGCTCGTCGTCGGCTTCGAGCAGCAACTGGATGTCCTTGCACTCCCCGGGATAGTCGAGCGCCTGCAGCGCCTGCGCCATCTGCGAGAGCGTTTCCGGCTCGCGGTACAGGGGAACGAGGATCGAGTAGCGCGGCCAGGGGCGGGCGTCGCGCGCGGCGAGCGCGGCGGCATCGAACTGAAAAATAGCGCCGGCATGTTCCGAGGCGCGAACCAGCGCCAGTTTGTAAAACGTGGCGGCCAGGTAGAAAAGCGTGCAACACAGCACCGCCAGGCGCGCGGTCATCAGGGGCGCCAGCGCGGCAGCGACGATCACGGCAGCGGCGAAGGCCATCACCGTAACGCGCTGCCCGCGCGTCAATGGTTCGCTTGCGCTCCAGTCGGGGCGACACTGGGCCAGTTCGAGCGGGTTGGCGGGTTCGGTCATGGGAAGAAGGGGTTTTAGGCTGAACCTGGAAAGGCTATTAGGCTGTAGGCTGTTAGACTGTTAGGTTGAGAATGAATAAGTATGCGGAAAGAGACAGTCTCCCAATGGCGGTGCCTTACAACTTCGTAACTGTTGACTGCCAAACCTAACAGTCTGACAGCCTACAGCCTAATAGCCTTTCCACAACACCCGCCGCAGCGCCTCCACCGCCTGTTCCATCCCCGCAGCGGTGAGCGCGCCGCCGCGGGTCAGCGGCGCGCCGCCGCCGGCGGCTGTCATGAAACTGGTGTACAGATCGACCACGGGCAGCCCATAGGCATCGGCGACGCGGCAGACGATTTCGGCCAGTTGCCGGGCATCCGGCGGACGAATGCCAGCCGCAGCCAGTTCCTCGCAGCCCGGCAGTATAGCGAACGGCGGCGGTGTAACCAAGACCACGGTGGCATGACCGGGACCGCACAGCAGCCCGGCCAGCGCTGCCAGGCGGCGTTCGAACTGCGCCGGCGTTTCGCCCTGCCCCAAGGCGTCAAACGGAGGCGCCACCACCACGACATCCGCCGGCAGGAACGAAGCGATCTGTGCCAGCGGCTGGAGACGCGCGACGCCGTCCGCGCGGCCGTTGCATTCCAGCGCCCGCAAATCGACGTGGCGGTAGGATGCAGAGCTCGCCTCGTCAATGACGGACGGCTTTCCGGAGACTGGAGGGGCGAGCCTGTCTCTTATACACATCTGACGCTGCCGACGATGTACTCTGTGTAGATCTCGGT
>Ga0118677_10011116_pt1 | contig 13592 bp, 11 predicted proteins | sample AliMusrvi5mmetaG_FD_86154 | JGI IMG/M metagenome (GOLD analysis project Ga0118677, IMG submission 86154)
GTTAAGACCTCCAGGGCCGATGGTATTGCACGGGCAACTGTGTGAGAGAGTAGGACGTCACTATCTTGGAATCATAATAGGCCGGTTAGGACAATTGTTCTAACCGGCCTATCTTATTTCGTTGAAGGGACTGACTCCGATTTAGCACCATAAACCGGTGTCTGTCCCAAATCTTAATTTTTTCGGCCGCTTGGGCAAATAGCTCAAGCGGCTTTTTTATTTCTTGAACGCCTTAATATATTGTCCCTCTCGCCGGTTTAATTGGTGTCTGTTGTACTGGCTCACTAGGTTGGTAACTCTTTTGTCCTTGCGAGGAGTCTGCCGATAGGCAGGGATTTCGACGAAGCAATCCAGAAACTATTGTGCGATTTAAGCTCTAAACTCCAATTTGAGTTTGCTTCGTCATAAATCACGGCTATCGCCGTATTCCTCGCAATGACAGCTGAAAATTAATTAAGAGAATAAAAAGTATTACCTGTTTACTGAGTATATACAACTGTCCTGTTAATTAATGCGAAAAAATACGGATTTAACTTGAATTATATTTTCCTATCTTGTAGAATAAGCCAATTCACTGAGGGGTGAAGAAAAAATCAAACAACTTGAGCAAAGCGAGATCCGCTAAATATTTTAATATTATTAAATCTCAAGGGGGAAACAGTGGAAGAGCATTCGATCATTAAAGAGGCAATAGAAAGAAAAATATATTTAATTCACGGTCAAAAAGTGATGGTTGACAGGGATTTGGCAGAACTTTATGGAGTAGAAACAAGAGTTTTGAATCAGGCGGTAAGAAGAAATCTGAACAGATTCCCTGAAGATTTCATGTTTCAATTAAGTGAAAAAGAACTGGAGAATTGGATATCACAAATTGTGATATCCAATTCTTCTATGAAAATGGGTATTAGAAAAACCCCGCTGGTTTTTACAGAACAAGGTATAGCAATGCTTTCCAGTGTGCTAAACAGTGAGAGAGCAATAAGAATAAATATTGAAATCATGCGTGTATTTGTAAATATAAGGAATTATCTCTCTACGCATAAAGAACTCGCGGAAAAGCTTAAAAAACTTGAAAGTAAAGTGGGAGTTCATGGTGAAGTTATCAAGGATATTTTAGAGCAGATCCGAAGAATGATAGATCCACCCGTTAAATCAACAAAAAGAATAGGATTCTATAAAGAAAAATAAGAAAAAATTACATTAATACCGGTTTTTCCTTTATGGACCTTACAAACCTTACGGACTTTTAGACAATTTTATTTTACGGGGGTTAAAATGGAAAAAGTAAATATCGTGAGCAGAGAGGAGCGGGAGAAGAAGGACGGGAGCGGAAAATATTATATTTACAAGACCGCGGAGGGCCGGGAACTCCTCAGCAAGCAGAAGTATGAAAAAGGCGAAGAGGAATATCTGGTAACGCCTTCGAAGACGGGCGGCTCTTTCTGGCTGAAGAAAGCCGGTGAAACCGCGGCAAAAAGCAATACGGAAAAATTGCCTAAAGCCGAAAAATGCCCGCTTGCCGGAAAGTCAAATGAGTTGAACCTGCTTAACAGCTCGATAGAACTGGTAAAGCTCTGGCTAAAAGAAGGCCTGGCCGTAAAACCAAAAACAAAAGACGAAATGGACAGCTATATAAAAGAAGCCGAAACCCGCCTCAAAAAGCTGCTGTTGAGTTAGAATTGACTTGATAGGGATCTGATCCTGCGCAGGTATTTCTTGATGTTGCAAAAACACAAGAAATAGTATATAATTATGCCAGATAGCTACCATAAGGAGGTATCTATATGGCTTCAAAACATACTTCGTTAAGCGATAGCAATATTAAGGATATTGAAGATATTATTGCTTATAAGGGTAAAATTATTACTGCTCGGGACATAAAGAATGCCTTAAAAGGTAAATATACCGATAAAACAATTAAAAAAAAGGTATATGTTTTAAAAACCAAAGGCTGGTTGATAGCATTTAAAAAAGGCGTGTATTTTATCAGCGATATTGCCTCAAGAGGGTTTGCAGGTTTAAGCCCTAATGTTATAGCCGGTGCATTGATCGAGGGTTCTTATGTGACTTCGGTATCTGCTTTCAGTTATTACGGCTATATTGAGCAGATGCAGAGAACTATTACTTCTGCTATTACCGGAAAAAGCAGAGAGTTTAAATTTCAAGACAGATTTTACAGATTTGTCGGGGTAAAGCAGGGCCTGTTTTTCGGGTATCAAGTTGTTATGCTGGACGGCTACAAAACGCGTATAGCCGAACTTGAAAAAGCTGTTTTGGATTCCATATATTTTGAGCACGACTTGCATGCACTAGAAACTGTCCTGGATGTTTTTAGCAAGGTTCAAAAACGGATAGATATCAAAAAGCTCGTTGAGTATTCAAAAAGCTTTCCTGAGACAACAAGAAGGATCCTGGGTTTTCTTCTGGAACGTGCCGGATTTGATACTGCTGAACTAAATAAAATAGTTAGCAAAAAAGGCGCAAGCAGGATGAGCGCCGGCTCAAAACTTTTCAATGCAAAATGGAGATTATATTATGACGCTAGAATTATTAAACAGAGCAAAACTTGAGGTTTATTGCAATAGTACTAATGTGAACTACAAGTAACAAAATGTGTTACTAACAGTTCATGTGTGAAACCCTCACTTTCCCAATACATTTCCTCATCTTTCCCTAACCCCCAACCCCCAGAACCCAGCGCCTGTAATCTATTCTATTGTTCTAATCTGCCTTTTTCTAACCGGTTTTTTGTGGTAGAATACCCCTTATAATAACTTGTTGGAGGGGTGTCGAATTGGTTAAACCCGAAGAAAAAGCACGCCAGCATATTGATGAACTTCTCACCGCGGCCGGTTGGGTTATCCAAAATTATTCAAAACTTGATCTTGGTGCTTCTTCAGGTATTGCCGTAAGAGAATTTCCGATGGAAAACGGGTTTGCCGATTATGCTATTTTTATTGACCGCGAATGCGTGGGTGTTATTGAAGCCAAGGCCGAAGGAGTTATTCTTTCCGCGGCAGCCGAACAGGATGATAAATATATACGGCTTGTCCCGAAAAATATTCCCCATGCCCGCTCACCGCTTCCGTTTGCGTATGAGAGCACCGGCATAGAAACATTTTTCAGGGACACCAGAGACCTTGATTTTTGCTCAAGGCGTGTTTTTGCTTTCCATAAACCGGAGACGCTTCAAGAAATGCTGTCAAATGAAAAAACTCTCCGCAACAGATTAAAAGAGCTCCCTCTTCTGATAAAAGACCGTCTTCGTGACTGCCAGACAGAAGCAATTACCAATCTGGAACTCTCATTAGCAGAGTCAAAGCCCAGGGCGCTTATACAGATGGCGACCGGGGCAGGGAAAACATTCACGGCTGTTAATTTTGCATACCGGCTGATAAAACATGCCGGTGCAAAAAGAATACTCTTCCTTGTAGATAGGAACAATCTTGGGAGGCAGACAAAATTAGAATTTCAGCAGTTTGAAACTCCCGATGACCATAGAAAATTCACGGAACTTTATAATATTCAGCACCTTACTTCAAATACGATAGATCCTGTTTGCAAGGTTACAATTACAACCATACAGCGGTTATTTTCCATGCTTAAAGGTGTTGATTACGATCCCGAACTTGATGAAATATCAGAATTCGAAGCTTTACCGGATTATGAAGAGAAAGAAGTAAAATACAATCCGGCTATTCCGATAGAAATGTTTGACTTCATAATAACCGATGAATGTCACAGATCTATTTATAATCTCTGGCGTCAGGTGCTGGAATACTTTGACGGTTTTCTGATAGGCCTTACCGCGACGCCTTCAAAACAGACCATAGGGTTCTTTAATAATAATCTTGTTACGGAATATTCGCATGAAAGAGCGGTCGCGGACGGAGTAAATGTCGGTTACGATGTTTACAGGATAAAAACCGAGATAACGGAAAAAGGGAGCAAAGTAGAAGCCGGTAATTATATTGATAAAAGGGAAAAAACGACAAGGAAGGTTAGATGGGAAGCGCTCGATAATGACCTTGTTTACGAAGCCGGACAGCTTGACAGGAGCGTCGTTTCTGTTGACCAGATAAGGACTGTAATAAAAACTTTCAAAGAAAAACTTTTCACGGAGATCTTTCCCGGTAGAACGGAAGTGCCAAAAACCCTGATATTTGCCAAGGACGACTCTCATGCCGAAGATATTGTACAAATAATCAGGGAAGAGTTTGGCAAGGGAAACGAATTCTGCAAGAAGATAACGTATAAGGTTCAGGGGGAAAGAGCCGAACTCCTTGTCCAGGATTTTAGGAATTCCTTTAACCCCAGAATAGCTGTGACTGTGGATATGATCTCCACAGGTACCGATATAAAACCGCTGGAATGCCTTATCTTTATGAGAGATGTCCACTCGCGTATTTACTTTGAACAGATGAAAGGAAGAGGAACGAGGACCATTGACCCTAACGATTTGCAGCAGGTCAGCCCTGATGTGGCGAGTAAAACGGGCTTCATGATAGTTGACGCTGTCGGTGTTTGTGAAAGCGATAAGACGGACACAAAACCTTTAGAACGGCTAAAAAGTATATCTTTTGAAAAGCTTATCATCGAAATAGCCAAAGGCGATAGAAGAGACGATAATCTCTCCTCTCTTGCCGGCCGTTTAGCCCGCCTGGACAGGCAGATAGAAGAAAAAGACAGGAAAGAAATAGAAAATACCTTCAAAAAAGCGGGACTTCCCGAAGGCCTGACAATAAAAAAAGTAATAAACAAACTTCTTGATGCGATAGATCCCGATAAAATTATAGAAAAAGCAAAAGAGCTCAGTAAAAATGAAAAACCTGCCGAGGCCGACTTAAAAAAAGCCGAAATCAAACTGAAAATAGACGCCTGCATCCCCTTTGACAAGCCCGAGATAAGAGATATCTTTATCAATATAAACAAAAAAAATGAACTAATAATAGATAAGGTAAGCCAGGACACCGTGCTGTCAGCCGGCTTTGACGACAAAGCCAAAGAAAAAGCTAAAAAGACAATTGAAACTTTTAATAAATTCATAAAAGATAATGAAGACGAACTTACCGCGATCCAGATCATCTACAACCAGCCCTACGCCAAACGTCACGCAACCTACGAGGATATTAAAGAGCTGGCAGGCAAAATCGAACGCCCTCCCTACAGTTTGAATCAAGAAATAGTATGGAAGGCCTACGAACAGTTAGAAAAATCAAAAGTAAGAAACGCCGGGGTCCAAAAACTCCTGACCGACATCATTTCCCTGATAAGATTCGCTGCTGGCAAGGTAAATGTCCTTGAACCGTTCAAAGAACAGGTAAACCAAAACTTCGAAACCTGGCTTGAGACACAGGAAAAAGATGGAAAGAAATTTACCAGGCCTCAACTCGAATGGCTGTATCTGATAAAAGACCATATAGCGACTTCGTTATCCATAGAAATAGATGATTTCCAGTACTCTCCGTTTAATCAGAGAGGGGGAGCGGTGAAGGCAGGGGAAGTGTTTGGCGGTGAATTTGAAAAGATGCTAGATGAGTTGAATAAGGTGTTGGTGGCATAATTAAGCGGAGATATAACTGATGGATTTGACTTTTGCAGATTTTCTGAAAGATTTTGATAAATATGGTAAAGGTGAATGGATTACAGTTTATTCCAATGGCAATAACTCGAAAGAGGAATCATCAGGTTTTTATAGTGCTATTATTCCCATTGATAAGATTTCGGAATCTCTAGAAGACACTTCTTGGGATTTCCATATTGGGGATGGTTTTCCAGGTTTTTCGTTTCAATTTATAGACGGAAAGGAAATTGGTACTTATTCTCGTTGTTCGGAAGATGGGGTTGAGCCACTAGCTATTAGGCGTAGTTTTTCTAGCATGAAGGAGGGTTATTGGGAAATTCTTGAGGAATTTAGATACTATTTTAATTTATATGAAGATCGGGTAAATAAAAAGTATGTTTTTATTGATGAGAATGGTGATGACGAAGATGTGGTTCTTATATCAGATACAGAAGTTAAAATTAAAGCAAAACAGATAAAAATATTTCTTGCTGTTAAGAAGATGTGTCTAGCTTTGTTTTTTGATTTTAATAGGTTTTCAGAAAAGACTATTGAGCAGCTTGGTATTAAAGAGTGTCACGACAATAAAAAAGGTGAAGACTTTGTATATTCAATTGGAGCAAGGAATTGGACACATAGTGGTGATGAAATAAAGTCGCAAGGATTCTTAATGGGCAAGAAATTAATATTTGGCTTAGAAAATTTCAAGCCTACATGTCTCGATAAAACAGGAAAAGTGTATTTGGATTTTATTATCGGAATAGATGATAATGGAAAAGAAATCTTACATACATGCGATGAATCAAAGTTGGCAAATTATTTTGGAAAAAACCCTGGTTCACCACAATTCATTACACCGATTCTATTTAAAAAAGAGGTTTTAGGTAAATATTATTCACAGCCGGAAAAATATACAGTAGAGGATGGACTAGTGTCCTGTGGTATGTGGAGTTTAAGAATAGATAATAATCATTCTGATTTTATAATGGCATTTTTAGGCGATTTAGGACATTTGCCACATAAAGAACAAATGCATTGGCGAAGCTGCAATCTGGCTACAAAAGGAAAGATGAGTCATGTGGCATGGAAAAGAGGATTTGAAGCTCAATTTGCAGATCCGGAACAAAGTGATTTATTTTTTAAATACAAGTTTGAAATATTTCAGAAAAAGTGGGAGAAAGAATACGGGTGGAAACTGTTTTTGCCGCTTAATAAAGATGACTTTCACCATTTGAAAACATTGAGAATCCCTCTAACAAATGAGCAAAAAGAATTTGATGAACAAGTACTATCGTTAACGAAAATATTTATTGATTCTCTAAATGAAAAAGAACTTGGACAATGTATAGGCAGTGAAAAACACAATCTAAAAGGAATAGATAAATTTGAAGCATTTATTTTGGCTAAGGGAATAAAATTTAAAGGAATGATTGAGTTTTTAAGAAATTTACAGGAAATAAGATCGAGTGGCGTTGCACATCGTAAAGGGACTAAATACAAAAAGGTGGCAAAATACTTTTCAATAGGGGAAAAGGATTTATCAAAAGTATTTGATGATATTTTGATTAGATGCATATGGGCGTTAAATTCACTAGAAAATCATTTACTAAAAGATAAAAATATTAGTGAAAAGTAATTTAATAGGAAAATAAAAGGAATGGTAAACGATAATTTGAAAAAAAGGTATATCGGGTCTATTATTAATATAATTAGTAGGGATGGTATTGTTTCAGATGGCGATTGGGTTGAAAGTAAAGACCAAGATCCCAATGGAGACGTTAGATTAATTCAGCTTGCTGATATTGGCGATGGGGAATATCGTAATCGTTCGGAGAGATTTCTAACATTAAAGAAGGCAAAAGAACTTAATTGTACGTTTATTGAAAAAGGGGATATTTTAATAGCTAGAATGCCAGACCCACTTGGCAGAGCTTGTATTTTCCCCGGAGATAAGAAGAAATCTGTAACTGTAGTTGATGTCTGCATAGTTAGACCCGGTAGTGGTTCTGTTGATTCAAAATGGTTAACATATACTATAAATTCTCCGGAATTTAGATCTAATATAGCTGCTTTAGAAAGTGGAACGACAAGAAAACGAATTGCTAAAAGTAAACTTATAGAAATACCGTTGCCAGTTCCGCCTCTCTCAGAACAACACCGTATCGTCTCAAAAATCGAGGAGCTTTTTACAAAGCTTGATGCGGGAGTGAGGAATCTCAAGAAGATTCAAAAAGAAATCAAACGGTACCGGCAGGCGGCTTTAAAGTACGCTTTTGAAGGAAAACTCACCGAAGAATGGCGGAAAGCGAATAAGGACAAACTTGAACCGGCTTCAGAACTCCTGAAGCGGATTAAAGAAGAACGCAAGAAAGCACTTGTGGGGAAGTATAGGGAGCTTCCTACGGTTGATAAGTCGAAGTTTTCAGAGTTGCCAAAAGGATGGGAAATAGCAAGTTTAGGGGATTTATATGAAATTGTTGGAGGAGGAACTCCTTCAACTGACAAAAAGAATTATTGGAATGGAAAAATACCATGGATTTCAAGTGCAGATATTTCAGGAATAGATAAAATAGAAATAAGACGATATATAACAAAGGAAGCGATAAGTGATTCCGCTACAAATCTAGTTCCCGCAGATACAATTATAGTTGTTACTCGGGTGGGTTTAGGGAAAGTAGCATTTGCGAAAGCCGATATGTGTTTTAGTCAAGATTGCCAGGGTTTATTACCGCAAAACAATCTATTTTCAAGATATGTTTTATGGTATCTTACTGTTGCTACTCAAATATTCAAGGCTCAGAGCAGGGGAACAACAATTCCAGGCGTTACGAAAAAACAATTATCTGCATTAATGGTTCAAATACCTTCATTTAAGGAACAACAGAAAATCGTGGAAGAAATCGAACGCCTGTTTTCAGTGGCCGATGAAGTGGAACAGGTTATTGAAAAGAGCTTGAAAGAAGCTGAAAGATTGCGGCAGAGCATTTTGAAGATAGCTTTTGAAGGTCGTCTCGTCCCGCAAGATCCGAACGACGAACCAGCGGAGAAACTGCTGGAAAGGATAAAAGCGGAGCGAAATGCCGGAGGACAAAAAAAGAATAAAAATAAGACGCTGGATTCCGGCTCGATGTCCGGAATGACAAGATAAAATATTGCTGACGATTTTGCTGAGGTTAGCAAAGAACCAATACCGCAATCACAAAACTTGATAGACAGAGGGTTTTAATGTATAATAAATTATTGACCCGCCAAGCCTCTGCCGAAAGGTAAGCTCAAATCGGTGGGTTTTTTTTTGGAGAAAAAGAATAAATACGAGGTGATTAAATGAAAGGAAAAAAACTGCAAATAAGGAACAGCACAGTTGAGTTTTTAGTTTTTACCGGACAATCCGGTGAAAAAAGTATTGAAGCGCGCTATGAGGACGAAACTATCTGGCTTACGCAAAAATTGATGGCAGAGTTGTTTGATGTTACTATTCCCACAATTTATGAACATCTAAAAAATATCTTTTCGTCTAAAGAAGTTGATGAGAATTCAGTTATTAGGAAATTCCTAATAACTGCCTCTGATGGGAAAAAGTACCATACTAACTTTTACAATCTGGACGCTATTATTTCTGTTGGATACAGGGTGAACTCATTACGTGCCACACAATTTAGACAGTGGGCAACACGTGTATTAAAAGATTTTGCAATAAAGGGTTATGTTTTGGACAAGAAAAGGCTGGAAAATGGGGCTTTTCTTGGAGAAGACTATTATGAGCATTTGCTGGAAGAGATCCGCGAGATTCGATTGAGCGAAAGGCGGTTTTATCAAAAGATCACAGATATCTACGCTACCAGTATGGATTATAACCCCAAGTCCCCTCTTGCCAAGGAATTCTTTGCAAAGGTTCAAAACAAGCTTCATTTTGCGATACACGGCTATACAGCCGCGGAGTTAATATTCAAGCGGGCAGACAGCCGAAGAAAAAACATGGGATTAACTTCATGGGAAAAGGGCCCGGACGGTAAAATCTTTAAAACAGATGTGTTTGTAGCAAAAAACTATTTAGACAGGGAAGAACTTGAAGCTTTGGGGCGGATTGTTAACGCTTATTTGGATTTGGCGGAAGATAGAGCTCTCCGCAAGATTCCTATGACCATGGAAGATTGGTCAAAACGTTTGGATATGTTTTTGGAATTAGCAGACAGAGATATTTTGAAAGATAGCGGTAAAATATCGGCACAAATTGCAAAAACTCATGCCGAAAGTGAATTTGAAAAATATAGAGTTATTCAAGACCGACTATTTGAGAACGATTTTGATAAAGAGATAAAAAGGCTCAAACTTAAAGATAAAAATAAATAATTGCATAAACAGGTGGAAACGCTCTCTTAAGAAGGAGTTATTATGGCAAATGAATCGGCTACCATAGTTCAACGGTTATGGAATTATTGTAATGTTCTGCGGGATGACGGGGTTAGTTATGGGGATTATGTGGAACAGCTTACTTATCTGCTCTTTCTTAAGATGGATGACGAACAAACCCGGGCGCCGTTTAATAAAAAATCGGATGTACCGAAGGGACTTGACTGGAAGAGTTTAACAGATAAAGACGGAGATGAACTTGAAAAACAGTACAGAAAAATTCTTGATTCCCTTGGTAAGGGAAAAGGGATGCTGGGTGTTATATTTCGTAAGGCACAGAATAAGATTCAGGATCCGGCTAAATTAAAACGGTTAATTGATCTTATAAACGGCGAGACCTGGATAGGATTGGATATTGATATTAAAGGCGATATATATGAAGGGTTGCTTCAAAAGAACGCCGAAGATACAAAGAGCGGAGCGGGGCAATACTTCACTCCAAGGGCATTGATAAGAGCCATGGTTGAAGTCACAAATCCAAAACCCGGGCAGACAATCTGTGACCCTGCCTGCGGTACCGGCGGGTTTTTTCTTGCTGCTCATGATTTTATTTCAAAGAATTACCAATTGGATAAAGAAGAAAAGAAATTTCTTAAATTTAAGACCTTTAGCGGTTGGGAAATCGTGGATAATACCGCCCGGCTTTGTGTTATGAATCTTTATCTTCATGGAATTGACGGCGGGGAAGAAACTCCTGTAAATGTAGCCGATAGCCTTGTTTCTGATCCTGGGGAAAGATTTGACGTTATATTAACAAACCCTCCTTTTGGAAAGAAAAGCAGTATAACCATAGTAAATGAAGAAGGGAAAGCGGATAAAGAGTCCACGACTTACGAAAGGAACGACTTTTGGACCACAACCTCAAACAAACAACTAAATTTTCTTCAACATGTTAAGACGCTCCTTAAAATAAACGGCAAATGCGCTATAGTTGTGCCTGATAATGTGCTTTTTGAAGGCGGCGCGGGAGAAACTGTCAGGAGAAAACTACTTCATGAATGCGATTTACACACGATCCTGCGGCTTCCGACAGGCCTTTTTTACGCTCAGGGTGTAAAAGCGAATGTTCTTTTCTTTGAAAAAAAGCCCGCAAGCGAAATACCCTGGACAAAGAAGGTCTGGTTCTATGACCTTAGAACCAATAAACATTTTACCCTGAAAACCGGCCAGATGAAATCTGACGACCTGTTGGACTTCATCAAATGCTATAACCCAAAGAACAGGAATGACCGGAAGCAAACCGAAAGGTTTAAGGTCTTTACCTATGAAGAATTAATCCAAAGGGATAAAGTCAGTTTAGACATCTTCTGGCTGAAAGATGACAGCATAGAAGATTCTGCAAACCTGCCGGATCCTGATATTATCGCAAAAGATATAGTTGAAAATCTAGAAGATGCGTTAGAACAATTCCAAAGCATCACCGAGGAATTGGAGAAAAAGTAGGGTGACAGCTCTCGCTTGCAATTAAAGAGACCCAATGAACCCAAAACAAACAAGTCATTGTAAAAATCGCGGAGAAATAGAAAGTTTTTATCATGACAGCAACCCTCATGGACGAAGATATTTTATTGAAATTGTAAAACCGGGAGACCCGGGGTATGAAGTTGCTTTTTTGGAATGGGCCTTAATATTTACAGCAATGTCTATTGAAGAAAGTAAAGAATGTTTCAGGATATGGGATAAATGCAATAGTTCGCTGATTTGGTAAAAGACACTGGATCTCCGCCACAAAACATTGGCGGATCAAAAGAGACCCGCGTATGCGAGGATGACAAAAAGAGCTTCTTATATGTTTCCTTTCATATCACAAGAAAAGTAAATCAAGAAATCCAAATCCAAAATTATACTTGACTAAATTCTGTATTTCTGATAATATTCCATTATGGAATATTGCTCAAGGGGGCAGTTAGATGGAACAATGGAAGCTTGAACCGTTGGAAAAGTATCTCAGGATGTTAAAGCATTATGAAAAGAAAAAATACGATGAGTGCCTGGCTTTAACGGATAATCTTGATACATACTATGATGCTCTTTGTAAATTTGACAATCCGTTGCAGGTAAAGGTAGGCTTTATTCATGATGAGCCGGACGGGATAAAGGGAATAGATCAGCGTGGTGTGCTGAAAAAGAAGTTAAGAGAATCACGTTTGTATGTGTTTCCTGATGTATCGAGTAAAAAATTATATTTGTTGACGATAGGAGATAAAGGGTCTCAAGGAGCAGATATACAGTTTTGCCGTGAATATGTCAGAAGTCTTAAAATTAATTAAAGAAATAGAATGGAGGGGAAAATGGGTGCAACATATAGTAGTGTACTGGAGATGTTAAAAGGCACAGGTAGCAGCAAGAGAACAATAAAGGCCGTAGAAAAATTGATAAAAGAACGTTCTTTAGCAAAACACCTGATTGTCCTGAGATGCCAACACAATATGACTCAAAAAGAACTGGCAGGTAAAATAGGGTGCACGCAAAGCAGGGTGTCAAAAATAGAGTCATCAATGAACAGAGAAATTGTTGTTGCTGATCTGCTGGACTATGCCAAAGCTCTCAACCTGCGCCTTGAAATAGGATACAGACAACCTTCGGTTAAGATCGTGGATCTTATAAAATATCATGCTCTTAAAATAAAAGGATATCTTTCTGAACTCACAAAACTGGCAAAAGATGATATCGCCATAAAAGATGGAGTGCGTGATTTTCACAAGGAAGCCCAGCATAATTTAAACAGGTTTATAAATGACAGCCTGAATAAATTGGACGACAAACAAATGGGACAAAGAAGCGATTACAAAACAATTCATATCTCCGCTCCGATAGAAAGCTCGGAATTGTGCCTGGCTAAAAAGTAAATATTTATTAGCTTCAGTCATTAAGAGCCGGAAGGTATAAGTATCATGTCATTACACAAAGTTTGCCAACCAGTATATGTTGACCAGTGAATGAAGATGAGCGATATTTCTATTTTGATGAGCCCGGGAAAAAGTCAAAGTATCCTTAAATTATATTCCTGCTTGACTACAGTACTCTAAATGGAGTACAATTGTACTCAAATAGGAGTACAATATGACAGGGATATTAAGTCTGATAAGATCGAGGACACGGCGGGATATATTAACGCTTTTTTTCTCAAATAATGAAATTAAGCATTACACGAGGGAATTAGAGCGGGAGTTGGGGTATTCCCCCGGGAATATCAGGCGGGAACTTCTTAAACTTCAGGCAGAGGGGCTGCTCAAAACAGAAAAACAGGGAAATGCCCTTTTCTATTTCCTCGATAAGTCCTATCCTCTATATAAAGAGATAAAAAGCATTATTTCAAAAACATCGGGTGTGGAAGGTTTATTAAGAGAGCTGATTAAAAAAGAAGCGGGTATATCAAAGGCCTTTATTTATGGTTCGTATGCCAAGGGTACGGAAAAAGGAAATTCTGACATTGACCTTGTTCTGGCCGGGGATTTACCGGAAAAAGAATTTTTGAAAGCAATAAGAAATATTGAAGAAAAGATAGGGAGAGAGATAAATTATACAATTTATTCGAAAAAGGAGTTTGAACGTAAAAACAAAGAAAAAGGAGGTTTCTTAAATATCATATTGCAGGATAAGACCATATCTTTAAAGG
>Ga0118677_10011117_pt1 | contig 13591 bp, 16 predicted proteins | sample AliMusrvi5mmetaG_FD_86154 | JGI IMG/M metagenome (GOLD analysis project Ga0118677, IMG submission 86154)
AGCAGCGCACCGTGTTGGGCCAATACCTTGACCCGGTCGCCGACAAACTGCTGCTGAGCACGCTGTTCCTGGTGCTGATGCACATGGGGTTGATTCCGCCAAGGGTCACCGTGCTGGTCTTTGGCCGGGACGTGGGCATCCTGGTGGTGGCCGCCATTCTGTATGCGGCAGTGGGCCGCCGCGAGTTCAGCCCCAGCGTTTTCGGCAAGGCCAATACCCTTGCGCAGGTTTCCGCCGTAGCGGCTGTGCTGCTGCATCAGCTCACCCCGTCCAACGGGGTTGCGGTCTTTTGCACACTTGCCCTTTGGGCCACAATGATTCTCACTGTGGTCTCCGGGCTGCATTATGCGTGGATTGCGGCGCGGCGGGTGGGAGCCCAAAGTCCCAACGGCTCAGTCACAAAATAAGGGGCTTACTCGTCTCGCAGGGTGTCCTCCGGTTCGACGGTTTCTTCAAGCTCCATATCCCGGAACTCCTCGGAGTCAAAGACCTCGCCACATTCCAGGCACTCGACATACTCGGTGTCATCGTGCCGGGAAACCACTCGTACCCTGGGGTGTTTGCAGACTGTTGCCATCGCTCGCAGATCAATTGGATTTGATGCGCTTTCCGCAAAATTGTAGCGGGAATTGCTGCGGTTTGAAACCGAAATTTGCTTTATTTTGCCGGCACGGCACAGAATTTCTCCAGCAGGGGCAGCATCATTTCTCGCCGAGCTTGTAATCCCGACACAATTGGTCGTATACTGAATACGGACCTAAGAAGTCGGATATTCATGCTCAAGCTCACCAAAAAAGCGGATTACGGACTGATCGCGCTCAAGTACCTTGCCGAGCACCCGGAAACTCCTGCGCTCAGCGCCAAGGATATTGCCGACGCTTATGGGATTCCGGCTCAGTTGCTGGCCAAGATCTTGCAGTTGATGACCAAGAAGGGCCTGCTGCGGTCCCACGCAGGCATGAATGGCGGCTACGCCCTGGCCCGCGAAGCCCGAGAAATCTCGGCTTACGAAGTGATTCTGGCCATTGACGGGCCGTTTTTTATTACCTCCTGCACCAAAGGCGCAAAAAGTTGCGAGCTGACCCCCAGCTGCACCATCAAGGAGCCATTGGCGCGGGTAAACGATACCATCGCCGGGGTTCTGAAGAGCATCAGTATTCAAGACCTGGCAGAGCACGAACAACCCGGGATGCCGGCAAATGGGGCGGCCGGGTTGGTTTCACTCAGGTTGTAACGCAGTCTTCCCTCTTCGCGCAGAGCGGAGCATTAAGGATGGAGATCGTATGAGCACAAAAGTTCACAGCAATGTTGAGGTTCCCGCAGGCGTTCACCTGCCCATCTATATGGATAACCACGCCACCAGCCCGCTTGACCCGCGGGTACTGGAAGCGATGATGCCTTATTTCACCAACAAGTTCGGCAACGCCGCCAGCCGCAACCATTCATTCGGCTGGGAAGCGGAGCAGGCCGTGGAAACGGCGCGCGAGCAGATTGCCAAGCTGATCGGAGCCACAGCCAAGGAGATTATCTTTACCTCCGGCGCCACCGAGAGCAACAACCTGGCCATCAAGGGCATTGCGGAAATGTACCGCGAACGCGGCAACCACATCATCACCCAAGTCACCGAGCACAAGGCGGTTCTGGACACCTGCAAGCGGCTTGAGAAGTACGGCTACCGTGTCACGTATCTGCCGGTAAAGGCCGACGGCCTCATCGACATGGAAGACCTTCGCCGGGCCATGGACGACAAGACCATCCTGGTTTCAATCATGGCGGCCAACAATGAAATTGGCGTACTGCAACCCATCGCGGAAATCGGCAAGCTTTGCCATGAGAAGGGCGTCATCTTCCACACCGATGCGGTGCAGGCGGTGGGCAAGGTTCCCATCGACATAATCGCCGACAACATCGACGTGCTGTCGCTCTCCGGACACAAGATTTACGGGCCCAAGGGCGTGGGTGCACTTTATGTTCGCCGGCGCAACCCGCGCGTGCAGATTGCTGCGCAAATTGATGGCGGCGGCCACGAGCGCGGCATGCGGTCGGGAACCTTGAATGTTCCTGGCATCGTGGGCTTGGGCAAGGCCTGCGAAATTGCCCGCGAAGAGATGGCTACCGAATCCGCTTACCTGACCGGTCTGCGTGACCGGCTCAAGGCGAAGCTCGAATCGGAGCTTGACTACGTCCACGTGAACGGTTCAATGGAACACCGACTCCCCGGCAACCTCAACATGAGTTTCGTTTATGTCGAAGGCGAGTCGCTGCTGATGGGCATCAACGATGTGGCAGTTTCAAGCGGCTCTGCCTGCACTTCGGCCACGCTTGAACCGTCTTATGTTTTGAAAGCACTGGGTCTGGGCGACGACGTGGCGCACAGTTCCATTCGCTTCGGCCTTGGTCGCTTCAATACCCAGGCTGAAGTGGATTACGTGGCCGCCAAGGTTATCGACATCGTGAAGAAGTTGCGCCAGCTTTCACCGCTCTACGAGATGGTGCTTGAAGGCATCGACCTGACCAAGATTCAATGGGCGGCGCATTAGAGGCGAGTTAGTAGTTCATGGTTCGTAGTTCACAGTAAGTCCTCCGATCTACACTGCAGACGGGCGACAGCGAACCAGGAACCCCAGGATTTGGAACTGTGAACTGAGAACTGTGAACCAAGAACTGCATCACCGCGGCTTCCCCCGCAGGAGGAATTTCATCATGGCATACAGCGACAAGGTTATCGATCACTACAACAATCCGCGCAACGTGGGCCAACTCGACAAGGCATCAACCGAGGTCGGCACCGGCCTGGTGGGCGCGCCGGAGTGCGGCGACGTCATGCGGCTGCAAATCCGCGTCAACCCCGAAACCCAGGTGATTGAAGAGGCCAAGTTCAAGACCTTCGGCTGCGGCTCGGCCATCGCCAGTTCATCGCTGGCCACCGAGTGGATCAAGGGCCGGACGGTTGATGACGCATTGGCCATCAAGAACACCGACATTGTGAAAGAACTCTCTCTGCCGCCGGTCAAGATTCACTGTTCGGTTCTGGCAGAGGACGCCATTCGTGCGGCCATCGGCGACTGGAAGAAAAAGAACGGCGCTGCCGAAACGGCTGATGCCGCCACCGTAACAGCCGCACACTAAGGAAAAGGGAACTATGCAGAACGTCGTCACAATTGGAGCGCAGCTTCCGCAGGGTGCCTTGGCCTCGCAGGCCGAGGCAGACCAGAAACCTGCGGGTGCGCCCACGCAAGGCTTGCAGGTAACTGAACGCGCCATCAAACGCATCCGCGTGGCCATGGCCAAGGAAGGCGTCTCGCCTGAAGAGGGCGGGTTGCGCCTGGGCGTGATGGGCGGCGGATGCTCGGGACTGTCGTATTCGATTAAATTCGACACCAGGCCCCGAGAACGCGATCGCATTTACGACTTCGACGGAGTGCGCGTGTTCGTCGATCCAAAATCGTTTCTCTATCTGCACGGCATGACGCTCGACTATGAAGAGACGCTTATGCGGCAGGGGTTTAATTTCATCAATCCGAACTCCACGCGCTCCTGCGGCTGCGGTTCGTCCTTCTCGTCGTAGCGTTTTTTGTCGCTGGGGTTAAATTATGAAAGTCCTCGATTCCGCGGTTCCGGTTGCGTGTTGGTCCTGTTCCATCGGCCATAACGATTCAACGCTTTTCTGCCCGCATTGCAGCAAGATCCAGCCTCCTCCGGGCGGCGATTACTATTCCGTCTTCAATCTTCAGCCTAGGCTCGATCTGGATTTGCCGGCCCTGGAGCAGGAGTTTCATCGCCTGAGCCGCCGCCTGCATCCAGACCGCTTTGCCCGCGCGCTGGTCAATGAAAAGGAATGGAGCCTGGCCGACACGGCGCTGCTCAATGACGCCTATCGCACCCTTCGCGATCCTCTGCGCCGCACAGAATACCTGCTCAAGCTCGAAGGCCTGGAGATCGGCGAAGAGTCCGCGGCAGATCGCAAAGACCGCAAGGACCCGTCCCGCGTGCCGGCCGACCTGCTCGAAGAGGTCTTCGACCTCAACATGCAATTGGAAGAGATGCGCATGGCGCGCAGAATCGGGGAAGCAGATCCGGCGCTGCAGGCCGGCCTTTCCGAGGCCAAGGCAAGGTTCGCCGGCATGATGCAGGCCGTGGATCAGGACCTGCGCGCCGAGTGGATAATCTGGGATGCGGGTGACGCGAAAGCGCGCCAGGATGCACAAAAAAGAATGGTGGCCCTGCTCGACCGGCGTCGCTACCTTAGCAATCTGGTCCGCGACGTGACAGAAACTCTGGGAGCCTAAGCAAAAGACATGGCGGAAGGACGCGTAGTTGGAATTGACCTGGGAACCACGAACTCCCTGGTCGCTTATATGGAGGGCGATGCGCCGGTGGTCATTCCCGGCGTAGACGGCTCTCATTTGGTGCCGTCCGTTGTGGCACTCGACCCCATCTCCGCGGGCGGTGGGCGGCCCACGGTTACCGTGGGCAACAGCGCCCGCAAGGTCCTCATTCAAACGCCGGAGCGGGTTGTCTACTCCGTCAAGCGCCTGATGGGCCGCGGCCTTGAAGAGATTCAGAGCGAACTCAAATTGTTTCCGTTCCGCCTGGCCGATGACGTCGAGGCGGGCGAAGTGCCGCGCATTCAGTTGGGCGAACTCAAGTTCACGCCGCCTGAGATTTCGGCCTACATTCTTCGCCAGCTCAAGCGCAACGCCGAGCGGTTCTTTGGCGCGCCGCTTACGCAGGCCGTTATCACGGTGCCCGCATATTTTAACGACGCGCAGCGCCAGGCCACCCGGGACGCGGGCCGCATGGCGGGCCTAGACGTGCTGCGCCTGGTCAATGAGCCAACAGCCGCTGCATTGGCCTATGGCCTCGATCGCGCCAAGGTGGGAACCATTGCCGTCTACGACTTCGGCGGCGGCACCTTTGACATTTCGATTCTCAAGCTGCGCGACGGCATCTTTGAAGTGCAGTCCACCAATGGCGATACTCACCTTGGGGGCGACGACATTGACAACCTGCTCTCAGCCATCGCGCTTGACGAAATTTACGCCGAGCACGGCGTTGACTTGCGCAGCCATCCGGGCGCTGTACAAGCCGTGCGCAAGGCCGCAATCGAAGCCAAGATCAAACTCTCTACCGAACAGGCCGCTCACTTTGACCTCGAGTTGCCCAATGGCGACCGCTACCAGCGCGAGATTCCCCGCGCCGTTTTCGAACTGCTGATTGAGCCTGTGCTTGAACGGACCGCTGGCCCTTGCAGGCAGGCCATCACAGACGCCGGCCTTACGCCCGAAGACATTGATGAAGTGGTGCTGGTGGGCGGCTCAACGCGCATCCCCGCCGTGCGCCAACTGGTAGACGACATTTTCCACCTGGCCGCGCGCGGCAAAAAGCCGCACACCGAACTGAACCCTGATGAAGTCGTGGCGCTTGGCGCGGCGGTGCAGGCCGACATTTTGGCTGGTGCTTCCAAATCGACTGAAAAGATGTTGCTGCTTGACGTGACGCCCCTTTCGCTCGGCATCGAAGCCCTGGGCGGAACCGTCGCGCGCATCATCCAGCGCAACTCGACGATTCCCGCCTCGGCCACCGAGCACTTTACCACCGGCGTAGATGGCCAGACGAACGTGGCCATTCATGTCGTCCAGGGCGAGCGCGAACTCGCCACCGATTGCCGCTCTCTGGCCCGGTTTGACCTGAAGGGCATTCCTCCGATGAGTGCCGGATTGCCGCGCATCGAGGTCAAATTCCTCATCGACGCCGACGGCATTCTCAAAGTGAGCGCACGCGAACAGCGCAGCGGGCAAGCCGCGAAAATTGAAGTCAAGCCCACTTATGGTCTTACGGATGAACAGGTCGAAAGCATGATTCTCGACTCCTTCGACCACGCGGAAGATGACTTTGCCAAACGCCTGCTGATCGAAGCACGCAATGAGGCCGAGACGATTTTGGCCGCCGTGGAACGGGCTCCCGGCAGCCCGGCATGGAAGCAGCTGACCGCCGAAGAACAGGCGTCCATTGAGATGGCGCGCAATCACCTCAACGCAGTCAAGCAGGGTGAGGACTCATCGCTGATTCGAAACGCTACTCTCACGCTCGATCAGGCCACGCGGCGCTTTGCTGAATTGATGATGGAGGCTGCGGTGACCACGGCGATTCGCGGCAAAACCATGGACGCCGCAGGCGAAGAAATGGGCGACTCCGTCACCGCGCCTCACGCGATGGCCCCGGCGGAGTTCAAATAAAGCTAGCCAGCGAGACAGCGCGAGGCATTGAGACTTATGAGCGACACAAACGGAAAAAGCATTCCCGCCGACAAACTCGTCCGCGTCACCTTTCAACCCGAGGGCCGCACGGTCGAATTTGAATTCGGCACCATGCCGTACCAGCATCACGGCAAGCCAATGTCGTTTCTCGACGTGGCAGAGAACCACGACGTCTTTCTCGACCACGCCTGCGGCGGCGTTTGCGCCTGCACCACCTGCCATCTCTGGATCAAGGACCAGGCAGGCATCAGCGAGGCCGACGACGACGAGATCGACCGCATGGACATGGCCGCCGACCAACAATTGAATTCGCGACTTGGCTGCCAGGCTGTGATTACCCGCCCCGGTAATTACGAAGTCGAGATTCCCAAGTGGAACCGCAACTACGTCTCCGAAGGAAAACCGCTGACCCTGGCGGAAGAGAAGTAGCTCCCAGGGTGAAACACCTTCCGCGCTTCGGGTCGTGCGTGCCGAGATGATGTAGGATTTCCCCGGAGAACAGCAATGAAATACTTCTTTCTCAAACTCCTGCCTCCTCGTCCCGACTTCATGTGGACCATGACGGAAAGCGAAAAGGCGCTCATGCGGGCCCATTCCGCCTATTGGCAGGGTTTTGCCGAAAAGGGTTGGGCCGTGGCCTACGGCCCCGTGGCCGCTCAAACAGGTGGATTTGGCGCAGGATTCTGGGCTCTGCCGGATGAAGTAGATCCCAGGCCGCTTGCCGATGCCGATCCGACCATCCTCGCGAATGTCGGATTCCAATGCGAGATTCACCCCATGCCCGCGCTGGTTCGCGGTAAAGCAACTCAGGACTGAAATCGATCAGGAGACGCATGATGCCGCGCGAAATTCACTGGACCGACGCCGAGGAAATCGGCATTCAATTGCAGGAGAAGTTTCCCGACCTCGATCCGCTGACGGTGCGTTTCACCGATCTGCACCGTTACATTACCGAACTGGAAGGCTTCGCCGACGATCCGGCCAAATCCAACGAGTCGCGCCTCGAAGCCATCCAGATGGCGTGGCACGAAGAGTTCGAAGACGCCAAAGGATAGGCTAGACCGAATCCCTCTCCTGCCGCTCGCTCCAGCCGAAGTTCCCTTCAAAGTGGACAAATTTCTTCTTCTCTCCCGGCACCAGGTATACGCTGACCACGTCGAAGCGCACCGGCGGAGCCGCCTCCTGCGGCAATTGGCGAACATACTGGCGGGCCAGGCGGCGCAGGATGTTGCGCTTGTGGTTATCCACGGCAACTTCGGCAGGCGTGGCGTCGCGGGCGGTGCGGGTCTTCACTTCAACAAAGCACAACATCGGCCCGTCCCACGCGATCAGGTCCACATCGCCCGGTAACTCGCCCGCCGACCAGCGCCGCGCCACCACCGTATAGCCCTTGCGGCGCAGGTAGAAGCACGCCGTGTCTTCTCCCTCGATGCCGGTCGCCAGGTGAGCAGGCATCCCGTCTGCAAGGCCGCGCCGCCGAGCGACCCAATCCAAGCCGGCCAGCGTGCGCTCCACACAACCTATCCGCGCCTGCTCCATCCATCCCATGGCAAACCATTGTCTTCCGGATCGGCGAAAGGCGCAAATGCAGTTCTTCCAGGCGTTCGCTGGCGGCGCTTCCAAACTGGCACGAGCCATTCCGAAATCGGGAAGACCGCTGCACTCACAGAAGATTCAGAGCGCCGCGCGGACCTCGGTTAACAGACACTGGAAAAGTCAAGAGGAGGAAGTCCCGGCTATGTCCCACGGTGTATTTGGAGGCCTGTTTTCTCATCGAGGTGAAGAAGCGCCCCTGGTTCCCATCGTCGTCGATGCGTCCCATCCAGCCGCATCCGCTGAAAGCGCGGATCGCAGCTTCGAGTTTGCACTGGATGCGCTGCCTGCCAACGCCATGTTTTGTGACCGCGGCCTGGTCCTCCGCTATCTGAATCGCTCGTCGCGCAAAACGCTGTTGACCCTGCAGCAGTATCTACCCATGCCCGTTGAGAAGCTTGTCGGCAACTCGATCCACATCTTTCACAAGTCGCCGCCAAACATCGATGTCCTGCTGGGCGCGGGGCATCCCCTGGGAGCGCACAAACTGCCGCACAATGCCACCATTGGTCTCGGGCCGGTCAAGCTCGATCTCCAGGTAGCGCCCATGACCGGAGCGAAGGGCGAGTACATTGGAGCGGTAGTGATCTGGGGCGTCAGCACCCAGCAGACCATCGAAGCGTTGCGCCAGGCGCAACAATCGCAGCGCGCCGACATCGAGCATTTGAACGGCAACCTGCAGATGGTGGCCACGGCCACGCACGAAATTGAATCCAGCATTGCGGAAATAGCCAAAAACGCGTCAGATGTGGCGCAGGCCGCCGAGAAGTCGCGTACCTTGAGCGCTGAGAGCAAGACGGCTATTCAGAGCCTGCGGGCATCAAGCAGCGGCGTGGCCAAGGTGGCAAAACTGATTGCATCCATCGCCACTCAGACCAGCGTGCTGGCGCTCAACGCCAACATCGAGGCGGCCAGGGCCGGAGTGCACGGCAAGGGCTTTGCCGTGGTGGCCAGCGAAGTGAGGAAGCTGGCTGAGCAGACGGCATCGGCCACCGCCGAGATCCAGGCAAAGGTGGCGGCGATTGGCGGCGATATTGCGACTGCCATGAAAGCCATCGACAGCATTTCAGGACAAACCGAAGACTTGTCGGGCTTGTCGCACCAGATGGCCGCCGCCGCAGAGGAGCAGCACCTGGCAGCGCAGGAGATGGCGCAGAACCTGGAACACGCCGCACACCGGACATCCGAGATCGCCAACATGCGGCTCGACGAAAAGATCAAGTAGCCAGGGCATCGCCGAACACATTGCTGGTAGAGCCAACTGGGGCTGGTTGCTCGGGTTAAGTCCCGGACAACCAGCCCCGATTTTTGTCAAGTTTCGATTGCGGCCTCAGGCGGTTGCAGCCGCCAGCGCGCCTGCGTGCTCCTTCTCAGCCTCGGTCAGCGCCTCCTCTAGAATATCCAGAGCCACCGTGGCCTCCTGCACGCTGACGATAAGCGGCGGGCAAAGGCGCAGCGAGGTTTCACCGCAACCCAGCACCATCAGGCCGCGCTCGAACGCCAGCACCTCCACGCGATTGCGGAGGGCATTCACAGGCTCGCGCGTGGTTTTGTCGTTCACCAACTCGATGCCGATCATCAACCCGCGTCCGCGCACCTCGCCCACCAGCGGATGGGTTTTCACCCAGCCTTGCAGCCGTTCCATCATGAGCCCGCCTACGCGTGCCGCGTTGCCCAGCGCTTCGCGCTCGATAATGTCCACGGTGGCCAGTGCGGCGGCAATTGAAACCGGGTTCCCGCCGAAGGTTGAGGCGTGCGAACCGGGCACCCAATCCATGATTTCGGCCTTGGTCATGCAAACGCCCAGCGGCATGCCGCTGGCGATGCCCTTGGCCATGCAAACCATATCCGGCTCTACTCCGGAGTGCTCCACCGCCCACCACTTGCCGGTGCGCCCCGCGCCGCTCTGGACCTCGTCCACCACCAGCAGAATGCCGTGCCGGTTGCAGATGGCCCGCAGTTCGCGCATGAAGTTGTCCGGCGCCACCACGTAGCCGCCCTCGCCCTGTATCGGCTCGATGAAGATGGCCGCCACTTCTTCCGGCGCAAGGATGGTCTTGAAGAGCTTCTCTTCGATGTAGCGCGCGCAGCCCATGCTGAAGGCTTCTTCTTCCTGCGGGCCGCCGGTGCATCCGCGATAGGCGTAGGGATAGCGGATATGCGTTACGCCGGGAACCAACGGCGAAAACCGCCTCTTCTGCTGCGGCTTGGAGCCGGTAAGCGTTAGCGCGCCCATGGTGCGGCCGTGGAAAGCGCCCAGGAACGAAATAATCTGCTGCCGGCCGGTGTGGTAGCGGGCCAGCTTCAGGGCGCATTCAATCGCCTCGGCGCCGGAGTTGCCATAAAAGAACTTGTGCGGCCCCGGCATCGGAGCCACGGCCGAGAGGCGGTCGGCCAGGTCGGTCATCTTTTCCTGGTAGAAATCCGTTCCGGAGATGTGAATCAGTTCGGCTGCCTGCTGCTGGATGGCGGCCACAACCTCAGGATGGCAATGCCCGGTTGAGACCACGGCGATGCCGGCGGCAAAGTCGAGAAACTCGTTGCCGTCCACGTCTTCCACGCGAATGCCGCGCCCGCGCTTCGCTACCAGTGGATACGAGCGGGTGTAGCTGGGCGAGATGAGGCGTGTGTCCGCGTCAACGGCTGCCCTGGCCTTGGGTCCGGGCAAGGGACACACGAGTTTCGGTCCGAATTGAGCGTGCATTTCTTGCTTTGTCATTTCTTCTCCTCGGCAGGTTCGGTTGAGTCTCTCAGGATGTAGCTGTGCCGCTGACCCCTGCGGGTGGGATCTCGAAATTCGGCTCGCCCCTCGGGGCGGTTTAAAAGGGGACGAGGAAGGCAGTTGCGGACCTTGGGCTTAACCGCCGCTAATCGCTGGCGAAGAGACTGGGCCGGGTGCGGATGGGCAGTACGCGGAGATGTTGTCGCGGGCAGATGCTGCGCGCGCGCGCCCTTGACCAGCGCCTGGCGGCCGGCAGGAGCAGCGCAATTCTGGCAGCACGCAAATGCATGGGGGACCCCGCTGGGGTGAGAATAGCACGCACCGTCAACGTTTTTCCATCCCGAGTTCAATGCACGGGCAGCTTCACATGCGAACGAGCTTTACTTGGACCGCCTTGCGGCGGCTCATTTTGGCGAGCTTCGTACCGCCGATGGGCCAAGCCTCGGCCGGCGTCATTACGCCGAAAAACGGAAGACGCCCACAGCGCTTCGCGTCGGACCATCATTCTTCGCGGGTGCGCAAACGTGCATTCAGGCGAGCAGAGCAGCCCCGCCCGCAATCAGAAAAAGACCGAATACAGCAACCGAAATTTAAAAAAGGCCAGGTCCGAATAAAAGTGCAGAATCTACGATCTGCGCTGGAGTGCGGCCATTGCGCGGTCATGGTGTTCCTGCTTGTACCAGACGGGCGCATAATCTTCCAATAATTCAAACAATTCGTTCAATACTGTTTTGGTCTCGACCGGGGCCGATTGATCCCCGGGTCTGAAGTTGTTGATCGCGTCTAGATTTTCAAATTGCATAAACTTCATATTCGTACCTCTTCCCACTTCGCATTTCGAGGTTGACCGGTTGTACTGGCTCGCGTTGAGCATTGCGAATCGCCTGATGCCGTTCTCGTGTGCGTGTTCTCCTATCCAATTAGACGGCCTACCTGCCTGTGCGCGCGGTAAAAACATGTAAATGAAGGGCCGAACCTTACAATTGTGTAAGCAAAGAGTGTTTCATTTTGCTCTAAACACCTATCCCTCATACACGACACTCTTATTTCGATCGCGTTAGCATAGGAGCAACCCATGGCCCACTCCGCGCTCGACACCCAGCACCCGGAAAAGAACACCGCGACAAAGGCTTCGATTGTTCTGGCCTTTGCCACTGTTTACTTTTTCTGGGGCTCCACGTACACGGCCATCCGCATTGGTGCGGAAGACATGCCGGCGCTGCTGCTTTCGGGCGTCCGGTTCTTTGTCGCGGGCGCAATTCTGCTGGGCTGGTGCCGCTGGCGCGGATTTCAGCTTGCGTGGCCGCCCAGGACCATGCTGATGCTTGGACTGATCGGCCTGATGCTTCTGGGCGGCGGCAACGTGGGCCTGGTCTACGCCGAGAAAACCGTGCCCAGTGGTCTGGCCTCGCTGGCGCTTGCGGTGATGCCTCTCTATATCGCGCTGATTGAAATGGCCTTGCCCGGCGGCGAACCCCTCCCTCGTCGTGGATGGCTTGGCCTGCTGTTGGGCTTTCTGGGCCTGGGCGCGCTGCTTTGGCCTTCGCTTCACAGCGGCTTCTCCGGTGACAGCACATTGCTGTGGGCGCTGGCCGCGTTGCTCGGAGGCGCTCTCTCGTGGGCCATCGGCAGCATCTTTTCGCGCCGCGCCAAACTGCCCGTCAATAGTTTTGTTGCCGCCGCCTGGCAAATGCTGATTGCCGGCGTCTTCTGCATCGCGCTCGGTTCGCTGCTTGGCGAGTGGCCGCAGTTTCACCTCACCGCGCGCGCTGCCGGGTCCCTGGCCTGGCTTATCACCGGCGGCTCGCTGCTGGGCTACACCGGCTTTGTCTACTTGATTGAGCACGTGCCGGTTGCCAAGGTCGCCTCTTACTCTTACGTCAATCCCATGGTGGCCGTGCTGTTGGGGATTCTGCTGTTGCACGAGCGCCCCGCGCCGGCGGAGTTCCTGGGAATGGGCTGCATCGTGATTGCGGTCTTTCTGCTCACCACCGCACAGGTGAAATCAAGACCGGCACCTGCCCGTGAACTTGAGCAGATGCCGGCGGAGTAGCTTCGGCCTTCAAGGCTGACGTAGAGTTCTGCTACTTGAGAAAAAAAACGGCTAGAGCGGCCACGATGCCGGCGAGCGAGAAGCCGATTCCAACATACCAGTAGGCGCGCTTGCGCGTGAGCAGCGTGACCGAGGTGATGACAAGGCCAATCTCAAGCAGGGCCTCAGACAGGTCAAAGCAAACGGCGTGCGTTTCGGCCAGCTTGACTTCGGCCTCAAGAGCGCGGGCTTCCTTGAATTCCTCTGAGGTCTTTTCAGCCCACTCGGCCTGGTGCTTGCGATATTCTTCGACGGATTTCTGGGCTTCTTCCTTGTCGGTTAGGGGCATCAACTTCATCAGGTCGATGGTCAACTGGGTATTGTAGGAGCGGGTCTTCTGCGCCTGGTATTCACCCCACGTGTCGGTGGCCTTGTTCTGGTCAAGCACGGCCTTAGTGTGGGTGCGATGTCCGAGCACGGTGATGACGGCCACCAGCACGGCCAGTACGGTCATGGTCAAGGCAACCGGCCGCAGAGAAGATTCATGCTCGGCGTGTTCGGCTTGCTCCTGCAATTCCTGTGCTTCGTTGGGTTCCATCGGGGTCTGCCTCCTTGCTTTTTGTTCGATATGCCCGGTGCGCTACTTTCTCTTCCAGCGCACGCCGTCTTTCGAGTCTTCGATCACAATGCCTTTTTCCGCCAATTCACTTCTGATCTGATCGGCGCGGGCAAAGTTCCTCTGCTTCTTGGCCGTCGTGCGTTCTGCCACCAGAGCATCAATGGCCTCGTCGGTCAGCCCCTGCCGGGCCAGCAATTCCGGAGCCACGTCGTTCATGCGCCCGGCCTGCTCGGCCCAGGCAAGCGCGGCGCGCGTTGGCTCGGCATCATGGTCTTCAATCACGTCAAAGACCCTGTCGAAGCTGGCAAGCACGGCGAGAATCGCGTCCCGGTCGCCGGCAAAAAGCGAACCCTGGTCGATAGCCG
>Ga0118677_10011119_pt1 | contig 13590 bp, 6 predicted proteins | sample AliMusrvi5mmetaG_FD_86154 | JGI IMG/M metagenome (GOLD analysis project Ga0118677, IMG submission 86154)
TCGTTGGTCCAGTACTATCCCCAACAGGGCAATCACCCCGAACTCGGCGTGCTGAATTACCCCGAGGACATCGGCGAGGGCTTCATGCGCCTCAGCGTCGGCCTCGAGGACGCCGCCGATCTGGTCGCCGATTTGGCCCGGGCCCTCGCGGCGTGTTAGCTAGATGTAGGCGCTTCGGTCACAACGCGTTGGGGGTGGCTGCGGCGTCTCGCCGCAGGCCGTGTCAGCGGCGTCTCGCCGCGAGTCTTCCAGGCGGCGTCATGCGCATTCCTGTTCCAATCTTTGGATTCAGAATTTTGAACAGGAGGAAACAGAGGATCTTTCGAACCCTGCTTGCGCTTTCAGTCCTTCTAGCTGAATCTCCCCTCCCGGGCTGCTCAGCCCGTAAGCGCTTCGGTCACAACGCGTTGGGGGGTGACGGAGCACAGCCGTCCCGGCGGTGAGGACAAACAGGCGTCCTCGCCTGCCAATGGTGCATTACCATGGCCGCCCTGCGGCTCGACAGCCGGGACGGCTGTCTTCCCTAACAGGCGATGACGCCTGTTTTCCCCTCCCGTCCCGCTAGGCGGGAACGAATGCGCCTATGGGGGGCAGGACCGCTCAGCCCTTGATTTCCAGCAGCGCGGTGGCGGCGCTGTGGGGATCGGAGCGTTGTTGGAGCGACTTGAGGATGGCGTCGGCCTGGCGGGGCACCTTGCCCTCGAAGACGGTCTTGCCGTTGAGCAGCACTTTGAGCGGCTGGTCCAAATCGACCAGGCGGTCGTTGAGCCGGAGGGTGAGTTGGGTGACCTCGGGGGCGTCGAGGGTGATGACATTGTTGTCTGCGCTGGCACGAATGGTTAGGCCGCCCTTGGCGACGCCTTCGGGCAAGGCCAGCCAGTAGAAGCGGTCATGGGTGCGGCCGGACTGGCACCAGACGATTTTTTTCGGCCACGGGTTGCGGGTGAATTTGGCCATCCACGGCACGGATTCGGCGTCCTTGCCATTCATCCAGTGGCCGAGGCCAGGATAGACATTGACCCGGTGGACATAGGCGCCGGGGTCCTGTTTTTCGAGGTCGTCGAGTTTGACCCCCCATTCGGCGGCGATCTTGTTGCGGCTATAGGCGGCATCTTCGCCGCCGGCGTAAATCGCGAAAGGCAGGTTGCGCAGCCCCAGCGGCGAGGCATTGCCCGGATGGCCGGCCATCATCGAGGCGGCGGCCAAGCGGTCGGCCAGGCGCGGTGCGAGTTGATAGCATCCGTCGCCGCCGGCCGAGTAGCCCATCAGATAGACCTTGTCCGGGTTGACGCCGGCGAGCAGCACGCAGTCCTCGATGAGGCGGTCGAAGAGGTCGTCGATGTGACCTTCATGCCACAGGTTCCAGTTGTTGGTCGGGGCGCGCGGCGCGACGTAGAGGCCTTCCGCGGGCTGATAGAGGCGGATCTGGTTGTGCCATTGCTGGTCGTTGACTTCGGCGGGCGCGCCACCGCCGCCGTGCATGGAAATCCACAGGCTGCGGCCGTCGGCCGGGGGCGCGCCGAACACGCGGGTCAGCAAGCGCATGCTCTTGTCGCCGATGGTAATGACGTTGTCCTTGAGTTCGGCGACCCGGGTCGGCGCCTGTTGGGTGCGCCACTGGTCCCACACCAGGGAGAGGGCAGCGGCGGCGTCAACTTTGGTTAGGGTGGCGGATGGGATGGCGGGCAGCGCGCCGTTGATGGGCTGGCACAACCACTTGCGCAGGGCGAGCATGCCCGGGGTGGCCTCCACCGTCGTTCCCTTCGACCATGTTATGTCGAGGATGGTTTCGCCAGCTTCCTTGGCGGGTTGGGGAAAATCGCGTGCCTGGCCGTCGCGCACCACACGCAGGACGAACGCGGTGTTGGGCTGGACTTCGAGCGCCGGCATGTCGTTGGAATCGGCGGTGCCGGCCTTGGTGGTCACGGCGTGGAGGAACGCGCCCTCCTTGTCTAACAATTCAACGCGGGCCACCACGCGCTCGCCGGCGTCCTCCAGCACGCGCACGCGGAGGGTGGCGGCGGCCGGGTTTGAGTCGGCAGCGGGGGCTTTGTTTTTCGCACCGCCGGTATAGCGGTCGGTGACATTGACGGCGGGGACCGAGTGGTCGCTGGGGTTCCAGACCAAGGGATAATGATCCTTGGTGGGGGCCCACATGTTGGCCCAGATCGCGTAGGTCGGGTCATCGGCCACGGCCTTGGAGGCGTTGCCATTGAACCAACCGTGGTCGAGGCCTTCGGCGCTCGGTTCGGCGGCACCGGTGAAATGCCAGTCGCCGTCCCAGACTTCGACCCAGGTGTGATTGCCGCTTTTGTTCGTCCAGAGGGCGGTGCCGGCGACGCGGGCGGGGATGCCGACGCTGCGGCAGGCGTCGGCGAGGATGATGGAAAGGCCGGTGCAACTGGCCAGGCCCTGCTCGATGGATTCCTTGGGGCTTTGGTTGGCGCGCTTGCGTTGGGTGCTGTATTTCACGCTGATTTGCTTGAAGAGCGTGCGGTTGATCGCCTGCACGGCCTCGGTGGCGGTTTTGCAGTCCTTGACGATGTCGCGGCATTGCTCGAGGAACTTGGCACGCCACGCGTCACGCGGCTCATCGAGTTGGGCGTAGGGCAGCACGCAATCGAGAAACAGCGCGTCGGGCACCTGTTTGGCCCACGGGAACGCCGCCCGCGTCTGCAGCGCCAGGTGCAGGTTTTCCATGAGGAAATCCTTGGTGAGGGAGTGCAGGTCGCCGGCGGGCATCCCGGCGACGAGAAATGCGGCAGCCTTGGCCCCGGGCTCGCCAAAATCCTTGGCGGCAGCCTCGGCAAAGGCGCGGATGGCCGGGGCATTGTCGCCGGCGAGGGCGAGACGGGCCGGGTCAAGCTCGGCCGCGACGAGCGAGGCGGTGGCGATAAGCAGCAGGACGAGTGGGCGCATGCGCGGGAGGGTGCGAGGAGCGGCGGGACCGGTCAATGACAATTCGCAGCGGCTAGCCCCCAAGCGCGTGCCGTGTTCCAGAGGGGCACGGGCGGCACGCCCGTGATTCTCTTCCGTCGCATCTGCCAGTTCCCGGCCACACCAAACGCTTCCGTCAGGAGCCTCGCCTCCCCCAGTCCATTTACGTGAAAGATCCTTTTCCGCCTCTATCCCAAACGCTACTCATTTAACATCATCCTCAAGCAAAACTCCCGCCCCGTCCCAGATTGTGCTCTGGAGAATCGCCCCAGGTTGGAGCGGACGAAAAGACCATTTAGGCTTGCCAATCGCACCAAAAGATCGAAACTGCCTTGGAAATCAGCCGCTCCACGCAACCCATCGGAATGAACGACTATCTCTTGCGATTTGAATTTACCTTTAGCCTGTCCCAATCATGAGCGAGAAAGCACAGATCAGCGCAATTCCCGTCGGGGAGCTGCACTTCGACCATAACAATCCGAGACTTGCTGAGTACGGCATTGAGGCTTCCACGACTGAGACGGAAATTCTCACAATTCTCTGGGAGGCGATGGACGTACTCGAATTGGTCCAGTCCATCTCCGCCAGCGGCTTCTTCCCCCATGAGGCGTTGATCGTCTCTGAAGAGGACGGAAAGAAGATTGTGATTGAGGGCAACCGGCGGTTGGCCGCTGTCAAGGTTTTGCTAAATCCCGCCATCGCCAGGGAAAACGGCTGGGATATACCCAAGCCCTCGAAGGCTGTTCTGGAAACCCTGCGAGAATTACCCGCCATCATGGCGTCGCGCGAGGAGTCCTGGCGCTATCTTGGATTCAAGCATGTTAATGGCCCGGCCAAGTGGACAAGCTATGCCAAGGCGGCTTACATCGCCAGGGTCCATCGCGAGTATAAGATATCGCTGGCCGGCATGGCGGGCCAGATCGGGGACCGGAACAATACAGTTCAGCGCCTCTATCGCGGCTTGATGGTGCTGGAGCAGGCCGAGCGCGAAAAGGTTTATGATCGGGAAGACCGGTTCAGGCAACGGCTTTCATTCTCCCACCTCTACACGGGCTTGGATTACGAAGGGATTAGTGACTTTCTTAAAATTTCGCCCAAGGAGGCGGAAACCGCCTCTCCGGTCCCAAAGAATCGGATCAAACAACTGGGAGAGCTACTGGTCTGGCTCTACGGCAGCAAGAAGGAAAAAAAGGAGCCGCTAGTCATATCGCAGAATCCGCATCTGCGGCAGCTCAACGCTGCCATCTCCAACCGCGAATCATTGTCAGCGCTTCGGGCCGGAGTGGAACTATCGAGGGCCTTCGAGATCAGTCGGCCGCCCTCGGTTCTGTTCGAGGAAGCGCTGCTTTCCGCCAAACGTGACCTCACCACAGCACGAGCCTATCTGACAACGGGTAACGATGGATCGGACAGCTTGCTTCGGATGGCCGGGACCGTGGCTGACCTTGCGGCTGACATTTATGGGGAAATGGAGCGCAAGCGACAAGGCACGCCGAGCAAACGGAAATTTCTCACGCAAGACTGACTCACAATGTTCCGCTTGCCTAATGCCCCGTCCCCCCGTGCGGAGACCCACGAATTGGCGGATTTCGTTGAGTGGTGTGCATGGCGCGATGGTTTGTGCTCCGCGCGGGCAACAAACACAGCTCTCGACCAGTTGGATGACAACTTCGATAATGAGGGTTGCGACGATGATTCCGACCAAACGGGACGCAATCTTGAAGAGGTTTTCGTCGAACTTGAGCGTCGGGAGAAATCGTGTGGTGGAGGCTACCCGTTCGACCTTGTCCGAAATGGGAGCGTCCTACGCCACGTCAGTTCCAATAATGGTCCCCGCCATGTGGCCTACTATTATCTCCTGCTGAGCACGAGGCTCGACATGAACCACAACCGGAGACATGCCAGGATCGATGGTGCGGATTTGCTGGAAGCATTGTCTGCCCATGTCATGCGAAACTACCTCGGGCCGGAAAGGGCGCAATCCCAAGTCTTTGGAACCTCTTGCAGGTCAAGCTTTCAGAATAAGGTTGATGCGCTGTGTGTTTCCTTAGCCGAAGGCGGTGGGTTCAAACAATGGGATCCTGGGCGCGTTTATGCAAACGATGCCAAGCTCGATGTCGTGACTTGGGTTCCGTTTTCGGATGGCCATCCCGGAAAATTAATCGTCTTCACCCAATGCAAAACCGGAAGTACCTGGCGGGACCGACTTGGCGACCTGAATCCTGAAGCTTTTCTAAAGACGTGGACGCAGCATCGCTGCACCGCGCTACAGCCCGTTCGAGCTTTTTGTGTCTCCGAAGCTGCCAGCCAATCACGCTGGACCGAGATAACCTCACAGGCAGGCCTCTTCTTAGACCGCTGCAGACTCGTCGATTATGCTCACAATATTGATGCGGAACTGCTGGGGAAAATGAGAACCTGGACAAGGTCGGCATTTCAAAGTCTTCAACAATGAGGATTATTCATATCGCGACCCCTAACCAAAATACCTATGGACTATCCCCTCCTCGCGCTTCTCGCCGCCCTGCTGCTTGGGCAACCCGCCGCTGCCGCCGAACTGCATGTCGCCACCAGCGGCAACGATACGAATCCCGGCACTGCGGCCGCGCCGTTGCGCTCGATCCAACGTGCCGCCAATCTCGCGCAAGCGGGCGATACCATCACCGTGCATGCGGGCACCTATCGCGAACGCGTCGCCCCGCCGCGCGGGGGGGAGTCCGACCAAAAGCGCATCACCTATCAGGCCGCGGCCGGCGAGAAAGTCGAGCTCAAGGGGTCGGAGGTGGTGAAGGACTGGGTGAAAGTGCGGGACGACGTGTGGCTGGCGACGCTGCCTAACACGTTCTTCGGCGGCTTCAACCCCTACGGCGACCTGATCCGCGGCGATTGGTTCGAGGACAAGGACCGGGCGCATCACAGCGGCGCGGTCTATCTGAATGGCGGGTGGCTGCTGGAGGCCGCCACGCGCGACGAGGTGTTCAAACCCATCGGCCCGTCGCCGCTGTGGTTTGCCATGGTGGATAACACAAGTACCAGGATCTGGGCGCAGTTCAAGGGCACCGATCCTAACGAACAGATGGCGGAAATCAACGTGCGACGGACGGTTTTCTATCCGGAAAAGCCGGGCGTCAATTATCTGACGGTGCGCGGTTTCACGATGCGCCACGCGGCCACCCCGTGGGCGCCGCCCACCGCCGAACAGGTCGGTTTGATCGGCACCCATTGGAGCCAGGGCTGGATCATCGAGAACAATGTCATCAGTCACTCGCGCTGCTCGGGCATCACCCTCGGGAAATACGGCGACGAGTGGGACAACAAGTCGGCCAACTCGGCCGAGGGCTATGTCAAGACCATCGAGCGGGCGCTTGCCAACGGCTGGAACAAGGACCGCATCGGCCACCACATCGTGCGCCACAACACCATCTCCGATTGCGAGCAAACCGGAATCTGCGGCAGCCTCGGCGCCATCTTCAGCGAGATCTCCGACAATCATATCCATGACATCTGGGCCAAGCGCCAGTTCGAGGGCGCGGAGATGGCCGGCATCAAGATCCACGCCTCCATCGACCTGCTCATCAAACACAACCGGATCCACGACGCCGGCCGCGCCATGTGGATGGATTGGATGGCCCAAGGCACCCGCATCACCGGCAACTTATGCTATGACAACTCCTCCGACGACCTGTTCATGGAGGTCAATCACGGTCCGTACCTGGTGGACAACAACCTGTTCCTATCCGGCTTCAACCTGCGCGACTGGTCCGAGGGCGGCGCCTTTGCGCATAACTTGTTCGCCGGCAAAATCGACTGCCGACCGGAACCCGAGCGCGTCACGCCCTATCATCCGGCGCATGCCACGGCCGTGGCCGGCTTGAGCGACATCAAGGGCGGCGACGACCGCTTCTATAACAATATCTTCGTCGCGGGCCCCGAGCCCACGGATGTGCATATCGGGTTTGAGCGCAACAACCGCCTGCGCTTCGCCGGCTTCGGACTGTGGGTGTATGATACCCGCGAGGCTGCGCTGCGAACCGGCGGCAACGTCTATCTCAACGGCGCGCTCCCATACGCCAGGGAAACCACGCCGCTCGTCCTTAAGGATGTGAATCCAAAACTCCAGGTGATGGCCGAGGCGGACCACATGCTCCTCAAAGTCAACTTCGGGCCGGCTCTTCAACACGCCACCACCGTGCCGGTCACGACTGACCTGCTAGGCAAGGCGCGGATTCCCCAGCTCGGCTATGAAAACCCCGATGGCTCGCCGCTGAAGCTCGACACCGACTATTTCGGCAAGTCACGCAACACCACCAACCCAACGCCTGGCCCGTTCGAGAACCCCGGTACCGGGGCGGAGTCGATCAATGTGTGGTGAGGGAAGGGGAATTGTGGTCCGGGCATCCTGCACGGAGCCTCGGAGGGAGAACAGGCGTCCCCGCCTGTTAGGGAAGACGGCCGTCCCGGCTGTCGAGTCACGGCGTGGCCATCGAAAGGCACCCAACGACAGGCGAGGACGCCTGTCTGCCCTCACAGCCTTGAAAGACGGCCGCGGCAACGCGAGTAAGAAGTGTCACGCCCGCTCCTTTGTCGAATTCTCATCACCCCGAACCCCGCCATGAAAGCCCCGCTTCTCAGCCTCCTTCCCGCGCTTCTGTGCATTCCGCTGCACGCCGCCGAGCCTGCCCCCGCCGCCACGCCCGGCCCGCGGGCCGACGGCCTGGAGCGGCTCGCCCGCGACTTTGGCGAGTTGCCGTTGGACTCGCGGCGCAGCGTCGGGCCGCTGTTCTGGCTGCACGGCGACGAAACCAAGGAGCAGTTGGAAAAGACCCTCGGCAAGGTCGCCGAGGGCGGCAACGGCTGCTTCACCACCGAGTCGCGCCCGCACAACGACTGGCTCGGCCCGAATTGGTACCGCGATGTCGGCATCTGCCTCGACGCCGCCAAACAACACAACTTGAAGTTGTGGATATTCGATGAGAAATGGTGGCCCAGCCAGGGCGTCGGTGGCAAGGTTCCGCCGCGTTACGCGGCAAAGCGGTTAGATGGTGCGGCCGTGGAGGTGACCGGTCCCAAACAGTTTGAAGCCGACGGCTACACCGGTGAGCGCTACATCGCGACGGTGGCCGGACGCGTCGCCGCCGATGGCACCATCGACGCCGAAAGCCTGCTCGACCTAGCGAAATTCATCAGCGCCGGCAAGCTCGCGTGGGCGGTGCCCGAAGGCCATTGGAAGATCATGAGGTTCAGCCATGTGCAGGCGCCCGGCCTCGGCCAGGGCGGCGGCGCGCAACTGAGCGTTGACGGTGCCAGCAAGGATTGCGTGGATTGGTTGCTAGAGACGGTCTATCAACCGCACTATGACCACTTCAAGGCGGATTTCGGCAAGACCATCGTCGGGTTTTTCTACGATGAGCCCGAGACCCGCGGCGACTGGGGAACCGAGTTGCCCAAGGTGCTGGCGGAACTCGGCGTGGACTGGAAAAAGGCCTATGTCGCCCACAAGTTCCAATTGTCCGGCGAGGCGCAGGTCGCCGCGCGCTACCAATATCTGGAGGCGCGCGCCGAAACCTGGGGCCGCACGATGTATGGCGGCATCAGCCGTTGGTGTGAAGACCATGGCGTGCGCTCGATCGGCCATTTCATGGAGCACAACAACATGTACACGCTGGATGACTTCTGCGCCGGCGATTTGATGCGCGTGCAAAAGTATAGCAGCATGGGCGGCATCGACGCCGTCTTCTCGCAGTTCAAGATGGGCCAGCGCGTGGCCAACGACGCGCCGTGCTGGCAGACGCCCAAGCTGTGCAGTTCCATCAGCCACGCCTATGGCAAGCGCGACGATAAGGCGATGGTGGAGATTTTCGGCGCGCGCGGTCAGGACCTCACCTATCCGGAAATGAAATGGTGGGCCGACCACATGCAGGTGTCCGGCGTGAATTTCCTCATCCCGCACTCGTTCAATCCGCGCGCGCCTTACGACAACGATTGCCCGCCATACTTCGACAACGGCGGCTTCGAGCCGCGCTGGCCGCTCTACCGGGTGTTTGCCAACTACACCAGCCGCCTCAGCCTGATGCTCAGCGGCGGCCGCCACATCGCGCCGGTGGCATTGCTCTCGCCGGGCCAGAGCGTGCAGGTCGGCAAGCACGTCACCATCGAACAAATCAGCGAGAGCCTGCAGGACTCGCTCTACGACTGCGACTGGCTGCCGTACGCGGTGTTCGAAAATGACATGGGTCTAGCAGAAAATGAGCTGAAACTGCGGGCCGAGTCATACAAAGTGCTCATCGTGCCGCCGGTGGAGGTGATCCCCTGCGCCACTCTAACCAAAGCGCTGGCGTTCTTCGGACAGGGCGGCTGCATCGTCGCATCCGGGTTCCTGCCCACCAAGTCCGCCACCCCTGGCAAATCCGCCGCCGACATCGCCGCCTTGCGCGAGGCGATCTGGGGCGCGGCGGCCCCCGGCCTAACGGCTTGCAAGACCAACCCCGCCGGCGGGCGTTCGTATCTGCTTCCGGACAAGCCCACGCCGGAACAATTGCAGCAGGTGCTCGCCGGCGACGCGGGCATCCACCCCACGCTCGAAGTCATCGAGGGCAAAACCGACAACTGGCTCCACGTCCTGCACCGCGTCAAGGAAGGCCGCGACGTGTTCTTCGTTGCCAATCAAAATCATCTCGGCGCGCCGCGCGCGTTTCGTTTCCGCGTCACCGCCAAGGGTGACCCGGAATGCTGGGATCCCATGCGCAATGAAATCACCACTCCGCGCAGCCACCGCCTCGGGCCGGATCAGGTCGAGATCGACCTGACCCTCGCGCCGCTGGAGGCTTTGCTGCTGGTGTTCCGCGACGGATCTAACAAGCCGCCCGCGCGCCTGGAGGCCGACACCCGGGCCGCGACAACCCTTCCCGTCACGCATGTCGCCTCACCGGGAGTGCCGGCACCGGTGCCGATTGCTGGCAAACAGCCATTCACCGCCAGTCCGGTCAAGGCCGCAACGCCCTATGACGGCGTGTGCGAGCTGCCGGCGGCGGTTGACCTAACAAAATCGCGGGTTTTTCTGGAGGTTGCCGCACTGGCACCCGAAGCGGCCGCGCGGGTCACGGTCAACGGCAGCGATGCCGGCGGCTTCATCGGCGCGCCGCTGCGCCTCGACATCACCCGCTTCCTCAAGCCAGGCAAAAACACCTTGCGCCTCGAGCCTTTCGCACCCACCGAGCTGCACCTCGCGGTCTATCCGGCCTCTTCCTAGGCATGCGCCAGGGAGGGGCGATCTCCGAATCGCCCAAGCCCATGGTGAGTCAATGAGTGGAGGTATTCCGCTTTCCATTGGCCCCTCATGGGCCTGGGCGATTCGGAGATCGCCCCTCCGGCTTGTTGACGAGTTCCAGGTTGTCGAGGTAAAAGACGGTCTTGGTATCGGCGTTGCTAACGAAGCCAAGCCATTCGAGCTGTTTCCATTGCGGGTCGCAGGGCAGGCTGGAGAACTTTTGGGGTTGTTGGCCGGGCAAGCTGACCACGAGTTCCCAGGTGGCGGTGGATTGCTTGCCCACGCCGGCGGTGACCTCGAAATGGACCCACTTGCCCGCTGGCATCGCCGCGAGTTTTTTTCCTGCGACGATCAGGCTGCCGTCGGTCACCGCCAGGCTCGGTCCGGTTCGATACGGGGATGCGGCATCGCGCCACTCATGATAGAACTCGACACCCGCTTCAACCCGCAGGTCGAAGCAGCAGCAGGTGATGCCTTCGCGGTGGTGGGGCTCGAAGTAGAAATGTGGGTTGAAGCGTGCTTGCAGGCCGGGAGCATCGGTGATGCGGAGGCTATGGGTGCCACTTGCGGCGGTTTCGTCGGTCACGACGATCGAGTCGCCTTTGTTCTCCACCTGGAGGTTGGCACCGCCGAGCGGGTTGCCGGTGGGCGATTCGAAGTCGCAGTGCACTTGCAGAGGCAGCGGCGCTGGCGCTGCTGGCGGACTTTCCAGCGGCGGATAGCGCCGCGCGGCGGCCAGTTGCTTCCAGGCGGCCTCGCCGTAAACCCCCGCCTGGGTGAAATCAAACGGCTTGAAGCCGATGTCCGCCAGTGCCGCGTTGTCGCGATGGAGGCGGAAGTCCCGGCCTTTCGCATCGACGAATTTCGGGTCGGCAATCACCGAGTCCTCATCCTGCCCGGATTTCTGCCAGTCGGCGAAGGATTTCCCGGCGAAGTCGATTGGTCCGCCGTCGGTGCGCCAGTAGAGGTTGTGGGACAGGCGCACGTTGGGGTCGATCCACAGGCCTTCTAGCAGTTTTCCTGAATCCCACACCACGATGTTGTTAGAAAAGGTGAACGACAGGTGGTCTTCGATGCGGGAGCGTTGGAGTTGGAATTGGGAGGCGAAGGCGAAGATGTTGTTATGGATGATGTTATCCTTGCCGTAATGCTGATGGAAGCCGCCGGTCTTGGTGTTATAGACAAGGTTGTTTTCCAGGATAATGCCGGTGCTGCCTTCGTCGGTGTAAAGTCCCCAGCCGCCATAGATATAGGATTGGATGTCGTGGCACACATTGTTGCTGACGGTGGTGCCCTCGGAGGCGCCGAGCGTGTACACCGCCCCCATGTCACTGAGCACGCCATAGCCGAGGTGGTGAATGTGGTTGAACTCGATCTTGTTGCGCTTGGCCTGGCTCGGCGCGTAGCCCCAGCGCCAGCCGACCGACACCCCGGTGTAGCGGAAATCGGCGATGTCGTTGTGGGTCACCTGATTGTCGGCGCTATGGCCGATCCACACGCCGATGGCACCGCCGAAGATGTGGCCGCCGGACTGGATGATGTTGTTATCCACAATGCAGTGGCCGGTGCGGTCGGCTTCGGAGGGATTTTCATTGTCCCAGCCTTGGCCGATGCGCACGCCGCCGGCACCGAGGTCGTGAAGCTGCGAGTGCAGCACGCGGCAGTCCAGACAGGCGCGGCGGAACCACACGCCGTATAGCCCGGTGTGGGCGATCTCGCAGTCCTCGATGCTGAGATCGCGCGCCCCGTCGGCGAGGATCACCGCCTCGATGCTGTGGGCGGCCTGGGGGTCGCCCTGGCCGTTGGGTGGCAGGGTGTAGCCGGCATATTCAAACGCCAGTCCCTTGAGCGCGATGTGTTCGACGCGGCCCTCGCTGCCGCCTTTGAAGCGCACGAATTGGCTGCCCACCGGCGCGATCACCCGCGCTTGGGCCATGTCCTCACCGGGCAGCGGGATATAGGAAAGCGTGCCATCGCGGGCGAGGAACCATTCTCCCGGCGCGTCGAGCGCGGCGCGGAAATTCTCAAGATAATAGCGTTGATCCGTGCCCCACTTGAAAAACGGCCAGGGCGCGCCGGCGGTGGCGATCAACATGTTAGACGCCGCGTCCGCCGCCGCAATGCGGTGACGCGACATTTCCCACGAGTGATAGACCACCGCGGTCACGTCGGCCAATTCCTCCTTGGACAAGCGGAAAACCGCCGCCAAATCGTCGCCGCGACCGGTAATGGCGCGGCTCGACAGGTCTGCTTCCTTGGCGGTGAGCGGATCGATGCCGCGCTCGACCTTGTGCAACATGTAATGGTAGGATTTGTTAGGCGAGCGGGCGCGGGTGGCACGCTGACCGTTGACCCACAATTGCTCGAAACGCCATTGGGTCGGCACCGTCGCCGTCCACACGCCGTCCGCGCCGGCCTTCCAGCCGCCCACGGCCCGCCCGCATGTTAGAACCGGCCGCGCCCCGGCGGCCGCTTCGTAGCTCACCGGTGCCACGGCGCTGCCGCTGTCGGCGGGACCGAAATCCACCGGCTCCGTCATCTGATAGGTGCCGCTGGCGAAGCGGACCTGGACGGGGCGCTGCAACGGCCCCTGCGCCTTGAGTTTGCGGATCGCGTCGCGGGCCCCGGCCAAGCTGGCCAGGGGGCCGTCGGATGATTCCGCGGCGGGCCGGGCGGAGCGGCCTGACCAGGTGTCGTGGCCATCCGGGGCGACGTAGAGGATGACGGGCTCGGCGGCGTGTGAAACCACCGGCGCGGCGACTAACAAGGTGAGGCAAGCCACGGAGACCTGCAGGCGGGTGAATGGAGTCATGCAATAGGGGAGAGGGATCATGGCAGTTGTTACCTGGCCGCCCTCTCGTTTCTTGCAGAAGCAGCAGGCACTTCGTAGGCGCATTGGTCGCAACGCGTTGGGGGTGGGAAGCGCCGGCGTCCCGCCGGCAGGATTCGGCATCCTGCCGAATCCCCTTCGGTCGGGGCGAGATGCAAGCAAAGCCCCCTTGCGATGGGGTCGAGGCGGCTGCACCGGGAGAGACGGACTCGTCCCCCCGCATTCTGACGAATGCGCCTACGGGGAGGCGCGTTCACCACGCCTTGAGCCGCAGGCCGATTTGGCCGAACACGCCAGCCTCCGGCGCCCGCTCGAACAGCGTGTCGCCATGCGGCGTGGTGTAGTCGAGCGTGTTACCGACGGTCAGCCCCACCCCGGCGGAAAGCCACAGCTTGTCGAAGAGGTGGCGGTCGGCAAACACCCCGAGCTGATAGGTCGTGAGGTCGATTGCCCGCGAGTTGCCGGCCGCGTCGGTGACGTTCCAGACGCCCCCGCCGGCCTTGGCGCGGAAACTGAACACCCAGTCCGGCGAGTAGGTGTAGGAAGTGACGAAGGT
>Ga0118677_10011122_pt1 | contig 13589 bp, 9 predicted proteins | sample AliMusrvi5mmetaG_FD_86154 | JGI IMG/M metagenome (GOLD analysis project Ga0118677, IMG submission 86154)
CTCGGCACCCCGCTGCCCGGCGCCATCGCGCCGGGCTAAGGATCGGAGAGGCCCATGGCCGGATATGATTTCGCGGCGATTGAGAAGAAGTGGCAGGAGCGGTGGTTGACGCGGAAGGTGTTTGCCTCGGATACCCAGGCGGCGGCCGGGGGGGCTGCCGGGGTCACTGGCCCGCTTGCAGCCAGCGGCGCGGCGCCAGCGACGGGCAGGACAAAGCAAAGAGCGAGACAACGCAGCACAGCGGACATGGCCAAACCTTTCATTGGCATGGAACGAATGTCAAAGCTCGATTTCGGGTGCGACGCGCCGCCCAGCGCGCCCTGCGTTGCGGCGCGCGCAACCACGAAGGCGGGCGGGAATCATTCCTTGGCAAAGCTGCTGCGAAATGCCTTGCGATTAGGGATTATCATCGCTTTCAAACAAATTTCATTGCGGTCCGCGGTGCGAGGCGCAATATTTTTTTGCGCTTCCTCGGCACAAGGCTTAGCTGTAATAAAACCAACACCAACACACCTATGGGACCCATTGGAATGCCTGAAATGGTGGTGATTTTCATCATCGTCCTGCTGCTCTTCGGACCGAAAAAATTACCGGACCTCGCACGCGGGTTTGGCAAAGCGATGGGTGAATTCAAGAAAGCGCGCGAGGAATTCGAGCGCGAAATCACCCATGCCGTCAATCAAGCAGAGACGCAAGCCATGACCCATGAGCCCGTCAGCGCGGACATTTCCCACGACCATCAGAGCAGCGTGCCAGACTCCTCCCACGACCATCAGAGCAGTGTGCCAGACTCCTCCCACGAGCATCTGAGCAGCGCGCCAGACTCCGCCGACGTGCATCAGAGCGCGCCAGATGTTGGCAAGGAGCATGGAATCAGGGAACCGGCCGGCAAAGAGCCCTACGCCTCCTGAGTTCGCGCGTGGCGGCGGCACATCAGGAGCACCGCGGGCGGCCCGCCCGTGATTGCCGCGCACTTGGCAGTTGAGAATTGGTGCGGAGGATTTAGAGTGGCAACGTGATTTTCTCTCGCCAATTGGCTCCCTTTGCTTCGCGCAATTACCGGCTGTTCTTTGCCGGACAGATCGTTTCCCTGATGGGAACCTGGATGACCCAGACCGCCACCGTGTGGCTGGTCTATCAGCTCACGCACTCCGCCTTCTGGCTCGGCGTGGTGGCGTTTGCCGGCCAGTTGCCCGGTTTGCTGATCGGTCCGGTGGCCGGCGTCTGGGTGGACCGCCTGAACCGCCGTTCCCTGCTCATCGCGACGCAGGGATTGGCCATGTTGCAGTCGCTGGCGCTGGCCTATTTCACCCTGACCGGAAAAATCACCGTCACCCACCTGGCGCTGCTCGCCATGGTGCAAGGAGTCGTCAATGCCTTTGACATGCCCGCGCGTCAGGCCCTGCCGGTGCTACTGGTGGAGAAAAAGGAACACCTCGCCAACATCATCGCCATGAACGTCTCGATGTTCCATCTGGCGCGCATGGTCGGCCCGGCGGTCGCCGGCTTTGTCATTGCCTACATCGGAGCCGGCTATTGCTTTTTGGTCGATGGTCTGAGCTATCTGGCCGTCATTGCGGCGCTCATCGCGATGCGGCTCCGCCAGGAACCCGTCGACGAGCGGGGTGCATCGATCTGGAACGACTTCCGCAGCGGTCTGGACTACGCCCTGGGCTTCGGCCCGATCCGGCGCCTGATTCTGCTGATCGGCTGCATGGCGCTGTTTGGCATGTCATTCACGGTTCTAACACCGGTGTATGCCCGCGAATTTTTCGGTGGCGACGCGCGCACACTGGGCATGCTCATGTCGTCCTCGGCGGCCGGCTCGGTGCTGGCGGCGCTCTATCTATCAAGCCGCCAGAGTTTGCGCGGGTTGGGACGGGTGATTTATTCCGGGGCGGTGTTGATGGGAGTGGCCCTCATCGCGTTCGCCTTTTCGCGCTCGCTGCCGGTGTCGCTTGGCTGTCTGTTGCTGGCGGGCAGCGGCAGCATCCTGGTGGTCGCGTCCAGCAACACGCTGCTGCAAAACCTGGTGGATGGCGGCAAGCGCGGCCGCGTCATGAGTTTGTATACGATGGCCTTTTTGGGCGGCATGCCCATCGGCAGCCTGCTGACTGGCACCCTCGCCCATCAGCTTGGCAGCACCCCGGCCACCTGTGTCAACGGCGTCGCCTGCCTGATCCTGGGCTATCTGTTTTTCCGCCAATTGCCCCAATTCCGCGTCGAGGCACGGCCCGTGTTGGAAAAGGCCGGACTGCTCCCCGGGTTGGATCAGTAGCGGCGGCACCAGATGGGGCGGGTGCAGCCACGCTAACCGATACCAAGTCCGGCGAGCCGGCCTGTCTATTTCCTTGCCGGCGCGATGAGCGGCGCGCCGGGAATGCTCCATTCGTAGATGCCCATGGCGTAGCGCACTGGCTCAGTTTGCGTTTGCACATCCAGGCGCAACGCGGTGGTGGTGACCGGTTTGAATTTCACGCTATTGAACTGGTTCAGTGCGATACCATAACCGCTCGGGTTCTCGACTTCCTTCCATTCCTTGCCGCTGAGGTACTCCACGCGCCACGCTTTGGGCAACCGCACGTCGCCCTTGCTCGGAGTTTCGTCGAACCAATAGACCGAACATTCCGCCACGGTCAGCGGCGCGTCGAAATTGCGGCGCACCCACTGCGGCTTGCCGTGCTCGACCCCGCCGAACGAGTAGGTGGTGAAATGCGGCAACGAGCTGTCGGAGGACGACTTGCCCACCTTGCCATCGAACATCGCCTCGTACGGGTCGGTGGCGCCGCCGCGGCTGTAGGATGCGAGCGGTTCGGGCGGCAAGTGCCACGCGCCGGCATCCGGGCCGTTGCCGAGCAGCGGCATGGCTGATAGACGCAACCGCGCCGCACCCATCGGAATGAGGGTGACGGTTTCGAGAGGCTCGGATGATTTCACCGGACTGGCTTGGAGTAGATCGACCAGGCCGAGGTGGTCCTCCTTCCAATTCGGCAGCCTGCGGGCCTGGGCCGCGAGCTCCAGCGGCGTGCCGTCGTGGGTGAACGGCATGTTGTTAGCCGGCCACGGCCGGGTCACCACCCGCAGCGATTGCGCCAGGTTGGCGGGCTCCAACTGGAGCGCATAGTTCCAGGGGGAGGTGGGCACAATTTCCCATGCCGGCCAGGGTTCCTTCAAGTGCTCGGGTTGATAGGCAACGAGTTTCTCGCCGATTTTGAGCGAGAACGTCAGCGGGCCGCGGTTGATCGATACGCTGTTGTGGTTGGCTTGCCAGGTGGTGAGGCTCAGGGCCATGGGCAACTGCAACACCAGGATGTCGCCACTTTGCCAGGTGCGGTTGAGACGCAGGAATGTGCCGGGCCGCGCCTCGATCGCAAGCGCACGGTTGTTGAGCAGCAGCTTGACGGGCTCGTGGCACCAACCCGGCACGCGCAGATGCAACGGGAAAGCCACCGGCGAATCGGCTAGCACCTTGAACGCCACGGTGCCGTCGAAGGGATATTGGGTGGCCTCCTCGAGGGTGACGCTGACACCTTTGCCGACGGTGGCTTTGACGCTGCTAGGGGCATACATCACGGCAGCCAGCCCATCGCCGGGCGTGGCCATCCACAGCGCCTGCGTGAAATACGGCCAACCCGCGCCGCTGTTGTGTTGGCAGCAGCGATGGTCGTGCGGATTCATCACTTGCATCGGCCCGCCATCGGCGAGTTCGGGCGCCTTGGAGCGGGCGTCGGAGTTGACCTGGTTGGGAGATGTTAGATAGCGCAGGGCCTTGCAGTCGGCGGTCATGGTGGCCGGCAGCGTGTTGAAGGCGAGATTTTCGCAGCGGTCGGCCCACTTGGTGTCGCCGGTGATGCGGGTGAGGATTTGTTCGGAAATCATCATTTCGACCACCCCGCAGGTTTCGATCGCCTGGCGCGGGTCGGTATAGCCGGGGCGGGCGAATTCATCGCCGCCGAAGGCGCCGCCGGGCACCTGGCCATAGATGCCCATGATGCTGTCCCAATGGCGTTCGGTGGTGGCGAGGAAGTTGGGATCCTTGTTCTGCTGATAGAACAGGGCCGGCTTGCGGAAGCCCTGGGAAAAATCCACGTTGTGGCCGCCGGTGGCGACGCTCATCCACGACGCGCCGCAGCGCTGGAGTTTTGCGGTGAGTTCCAGCAATTGCGGGTCGCCGGTGTGGTTGTAGAGCCAGTAGACGTTTTCCAGCTCGTCGGCGTTGCGCGGCACCTGCCAGCCGCCGGCGAAGAATTTCGGGTCGGGGATGGTCAGTTCCCAGGCGAAATAGCGTTTCATCAACTCGAGCACCCGCTTGTCGCCAGTGTATTCGTGGTAGGCGCGCAGCACGAACAGCATGTTCATGTTAGACATGAGGTCATGGTCGCCGCCTGGCTTCAAGTTGCTGCGCGGGCCGAAATACCCGTCCGCGCGCTGGCTGGCGAACATCGTCTCGATCCATGGCATCGCCTCGGCAATGAGCTTCTTGTCGTCGAGCACAAAGCCCATCGCCGCGAAGCCGCGCAACCAGTACGGCACTTCCTCCCAGCCATTCGAGCCGAGGCCCTCGGGACTGAGCCACGCATTGCCCTTCGGATTACAGAAACCGCTGATCTCGGTGAGGTGGCCGACGTAACCGGCGGCCTGCAGTTCCAGTTGCTTGCGCAGCCAGCCCTGCGGCTTGACGGCACCGAAGGGCAGGCGGCTGAGCGGACTGGCCAGCAAGGGTTGGCGGTTGCCCGCGTAGTGGCTGTTGGGCGGCGCGGTGTCGGGCCGCTCCACCACGTCGAGCCGCTCCTGCGCGATGAGTGGAGTCACTGGCAGGGTCGCTGCCACCGCAAAAGTTGCGAGGCTCCAGGGGCTGGGTCGGTGGGTGGGCTTCATAGGGGTGGGGCTCAGACGGCCGGATGGCTTACGAGCCGGTGGATGGCAGTTATCGTGATTTCGCGAATTGGACAGGCGCTTCGCTAAACGGCCATTGCCACACCACCCGCGATCCCCTCTAATGCCATCCGATGATGCCCGGCAGGCGCACCGGACCGACTTATCGTTAGCCAATCCCCTCCCCCAATTTTCCCCGCAAGTCATGACCCATTACTCCCGCCGTCAGGTCCTCCGGCAAACCGCTCTGGGTGCCGCCGCCCTGTTCACCCGAGCGATTGCTGAGGAAGTGGCGCGCCCGCTTGCCGCGGCCAAGCCGCCACCAGCCACGGCGCGCAAAAAGGGCGTCTGCGGCGGCATCCATGGCACCCAGGGCTTGGTTGCGCTGAAGCCCGGATGGTTCTACTCGTGGGGCGTGACTAACAAAATCGAGCCACCTCCCGGCGTGCAATGGTTGCCGCAGATTTTTCCGCACACCAACGAGGATATTGCCAAATCCTGCGCCATCGCCAAAGCCGCGGGTCACACCACCCTGCTCGGCTACAACGAGCCGGACCATCCCGGCCAGGGCAATCTGAGCGTGGCCAAGGCCCTGGAGGGGTGGCCGCTCCTGATGGCAACCGGCATGCGTCTGGTTAGCCCGGCGGTGACCTGGGCGCCCAACGCCTGGATGAAAAATTTCATGCGCCAGGCCGACGCCGCCAAACTCCGGATCGACGCCGTGGCCATCCACTGGTATGGGATGCCCAACCCGGACGCGTTTCTCAGCTACGTGACCAACGCCCGCAAGGATTACGCCCGGCCGATCTGGATCACCGAATTCGGGGTCAATGACAAGCACGCCACAGCTGACAAACCGAGCAAGATCACGCCCAAAGAAGTGCTCCGCTTCCTTGGTGTGGTGCTGCCCGCGCTGGAGAAATTGCCGTGGGTCGAGCGCTATTGCCTCTACGGCCCCCACCAACCTAGCAATCCCAAAAACGGCTTTTCCTGCCTCTTTGCCGACGACGGCAAATTGACCGAGGTCGGCGAGTACTTCGCCAGCGTGCCGTAGGAGCGCGCACGGCAGCCAGCCGCGCCCAATCTGCCGCTTGGCTGGGATCGGTCTTGGCACCAGCATGCGCCATCCTCTGGCCATGCCTCACTTCAGCCACAACAGCGGCTGGGTGATGGCGATGTTGCGTTGGACTTCGGGGTCGGCGGGATCGGGCGCGAGCTTGCGCCAGAGGTCGAGGCTGGCGGCATCACCGCAGCCCCGTCCGGCAAACAACAGGCAGGGCTGGCGCGCCGGCCACGCGTCCCAGGCTTGCACGTCGGGCGGGTGCGGCCACTTTGCCTTGTCCGCCAGAAACGGATAGAGGAAGCCCAGCGCCTTGCACATGCCGCGGCCGTCGGCTAGTTGGAATTGCCAGAGGTTGTCGGCGGAAGTTGAGAGCACTTGGCACAGGGTGGCTAGATTATCCAGTTGGAAAATCGAATAGGCATACGGCTTGGTGCGGGCGAGTTCGGCGGGAAAGCTGCCGTCCGCGGCCATTTGGTTAGGCAGGAAGACCTCCTTGAACTGGCGCCGGCATTCAGCCAGACACTTGTCATCGCCGGTGTGGCGGGCGAACACGGCGGCTTGCAGCCAGAACGCAACCGCGTGATTGTTCTTGGCGGCGGCTTCCGCTTTGCCATTCTTGCTGGTGAGCATCCACTCGAGGTAATCCGCGAACCAGGCTCGCAGTTGGGCGACGCGCTCCGGCGGCAAGGCGCGGGAGCTTGTCATCGCCGCGATGGCTGGCGGGATTTCGATGAGGTGGAGGGTGTCGATGATGCCGACGCCGCGGCCCGCAGCGACCCCGGGGATCGCCTGGGCGTAGCGCAGGTGCGGATTCATGCGCGTGGCTGGATCGAGGAAGAATACCCGCAACAATTCCGCCGCGTGGGTGGGGTAACGCTCGTCGCCCGTGAGCTCGAAGGCAGCCGCCAAGGCCGCCACCGCATCGCGCAGGCTGTGAACGACGCGCCGGTGCTGGTTGAAGTTGGCGGGGTTGGTCTGGCCGTCGCGCTGCAGGTAGGGCAACCCGTCCGGTTTGTTAGGATCGGGCCACCAGTAGTCGCCGTTGGAATAGTAGTCGTTAGGTCCGCCCTCGCTCAGCCGGGCGGGAAACTGCGTGAGACTCAGCGGAGCCTGCACCAATGCGGCGGCCGCAGCTTTGAGGATGCGCTCGCGGTCGATGACCGCCACCTCCGGTGCGCCGCTGCCATCCAGCTGCAACGCGGGGCCGGCAGTCTGCAAACGCGCCTCGGCCTCCGCTGGCGCGGCGGGCAGCGCCCCGCCGGCGCGCGGCCAGGGCTCCGCAGCCTGCGTCACCACGCAGGTAAGGAGAATGGCAGGGAGCAGTGCGCGACGCCGGGTCATTTTGCTAGATCGAGAGTGCGGGGCACCCCGTGGCAGCTAGGGAGGTGTCGGCACGATCCTCCAGGATGCCCGCAAGGCAAGCGCAGCTTACCGACAGGTGCCACCCTGTCCAAGCTAATCGTGGTCGCTCCACTGAGGATACGCCCGTCACAAGCGAGCCGGCTAAGTCATGCGGGCGTGGCCGGGGCGCGCCGGCGCGCATCGTGCCGGTTGGCCTGCGCGACAGGTTGTAGACGATCTCCGCGACCTGGGAAAAATGCTCGTGGCGGACGGCGGGACGAGCACTTGTTTGCAGATTTTTCTTGCTCCGACGATAGCCAGATGCTTGCATCCAGCCGTGAAGATGAACCGCCTGGCATGGGTGAACTGGGCCCGCCCTTCCGGTTTGCCTACGGTACCTGTGACACCACCGCTGCCTAACACCGGACCACTGATCCATGGGATTTGATTAAATTGTTAGCTGGCGCTTGTCGGCTTTCTTTGCGCATCTGTCCTAGCAACGCAGCAACCATCTGATAAATATATGAAAGAAAATGAAGCAGAATCCGCAGGCAAGTGCCCGGTGATCCACGGGGCCCGCACCAAAGTGGGCGACAAGGGCACCGCCAACCACGAGTGGTGGCCCAACCAGCTGAACCTCAAAATCCTCCATCAGCACTCCCCACTATCCAATCCCATGGATGCGGACTTCAACTACGCTGAGGCCTTCAAACAACTCGACTTGCAGGCGGTCAAGCAAGACCTCTTTGCGTTGATGACCAACTCACAGGACTGGTGGCCGGCGGACTTCGGTCACTACGGGCCATTTTTCATTCGCATGGCATGGCACAGTGCCGGCACCTATCGCACCGGCGACGGCCGCGGCGGCACCGGCAGCGGCAGCCAGCGCTTTGCCCCGCTCAACAGCTGGCCGGACAACGTCAACCTCGACAAGGCGCGCCGCTTGCTGTGGCCGATCAAGCAGAAATACGGCAACCAAATTTCGTGGGCCGATCTCTTGATCCTGACCGGCAACTGCGCGCTGGAATCGATGGGATTCAAGACCTTTGGTTTCGGCGGCGGACGTGAGGACATCTGGGAGCCGGAAGAAGACATCTACTGGGGTTCTGAGAAAACCTGGCTGGATGACAAACGCTACTCCGGCGACCGGGATCTGGAAAATCCCCTCGCGGCCGTGCAGATGGGGCTCATTTACGTCAACCCGGAAGGCCCGAACGGCAACCCCGACCCGCTCGCGGCGGCCATCGATATTCGCGAAACCTTCGCCCGCATGGCGATGAACGACGAAGAAACCGTCGCGCTTATCGCCGGCGGCCACAGTTTCGGCAAAACCCACGGTGCCGGGGATGCCGCCCATGTCGGCCCTGACCCGGAAGCGGCCGGCATCGAGGAGCAAGGCCTCGGCTGGAAAAGCAGCTATGGCACCGGCAAGGGCGCTGACACCATCTCCAGCGGTCTGGAAGTCACCTGGACCACCTCGCCAACCCGCTGGAGCAACAACTTTTTCCACAACCTGTTCGCTTACGAATGGGAATTGACCCAGAGTCCGGCCGGTGCCCGTCAGTGGAAGCCGACGCTTGGCGCGGGCGCCAACGCCATGCCGGATGCCCACGACCCGTCAAAGCGTCACGCGCCGTCGATGCTGACCACCGACCTCGCCTTGCGCTTCGACCCTGCTTATGGCAAAATTTCACGGCGCTTCCACGACCATCCGGATGAGTTTGCCGACGCCTTCGCCAGGGCCTGGTTTAAGCTGACGCATCGCGACATGGGTCCGCGCGCCCGCTATCTCGGCCCGGACGTTCCGGCGGAGGAGTTGATTTGGCAAGACCCCGTGCCGACCGTCGATCATGAGCTGGTCAACCCGCAGGACATCACTGCCCTCAAGGGCAAGATCATTGCCTCGGGGCGGTCAATCTCCCAGCTAATCGCAACCGCCTGGGCGTCCGCGTCCACCTTCCGCGGTTCTGACAAGCGCGGCGGGGCCAACGGAGCGCGCATCCGTCTCGCGCCGCAAAAGACCTGGGATGTCAACCAGCCTGAGCAACTGGCGATCGTGCTGACAACCCTCGAGGGCATCCGCAACGAGTTCAACAGCGCGCAGTCTGGCAACAAGCGGGTGTCGCTGGCTGACCTGATCGTCCTGGGTGGCTGCACCGCACTCGAGAAGGCCGCCAAGGACGCCGGACAGCACATTGAGGTTCCCTTCACCCCGGGCCGCAGCGACGCGTCGCAGGAGCAAACGGATGTGGACGCCTTCGCCCCGCTTGAGCCGGCGGCCGACGGGTTTCGCAACTACCTCAAGAAACGATATAGCGTATCCGCTGAGGAGCTGCTGCTCGACAAAGCGCAACTGCTAACGCTTACCGCGCCTGAAATGACCGTGCTTGTCGGAGGACTGCGCGTGTTGAACGCCAATGTCGGGCAGGCTCAACACGGCGTCTTGACCAAACGCCCGGAAACACTCACCAATGATTTTTTCGTGAACCTGCTAGATATGGGGACCACGTGGAAGCCGACCCCGGACGACGCCGACGTGTTTGAAGGACGCGATCGCAAGACCGGCGAAATGAAGTGGACCGGCACGCGTGTCGACCTCATCTTCGGCTCAAACTCCCAGCTGCGCGCCCTCGCGGAAGCCTATGCCTGTGACGACTCGCAAGAGGCGTTCGTGCGCGACTTCGTGGCTGCGTGGAACAAGGTGATGAACGCTGATCGCTTTGACCTCGCCAGACCGCGGCGGCGCAATTAACTGCAACCGCAAATCCCCGCGCGCTGACAAACCCAGACTCTTGAAGCCGCCTAAGACGCGGCCCAAGGGTTGGCGGTAGCCATGTGCAGGACCACCGCCCGGAGCTTGACGACGGTTGCATTCACGCCCAGACTCGGCAACGATGAACTTGCCGCACAATTCCTCGCCCCGCCTATTGCGCCATTTGCTGCCATGGCTGGTGTGCCTCACCCGGGCCTTGGCCGCAGATCCATCGCTCTTCGACTTCACGCTCACCACCGAGTTCACCCGGTTTCCAACAAGCGACGCGCAGGTCACCTCGGTGCAGTCGGGCACGACCCGGGCGATGCGCCTGACCACCGGCACAAACCAGCCCTGGCCCGGCGTCACGCTGCCGGCGCCGGACGATCACTGGGACTTGACAGCCTGCGCCGAGGTGCAAGTGACGGTGAAGAATGCCGGCCCCTCCCCCGCCACCCTCAATTGCCGCGTCGACAACCCCGGCGCCGATGGGTCCAATCATTGCGTCAATGGCTCGCTCACCCTTGAGCCGGGCCACAGCGATACCTTGCGGGTCACGCTGCGGCGTACCAGCGATGACACCCTCGGCGGCCAACTGTTCGGCATGCGGGGCTATCCGGTGGCCGCCGGCGGCCCCGGCTCCATCGATCCGTCCAACATCACCCAGGTCCTCCTTTTCGCCAACCGGCCCAAGCAACGCTGCGTGTTCGAGGTGGCCACCGTGCGCGCCACCGGAACCCTAACACCACCGACCGCCTGGACCCACGATGCCGACCCGTTTTTTCCCTTCATCGATACCTTCGGCCAATACAAGCACAAGGACTGGCCCGGAAAAACCCATTCCCTGGCAGAGCTGCAGCAGCATCGCGCAACCGAAGCGGCAGAACTCGCCGCTCAGCCCGGCCCGCGCAATTGGGACAAGTACGGCGGCTGGGCCGAGGGGCCTCAGCTGCAGGCCAGCGGATTTTTCCGCACCGAAAAGGTCGCCGCCAAGTGGTGGCTGGTAGACCCCGACGGCCACCTGTTTTTTTCCCATGGCATCGACTGCGTGCGGATGCTCGACACCACACCCGTTGACGAGCGAGCGGGTTGGTTTGAGGAATTTCCCGGCACTCAGCCCGGGCTCAAAGAATTTCTCGGCAGCGGCACCACCCTCAAAGGCCATTTCGCCGGGCGCTCACCGCAGTGCTTCGCCTTCGCCGCCGCCAATCTCAAGCGCAAGTATGGCGCGGACTGGCAGCCGGCCTACTCCGCCACCGTCCATCAACGCCTGCACAGTTGGGGGCTTAACACGATCGCCAATTGGTCCGACCCGGCCCTGTGCGCCTTGCACCGCACGCCTTACACCGACAGCGTGGGCAGCCATGGCGCGCGCCTCATCGAGGGCAGCGAGGGATATTGGGGCAAGTTCCCGGACGTGTTTGATCCCGGTTTCTCTAACATTCTACGCCGCGCGATGGAAGCCAAGCGCGGCGCCACCGCCAACGACCCGTGGTGCATCGGCTACTTCTCCGACAATGAAATGTCCTGGGGCGACGATACCTCGCTGGCCCTCGGCACGCTCAAGTCGCCGCCGGACCAGGCCGCAAAGGCGGTTTTCATCGCCGATCTCACGGCGAAATACCGGGATATTGCCCAGCTCAACTCCGCCTGGGGCACCCGCCACGACTCGTGGGGAGCCCTGCTCGCCTGCCGTGCCGCACCCGACGCGCGGCTGGCACGCACCGACCTAACCAATTTTTACAGCAAGTCGGCCGAAACCTATTTCCGCACCGTGCGCGACGCCATCCGCGCCGTCGCCCCTAACCAACTCTACCTCGGCTGCCGCTTCGCGTGGGTCAACGACCTGGCCGACCGCGCCGCCGGCAAGTATTGCGACGTCATCAGCTACAATCTCTATCAACGCAGCGTGGCCAACTTCAAAAACCCCAGCAGCGACAAGCCGTTGATCATCGGCGAATTCCACTTCGGCGCGCTCGACCGCGGCCTGTTCCACACCGGCCTCGTCCCCGTCGACAACCAGGCGGCCCGCGCCCAGGCCTACGCGGACTATGTGTTAGGCGCGCTGCGCCACCCGCAATTCGTCGGCACCCATTGGTTCCAGTGGATGGACGAGCCAACCACCGGCCGCGTCTACGACGAGGAAAATTACCAGATCGGTTTCCTCGATGTGGCGGATTCGCCCTATCCGGAAATCATTGCCGCCAGCCGCAAGGTGGCTGCCGAACTTTACTCGAGATAGCAAAATAGAAACTACAGATTACACAGATTACACAGATTACACAGATTACACAGATTACACAGATTACACAGATTCCACGGATTCCACGGATTAGAGCGAAGCAATTTCGAAGGAGAATCGAAATTTCACATCGCCCTCGGCCATACGCTCGTAGGTTTCATTGACCTTCTGGATCGGGATGATCCGCGGCCGGTGGTGGCCATTAGGCGCGCGGGATAACGTTCACCCTCAATCTGGATCCCGGCCGCCGCGCTCTCAATCATGGTTAGGTCGTCCGGCGTCAGTTCGACATCGGCCGCGGCGAGATTTTCCTCGAGCCGGTGGAGTTTGGTGGTGCCCGGGATCGGCACAATCCAGGGTTTCCTCGCAAGCAACCACGCCAGCGCGATTTGCGCGGGCGCTGCGTTCTTCTCGCCTGCGATCCGTTTTAGCAGGTCGACCAGCGCCTGGTTTTTCTCCATCGCCTCCGGCGTGAAGCGCGGCAGGATGCTCCGGAAATCGCCCTCCCCGAGCTTGGTGTCCTTGGACATCGATCCAGTTAGAAAGCCCTTGCCAAGCGGGCTGTAAGCGACCAATCCGATGTCCAGTTCCTCGCAAGTTGCAAGAATGCCATTCGTCTCGGGACCCCGCGTCCATAGCGAATACTCGTTCTGAAGTGCGGTGATCGGCACCACGGCATGCGCACGGCGGACCGTCTCGGCGCCGGGCTCGGACAGGCCGAAATGCTTCACCCTGCCCTCGGTGATCAATTCCTTAACCGTGCCAGCCACGTCCTCGATTGGCACATTGGGGTCGACGCGATGCTGGTAGAGAAGATCGATATATTCCACCCCCAACCGCTTCAGCGATGCATCGCAAACCCGACGGATGCGCTCGGGGCTGCTGTCCAGGCCGCTCTGCTTGCCCGTCGCAGGATCGATGGCGAAGCCGAATTTGGTGGCAATCACCACCCGGTCGCGCACCGGCTTCAAAGCCTCGCCGACAATCGCCTCGTTGGTGAATGGCCCATAGACTTCGGCGGTGTCAAAGAGCGTGACGCCGCAATCCACCGCCTGGCGAATGAGAGTGATGCTCTCCTCCTTGCTGAGTGAGTGATCATAGCTGAAGTTCAGACCCATACAGCCGAAGCCGATGGCCGAGACTTCAAGATTACTTTTTCCTAGTGTGCGTTTTTTCATATTCCATTCCTTTCATTTTCGTAACTATTCAGGTCGAAAAGCTCACCGGAACGCCAGAGAAGGCGGCCTTGATCGACTCCATCAGGTTCATGCTGTGCTTGCGGACTGTGGAGAAATAGCTGCTGACCACACAAAACC
>Ga0118677_10011124_pt1 | contig 13588 bp, 12 predicted proteins | sample AliMusrvi5mmetaG_FD_86154 | JGI IMG/M metagenome (GOLD analysis project Ga0118677, IMG submission 86154)
GTCTTGAAAAATGTATACTAGCGGGCCATGATATTTGAAATTATCAGTTTGAATCACCCGCCCCTTGATCCCCACCCATCAAGGGAGGGGAGACAAACCTGATTTCACCCAATGCCTGCGATATCGCCGGACACGCTCCGCTTTGTCCGGCCACGATTTGGTGAGACACAGGTCCGTGTCCACCTCAAAAGCACTGATACTGCACGGCAACAAGATGGCCGGACCGCACATAGAGTGGTTCGGCCTTTTGCTTTATGCCGGCGCATATAAAGTGGATTTTTTGGGGATGTTGAAGTGATTTTGAGGTTTTTTATGATTATATATATTGAAAATTTGTATTGTTGGTGCTAAATTTCAAGTTATGTATCTTGAAAGAGCTTTAACCGGAAAATTAAATCAGCTTGCCTCTGTGTTCCCGGCCGTAGTCATTACCGGGGCGCGGCAGGTGGGTAAGAGCACTTTGCTGCAGCACGTTTTCGGAGATACGGCGGAATCTGTCGTGTTTGATCCGGTGCTTGATATTGAAAATGCCCGGCAAGACCCTGAGCTTTTCCTCAATAATCACCGCACGCCCCTCATTCTTGATAAAATACAGTATGCCCCCGAGCTTGTTGCGGCCATCAAGCGCCGCATAGACAAAAGCAGAGCCCCGGGACAGTATATTCTTACGGGCTCTCAGCAGTGGGGCGTGCTCAAAGTGATTGCTGAAAGCCTTGCCGGCCGCGCTGTTTTTCTCGATCTTGAAGGGTTCAGCCTTGCGGAAATCGCTGCGTCGCAAGTTCAAAACTCGTGGTTGTCCGCCTGGCTGGAAAGCCCATCCGGATTTCTTTCCGCGCCTCCCGGCAGGCTGCCGCTTTCGGCAACACTCTATGAGCAGCTTTGGCGGGGGTGGCTTCCGGAGGCCCAGTTTCTGCCTCTTGAAACCATACCGGACTTCTATACCGCATATCTCAGAACCTATATTGAGCGCGACGTTCGGCTCCTTGCCGAGGTTTCCGACTGGCAGCTGTTCGGCAGGTTTGTGCGGCTGAGCGCGGCGTTAAGCGCGCAGGAAATTAATCACAGCCAGCTCGGCCGCGAGCTCGGGCTGAATCCGAAAACCTCGGCGCGGTGGCTTGCTATACTGCGCGCCACATTTCAGTGGTATGAACTACCCGCGTATTCGGGCAGTACGGTGAAGCGCATCAGCGGAAAGCCGAAAGGATATATCGCCGACACCGGGCTTGCCTGCACCGCACAGGCCATATCATCACCGCGCGCAATCGGCGGGCATCCGCTGTGGGGCGCTTTGTTTGAAACCGCCGTGGCGGGAGAAATACGCAAGCTGTGCTCTGTGCTTTCTCCCAAGCCGAATATGTACCACTGGCGGACCCATGCAGGCGCGGAGGTTGATCTTCTACTTGAACGAGACGGTATATTCTTCCCCATAGAGATAAAGGCAGGCAGCAATCCCACGGCGGCAGACCTGTCAGGCATTACCGCCTTCAGAAAAACATATCCGGGCCTGCATGTTGAAAAAGGGCTTGTTATCGCGCCCATTGACAAGATTATTCCCCTGTCCGAGAAGGACTATGCCATTCCCTGGGATCTGGGCGGCATGAAGTGACGAAAGATGCTTTTTTTCGTTGCTACGGAAGATGACGCTGTAAACGTTGATCATGCTGGCTCGAAGGTTGTGGTAAGAATAGGTCTTACAATCAGTAGGGGCTCAAAAACCCGCGCCAAATTATTTAGAATTACGAATAATATTTGACAAATAAGAATCAAGCGTGCTATCTTTCCTCTCAAATTATAAAGCGGGGGGCAAATAGTGTTTCCGCATATACAATCAGCAATCAGCAATCAGCAATCAGCAATCAGCAATCAGCAATCAGCAATCAGCAGCGCGGATTCCGCCTCGTAAACACCAGCGCCCTCAAAATTACAATTAGACTTTCAACAAAAGGCATGTCCCACACCGGGCATGCCTTTTGTCGTTTTTGTTTGACGCATGAACTGTAGGGCGGGCTGTGCCCACCAACTTTGAATTCAACAAAATAGTCATACCGGCGAAAGCCGGTATCCAGGAATTTCGAATAGTTACAAAACACTGGACACCGGTTTTCACCGGTGTGACGACTTTTTACGACTTCATCAATGTTGATACTCTCGTAAAAAGTCTCCTCGCTTGTCATTGCGAGGAGCGGAGCGACGCGGCAATCTCGGCTTTTCAAGCACTTACACACGCAGAGATTGCTTCACTTCGTTCGCAATGACCACTTTTTTGACTTTTTACGGGACCATCAATGTTGGTTCTTCAAATAAATAAAATGGGTTTTAGGTCGTGGGTTTTCCGTAGGGGAGAGGTTCCCTCAACCCTGAATCCTAATCCCCGGCCCTTGATTCCTAAAACATATAGGAGGAAACGATGAACACAAGACAATCATGGAACTTGCTTGCTCTCGTTGTTGCGCTGGCGCTGCTGCCCGCATTTGCCTGGGCTGCATACCCGGCGGGAGTGGCCCGCACCGGGCAGACAACGTGTTATGATGATGGCGGCAATGTTATCGATTGCGCGGGCACGGGGCAGGATGGCGACGTGCTTGCCGGTGCGCCATGGCCTGATCCCCGGTTTATTGACAATGGCGACGGCACGGTGACCGACGGCCTCACGGGCCTAGAGTGGACGAAGAATGCAAATCTTGCCGGAGGTTCCTGGCGGGAAGCTCTTAATTATGTGGCAGGTATGAATGCGGGAACATATCCGAATTTAGGCTATATGGACTGGCGTTTGCCAAATGTAAACGAGCTTGAAAGCCTGGAAAATGCCCAGCTTTACAGTCCGGCCCTTCCTTCCGGCCATCCCTTCACGAATGTGCAGTCGTACAACTACTGGTCGTCTACGTCCTACGCGAACAGTACAAGCGGCGCGTGGGTCGTCGACATGTACGACGGCAGCGTCAGATACGGTGGCTTTAAGACGTACAGCTACGGCTATGTTTGGCCAGTGCGTTCAGGTCAGTGTGGGTCATTGGGTAATTCGGTCATTTGCCTGCCTAAAACCGGGCAGACAGCGTGCTATGACAGTGGGGGCACCTCTTTTTCCTGCTCCGGCACGGGGCAGGATGGGGAGTTGCAGAAAGGCGTTGCCTGGCCCAGCCCACGGTTTGTGGACAATAGTGACGGCACGGTGACGGACAGCCTCACGGGCCTTGAGTGGACGAAGAATGCCAATCTTGCCGGAGGTTACAAGACATGGCAGGCGGCCCTGGATTATGTGAAAACGCTCAACACCGGCGGCCACATCGACTGGCGACTGCCCAATGATCGAGAGCTGCGCAGCCTTGCCGATTACTCCCAATTTCTGGCCCTTCCCTCCGGCCATCCCTTCACGAATGTGCAGTCGGGCTACTACTGGTCGTCTACGTCCTACGCGAACGATACAAGCTTCGCGTGGGTCGTCGTCATGAACTACGGCTACGTCAGCTACGTCAATAAGTCGAAGGACGGCAGCTACTATGTGTGGCCAGTGCGTTCAGGACAGGTGGGTAATTCGGTCATTTCATCCACCACGACGACTGTGGCGAACTCATCAACCACGACCGTAGCACCGGTCAGCTCCACGACGACAGTACAGGTCAGTTCAACCACGACGATTCAGCCACTGTCGTCGACAACGACCACGATCAAGCCACAACGCAAACTGACGGTTGCAAAAATCGGCACGGGCGCTGGCACAGTGACGGGCACGGGTATTACCTGTGGCTCTGACTGCTGGGAATTTTATGATAACGGCACAAAAGTAATCCTGACGGCAACGCCGGACAGTAGTTCGACCTTTACTGGTTGGAGCGGCGCCTGCACGGGCACGGGCACGTGCAACGCCACCATGAATGACAATAAAACTGCGACGGTTACCTTTACCCTTATACCTGTGTCAAGCACGACGACGATTGCGGTGTCGTCGACCACGACGACTATTGGTAAGAAGGGTAGCGCCAAGGATGACTTCAACGGCGATGGCAATTCCGATATTCTGCTGAAAAATGCAGGCGGCTCGCTGTATGTGCTGTTTGGTAAAGATGATGGCGTTGCCTATGCCACCACTGCTACCCGCATCTACAAGGAATCGTCACCCGCCACCTATTCGGTAGTGGGAACCGGTGATTTCAATGGCGACGGCAATTGCGATATTCTGCTGAAAAATGCAGCCGGGTCGCTGTATGTGTTGGCGGGAAAAGATGATGGCGTGTCTTATGCCACCACTGCTACCCGCATCTACAAGGAATCGTCACCCGCCACCTATTCGGTAGCGGGAACCGGCGATTTCAATGGCGACGGCAATTGCGATATTCTGCTGAAAAACGCAGCCGGCTCGCTGTATGTGCTGTTTGGAAAAGATGACGGCGTGTCCTATGCCACCGCTCCTACCCGCATCTACAAGGAATCGTCACCCGCCACCTATTCGGTAGCGGGAACCGGCGATTTCAATGGCGACGGCAATTGCGATATTCTGCTGAAGAACGCAGCCGGATCTCTGTATGTGTTGTTTGGCAAGGATGACGGCGTGGCCTATGCCACCACTGCTACCCGCATCTACAAGGAATCGACACCCGCCACCTATACGGTAGTGGGAACCGGTGATTTCAATGGTGACGGCAATGACGATGTTCTGCTGAAAAATGCAGCCGGATCGCTGTATGTGCTGTTTGGAAAAGCTGATGGCGTTGCCTATGCCACCACTGCTACCCGCATCTACAAGGAATCGTCACCCGCCACCTATACGGCAGTGTATTGACCGATTTATAGATACGCTTCGGTAAGTTAGCGGTAGAAGGGTGGGTACAACCCACCATTGATGGGTGTGAATAATTTTGGTGGGTTTCGCGGAGTTTATCCTGAGCTTGTCGAAGGACAACACACACCCTTCGATTTGGTTCGGCACAGGTCCGTGTCCACCTCAAAAACACTGATCCTGCAAGGCAACAAAAAGGCCTGACAGCTCGAAAGAGTGGTCAGGCCTTTTGCTTTAATCTGTTCGCAGGCTGGTTATGCCAATTCCTTTATAATATGCTTTGCGAGGAGTTCATCTATTTCGTCATGTCTTGGAACGGGCTGCTTTTTGCCTGTTGTGGGATTTTTGTAAAGATCATGACGCCCGCAATGTCTTACAAGCACACAGCCAGCGGAAGTAATTTTCCTTATAAGTTCTTTTCTCTTCATACCGATAAAGCAAGTTCAATTACTTCATGCTTTTCAGGTACATCCTCCATCGCCATAAGGATATAAGCATCTCTCATGTTTTCCTCAAGTTCTTCCAGAGTTTCACCCTGGGTCATAATCTCAGGGTGTTCCAGCAGTTTGCCCACCCAGAATTTTTCACTTTTCCAGTAAACCATTTTTAATTTTGTTTCCATCATGTACTCTCCAGCAAAATATAGGACTCTCTAAACGCATACTAGCATAAAGACAAAAATATGGACGCGCCAGATACGTGTTAATGAAGATCTCTAGGTTATTTATAGTCTATTCATTCATAAAATCAAACAGGCATTCTCAAAACACCGCCGAGGGCGGGAAACTCAGGTTTACGATCACGTCGGCTGGTATGCCAACCCCGAGGCCCATCTTCACCGCAATGTCTTTCATGGTTAAATACTCAAGCCATTTGCCGTTGCGGCGCATTTTGAGACGCTGGCCGGCTTCTGTTGCGGGAGCGTCTTTGCGCTTTTCCAGAATTTTGGTGTATGCCGCGAAAAAGGTTTGGTAGGCGTCGATGAACAGATCGAGCTGTTCCTCGTGCAGGTGCATGAGCTTGCAGCCGGCCATGGCGGCAAGGGGCCTGTCCCAGTGGGGCATATTGTACTGATCGTCGAGGCCCGCGCGCAGCTTTTTAAGATCAATGCCGTAGCGGTTGCCAACGCTGTCCATGGCGGCTTTGGCGCTTTGGAGGTCTTCCGCGATTTCAACGGCAGGGAACAGGTCAAGGTTCATGTGATAAGGGCCGTCGCCCGTGAGCGCCCATTCGGTATTGAGATGGCCGAAGGGGCAGCTCGGGTTTGCGGGAAAAATTTCAACCTGAAAAACCATGTAGTCAACCTTGCGGTCAAGCTCGGGGGGCTGTATCTCGTGCATGGTCATGTGGGTGATGGCGGCCTTTTCAATTGAGCCGCCGCGGATGATGGTGACATCGGCTGAGCCGACTTTGAAGGGAACGGTGCGGCGGTCGCAGGCGCCTCCCGAGAGATCAAGGAGACTTTTGATGACCAGTTCCTTTGTTTCCGTGACGAAATCGACAATTTTCATGGCGTCCTCCTGATTTTTTTACCTGCGAGTGTATCAGATTGCCGTATGCCGGGCAATAGTTTCAAGTCGGGCTGTCTCAATTTTGGATTTAAAACTTGAATCTTAAACCCTGACTCCTGAACCCTGACTCCTGTGGGCCTTCACGGCAGGGATTTCCCGGTGTTGTATTTGGCCGGGATCATTGCGCCCTGCAACTTAAATTTTTTTCATAAATACCCCGGGAGGGTGCTCCGCGGTCAGGAAAATTTAGCTTGCGCCTGACCTCAGAGGCGTGTAATTTGAAAAAATTCAAGGAGCTTTTCATGGAGGTCGTAATGCCCGGCAAGCAGCTTTTAACATTTCGGTATGCCTATGCTTTTGAAGACGGCACGCGCAGGGAGTTTGAGGCCCGCATTGATGCAAACAGCATGAACCTCATTTTCCCCGAACGGACTGAATTTCCCGCCTGGACCGAGCTTTCCTGCTGCCGCTGCCCCAATTGCCCGCTCGATGAGGCTGTCCACAAGCGCTGCCCCTCGGCTGTGGCGCTCATCGATGTCGTGGACTTCTGCAAAGACCGTATTTCCTATGAGAAAGTTCACGCAACCGTCGAGACGCGCAACCGTACTTTTGCCCACTATACGGCGCTGCATATGGCCCTGAGTTCCCTAATCGGCATATTCATGGCGACCGGCGGCTGCCCGGTCATGGAGCGGCTCAAGCCCATGGCCCGCTTCCACCTGCCCTTTGCCGATGAGGATGAAACCATGTTTCGCGCCATGTCCGCCTATCTGCTGGGGCAGTACTTCATCATGAAGAGCGGCGGTGCGCCCGACTGGAGTATGGAAAATCTCGTGGGAATGTATGATGAAATCAAGGCCATCAACCGGAGCTTCTGCGACCGGCTGCGCACCATCAGCACAAAAGACTCAAATGTCAATGCCGTCATCGGGCTTGATTGTTTTGCCGAAATCGTTATTTTTTCAATCAGCCGGCGCTTTATGGACCAGCTGGAACAGCTCTATCAGTCATATATGCGGTAACGGGGAATTGAGCGGGAGGGGGGCTTTCTGTTAATTCGGTTTTCAGGAACCGTCGCGCATGCGCGCGATTGTCCGTTTTAGATCAGGCAGGTCGTTTTCAAGGATATTCCAAACCCGTTCAACGTCTACCCCGAGATAATCGTGAACCAAAATGTTACGGAATCCCGAAATCCGATACCAGTCTATCTCCTGATGGCGGCTTTTGAGCGCATCTGAAATGCGCTGGGTTGATTCAGCCAAGGTCTGCAGATTTCTGAGAACCGCATCCTGCAGAAGCGTGGTCGACATGAATTCTTCTTTTGTTTTGCCCGCGAGATATGATTCAATGCGCCCGATGCATTCGCTGATGTGAATCAGGTACAGCAAGTCATCTTTCATAGCGGCCTGGCCTCTTGAAGAATGCGGTCGCGTATGTACCAGTGAAGGCCCTGCTCGGTCAGCACATCCACCGGGCAGCCCAGAAGAGCTTGCAGTTCGCTCAAAAGCCCCCCAAGATCAAACAGGCTGCGTCCCGGCTCCAGATCAACTAAAAAATCAATATCGCTTTCGGCAGTTTCCTCTCCGCGGGCAACCGACCCGAAAATACGCACGTGATGAGCTCCGTATTTTGCGGATATTTTTAAAATATCGGAACGGTTTTTTTGTAAACAGGCTGTAGCTGTCATCATGAGTGCTTCCAATATTTTTTGATAGGAACTTGCTTGGAGATGGGCAAACTATAAAATGAGGCCGGTTGTGTGTCAATGTAAATATGGGCGCAAGATGTTGGATGGATTTTTGTGTGCGGACTGCGATGCGGCTATAAAAAATCTTGCGGCGCGGCGCGCGGTCTGATATGTGGTGTTATGTCAACCGGCACGGCTGCTTTTGTGCGCACCCCGACCGTTTCGTAAGGTAATGTAAAGTACACAACCTTGAAATCATCGGAGAAGCCGGACGTAATTTGTCCGATGATGTGCAGCGGCCCATGCCGGAGATTCAATGGAAAAAGATTGTAGGGTTGAAAAATATCCTGACGCATGAGTATTTCGGCGTCAATCGGCAAATCGTTTAGGATGTTGTGCAGACAAAGCTCCGTCCGCTCAAGTCAGCCTGTGAAAAAATGATAGAGTAGCTCGCATAAACTCGATCTCCCCACACCCGGCAGCAGCTACTTAAGCAGATTTTTGTAGTACGCTCCAAGAAGCCCGTTTGACCACCAGAGCATTTTTGAAACCGCAACAATTTTCTTCACTTCAGGCCGGGTGATTTTCGCCTCGGAGCGAAGCACCTCCGGGTTGCCCGCGCTTACGGCAAGCGTGCGCGCGGCGAACAAAAGCGGCCAGATGCAGAAGAGGCGCAGGCTGCGCTCGCCGCGGGGCAGAAGCTTGATATAGGCAATGCCGTTATTGAGATGGCGGCGGGCTTTGGCTGCGAGCATTTCCACTACCTGCAGCGCCGCGGGCTTATGGGCAGGATCGAAAAGCTGCACTGAATCCAGCCCCGCTTCCTTGCAGAATGTTTCCGGCACGAATATCCACCCCCGCTGAAAATCCTTGGGCATGCCGCGGATGATGTTGACCGTCTGCAGGGCCAGGCCGAATTCGCGACCAAGTTTCATAAGCTGGTCGCGCCGGCCGGCAATTGCCGGACTGCGCAGGGCAAATACGTCGGTTAACAGCCAGCCCACGCGGCCCGCAACTTCGTGCATGTAATCATCCATCTCTGCTTCATCGTGCACGAACGGGCCGTGCTCCTGCCAGCGCGCCATGCCAAGCGAGGTTTCATACACATGGCTCACCAGTATCCGCCGGTATGTTTCAGGAAGGCTTTTCAGGTCGCTGGTGACAGTATCGGCATGCTGGGCAACATAGACTTCCGGGTCGCCGCCATCCAGACGGGCAAGCTCTCCGGTAAGGGCGGTAACCGGAGCTTCGTTTTTCAGCACGGCAGCCCACAGGCGCAGCAGGCGCGCCTTGGTCCCGGCATCAAGCAGGAAATGGTCTTCGATGCAGTCGGCAACGCGGAAAAGCAGGTAGGCAACGGTCACCGCCTCGCGATCGAGCCCGGGCAGCTGCTCGATAGAGAGCGCAAACGTGCGGCTCACATTTCGAAGCATTTCATAGCTGTTCACGCAAGAGCCCCCAGTGTCAAAATATTCAGGTGCAGAACTGATCAGCCGCTTTTCTGATGCGCGCCACCACCCGCTCGCGGCCTATGGCGATCAGCAGCTCGAACAGCCCCGGCCCGGCGGCCTGGCCGGTCACGGCTGTTCGCACGGCGTTGATGAGAAGGCCCGGCTTGACGGCGAGCTTTTCGGAAAGCTCGCGCGCCGCATGCTCCGTCGCCTCAAGATCAAAAGCGGGCAGCTTTTCAAACATATCGGCGAGCTCGCTGATATAGGCCTTAATATTCAGGTCCTTCTTCAGATTTTTCTGCACCGCAGGATCCTCATACGGAAAATCATCGGCAAAGTAGGGCAGGCCCAGGGTGGAAAAATCCTTAATCGTGTGCAGCCGCGTGCGGATGAGGTCAACCACCGATCTGAACCACTCTTTTTTATCGCCGTCATAGCCGGCCTGCCACAGCCCCGAGCTTTTCAGCTCTTCGCGCACATAGGGTATAAGCTCGTCCAGCGCCAGCATGCTCATATAGCGTGCGTTTATGGAGATGGCCTTGGGATCGGTCCAGTTTTTGGGGTCTCCAGCCGTGTAGTTGAAAATCGAGTTGCTGCGGCTTACGCCCTCAAGGCTGAACGCCTCGATCATTTCCTCGCGGGTAAAAAACTCGCGGCTGTCGGATGTGGCCCAGCCGAGCAGGGCCAGAAAATTGCACAGTGCCCAGGGCAGAAAGCCCCGCTCTTTATAGTAGGCAACGGTGACGACCTCGCCATGCTTGCGCTTGGAGATTTTCGCCTTTTTGGTGTCAAGCGTGAGCGACATATGAGCAAACACCGGCCTTGTGAAACCCAGGGCATCATAGATGAGAATCTGCTTGGGTGTGTTGGCAATACCGTCCTGGCCGCGCAGCACATGGCTGATGCGGTCCATGTTGTCGTCGACAGCGTTTCCCAGCACGTAGAGCGGATTGCCGTCGGAGCGCAGGATCACAAAATCCTCGATGTCCGCGTAGCGCTTTTCAATGCGGCCGTACACGGCATCGTCAAAGACAACGGCGCCGTCGGTCCGCGGGGTTTTAAAGCGCACCACATAGGGCATGCCCTGGTCCTCGCGCTTTTGTATTTCCTCGGCAGAAAGGTTGCGGCAGGAGCCGTCATATTTATTGTCGATTTTTTCTTTCAGCGCATGCTCGCGCTTTGCCTCAAGGGCTTCTTTGGTGCAGAAGCATTTATAGGCATGGCCGGTTTCCAAAAGCCTGAGGGCGGCCTCCTGGTGTTTGCCGATGCGCTCTGACTGATAGTAGGGGCCCTCGTCCCAGTCGATGCCGAGCCAGCGCAGGCCGTCAAGTATTTCATCGATTGACGACTGGGTAGATCGCTCGGTATCGGTGTCTTCGATGCGCAGAATGAACGCGCCTTTGTGCTTGCGCGCAAACAGCCAGTTATAGAGCGCCGTGCGAGCGCCGCCGATATGCAGATAGCCGGTGGGGGAAGGGGCAAAACGGACACGTACATCTTCCATGGAACACAGTTCCTTTCATGAATTTACGAGACAAAAATCTATAAAATCAGCTTATAACTGTATCAGAAAAGCCCCGGTGAGACAATGCTAAACCTTTACGGTCGGCGGGTTTTGGTATATATTCGGCAAAAGTTTCTTTTAGCAGAGGCCTTTATGGGAATTGAAATTTTAGAAGAAAAATTTCAGCAGTATCGCTCGCTTCATCCGGAAAACATGCCGGGGCTCAAGGATCTTGCCGTGCAAACCTGCGCAGTGCAAAAGCGGGTCCGGCAGTTGATGGACGCTATCACTCCGAAACTGTGCGTGGCATGCACTGCCTCATGCTGCAAATGCATGCCCGTTGACGGCTGGTTCACGGAAAGCGATTATTTTCTGTACCGCATGCTCCACGAGGCGCCCTTTGAACTGCGCCTTCAGCCTGCCGATGGCAGGAGCTGCACATTTCTCGGGGACCGGGGCTGCCTTTTGCCGAGTGACATGCGCTCGTTTCCCTGCGTGAAAGTCAACTGCAAACCAATCGCCGACGCTCTAGCGTCACAGGGAAGGCTCGATGAGTTTACCGGGCTTTTTGACGCGCTCGGCAAGATCCAGGAGACGGTGTGGCCCCTGCTTGCAGAGTATCTGTCACCGACGGTCATGCAGGCCCAGCAGCTATGACGCATCTGTTTCAGCACAGACTTCTCAATCAGCCTTTCGGCGATCCCGCGCTGTATGTGCGGCTCTCCGGAGAGAAAAAAGCGCTGCTCGTTGATCTCGGGGATGTGGGCAGTATTCCCCCGGGAAAGCTTTTAAAGGTCCAAGACGTATTCGTGTCCCACACCCATATCGATCATTTCATCGGCTTTGACCATCTGCTTCGCCTCAATCTCGGCCGCGACAAAACCCTGCGCATTTTCGGCCCCCCGGGCATTATCAAAAATATCAGGGGCAAGCTTGCCGGCTACACCTGGAACCTGGTCGAGGCCTATCCCTTTATCATCGAAGCCATTGAGATCGGCGCCCGGGCGCTTACAAAGGTGCGGTTTATCTGCGCCGAGCGGTTTAAATCCCGGCGGGCAGAAACCGTGCCCCGTACCGGGACTTTTGTGGATGCCCATCCTCATTACGCGGTGAAGGCCCTGCGGCTTGACCACCGCATCCCCTGCCTTGCCTTTCTGCTGGAGGAGCGGTTTCATATAAACATAAAAAAAGACAGCCTTGAAAAACTTGGGCTACCGGTCGGGCCGTGGCTGCGCGATTTAAAAAATGCCCTCTGGGAGGACCGGCCCGATGAGCTCATCCTGCGTATCACTGAGGATATCCGGCGGCCGCTGGGGGAGCTGAAGCGCGATAGTGTCACTATTATCCGGGGGCAGAAGATCGCCTATGTCGCTGATTGCCGGGGCACGGCAGCCAATCTGAAAAAAATCATTTCCTTCGTCCGGGGAGCTGACCTCTTGTACTGCGAAGCCGCGTTTCTTGACCGCGACCGGGAAAAAGCCCTTGAGCGGGGCCACCTTACGGCAAAGCAGGCGGGCTGCGCAGCCCGCGAGGCAGGGGTTGCCAATTTGCAGGTGTTTCACTTCTCCCCGCGCTATGAAACAGCTCCCGAGCTTTTGTATGAGGAAGCGCAGGCGGCGTTCAGGTCTCAATAGAGTAATTTTCACAATACTAGGGCCGTGCGGGCACAGGAGAGCAAGTGGTGAAGGCTGTCCGTGCAGTTCGAGCCATTCGCCGTGCCACATTGCCAGCTTTTCTTGCGAGCATCTGACCCCGGCGCTGCGCTTCGGGGGTGGTCATACAAGGAACTTTAGACTCAAATGTCGCTTTATCTGTCTTTGAAATTTTGTAGGGCGGGTGCCAACCCGCCGCACTGAAGCGATACACAACGGTATGCTTGGCGGGTTGGCACCCGCCCTACAAAACACCACTAAGAAGTTCCTTGGGAGAATATAGCACGGGCTCACGAAGCAAAAGCTCGCCTGCGAAAAGGCTGCGAAAAAAAGAAAAATACTCCAGCGGGGCTTGCGCATGCCCCTGGCTTAATTGTCCGTGGCCCGGGGCCGGGCATAGGCTTTCAGGAGCTTTTTTTCCTGCGCCGGGGTTATATTGGTAAACGCCTCCTCAACGTTATCGGCAAAGACTTCGATCTGCCGCAAAAACTCGCCCACAAACAGATCCTGCGCCTCGCGGGCCATGCTTGCAAAGGTCAGCCCCTGCCGCTGAATCATATCGGTGGCGTGAGTGCTGAGGTTGTGCAGGTTATTGATAATATCACTCAACATACCGGGATATTTCTGTTCCAGCAACTGGCGCACCGGGCCGATGCGGTTCATGAAATTATCGCTGAACAGGTTAAAAAAGAACAGTTCCATCGCGTCCCGGGAAGCCGTTTCAGTCTGGGGGGCCGCAGCGGGGTTATTTGCAGTTGTTTTTGCCATTACACGTGCCTTTCATGATTGAAGCTTTTCAAAAAATGTTTTTTCCTACTGCCCTAACAGTATACTTGATGAATCTGCAAAAAGTCAAAAAAACAGTCGCTGCGAATCCCCCGCAGCGGATTCAGGGTGACATTTATTAAGCAGTTCATCAGTAAGCGGACATTTACCAACCTCCCCTTTCCCCTCCTGACCAGGAGGGGAAATAAAAAGGCTCCTCCCCTGGTCAGGGGAGGTCGGGTGG
>Ga0118677_10011125_pt1 | contig 13585 bp, 8 predicted proteins | sample AliMusrvi5mmetaG_FD_86154 | JGI IMG/M metagenome (GOLD analysis project Ga0118677, IMG submission 86154)
GGCTACGCACGGTCAAGCCACCCCTTCATGGAGGAAAATCTCCCTCAAATCGCTATTCGCGTAAAGATCAAATAGGCAAAATAGACAACTCGCGCAATCTAATTCTCGGACAGACTCCTAGTCTTCTTCAATCGGCGACTCGGGTGCTTGCCGTGGCGCAGAGCGCTGATCGGCTGGCTTTTCTTCCCACTTGAATCCTGCGTCAGCATAAACCTTTTTCAACCAAGCTTGCGACACGGTGCCCTGTTCCTGGCCAATCATTTGCAGCAGGCCGGCATTTTTCTCGGTCCAACCGTGAAATGGGATGATCGACCAGTCATCCGCATCGGAGGTGAAGTTCGACCAGAGTTCCTTAAAGGGCGTAAACTCAACGGCACGGATCAAGTAAATCTCGGTCTTGGGGAGATTCGCGGCTACGTCGACCTGGTTCGTGCCTAAGCTGAACACCTTCTGCATGAAATCTTCGCCGACCTTTTCCATGCCGAAAACTTCGTTCAACTGGAGTCGTCCAGTTCCATACATCGAAGTTAGAAAACTGAACGGTGGCGGGCGCAGGATCGTGAAATCCTTCTTGCCAGAAGCCAATTCCTTAAGCGACTTGCCTGAGTTCTCCTTTTTCTCCGCTACTTTCTTCAACGTGTCGACGGCATCTTGTGCCAACTTACGGGCCTCGTTGAGCTTCCAAACCCGCAGAACCTCGGCCTGAATGCCCTCATCCTCCCACTTCGGGACGTGATCGGGCTGATCCTCGGTCTTCCAGAAAACAAAGTGGGTTCTCCCTACATTGGGGAACATTCGCAAATAGTCAGAAACTTCAGACTTATAGAGCGTTGTCGCCCCGAACATCCGTTGCTGGCGATTGTCCGATTTTCCCAGGTCGAGTTGTGCAAGGTCGTACTGCGAAAGCAGGCCGGTTCGGCCGGCACTCATGTTATACTCGCGGGCCAAAGCACCAAAGTCCGGGGGAGTTGGTTTCTGGGCATCCACCTTGTTCTTTACTTTGACGTCGTAATTCGTCCATTCCTGCCGATAGTTTGCGAGCACGGTTTGGGCCTTGACTAATTGATCCTTCAACTTTTCTTGGGCAATTTCTTCACGAATTTTATCGCGAAGCCTCTGTTCAGCAGTCTTGATCGGTGGGCGCGACGTTATCTTGCTCTCGCTGGCCTTCTTGGTTGCCTCGGGCACGGCCGACTTGTCAGCCAGATTCTTGTTGTCTGCTGGCTTCGCTGCCGGCGGAGTTGTGGGCTGGGGGGCTGGCTCCCTCTTTTCGTCTTTCGGCAGGGCTGCTTTTTCTCCCGGTTTATCATCGGCGAACGCAACAAGCCGGAATGGAGATCGCTGTACTTTGGTAGAACTGCCCGACAACTTCGTTGCTGGCACCGCCTTGGCAGGCTCTGGGCTATTGGCGTCCCCCGGGTTCGGCTTGGTGTCTGCCGGTGCCGTCTTCTCTGTGTCAGGCTTCTTCTCTGTGTCAGGCTTCTTCTCTGTGTCAGGCTTCTTCTCTGTGTCAGGCTTCTTCTCTGTGTCAGGCTTCTTCTCTGTGTCAGGCTTCTTCTCTGTGTCAGGCTTCTTCTCTGTGTCAGGCTTCTTCTCTGTGTCAGGCTTCTTCTCTGTGTCAGGCTTCTTCTCTGTGTCAGGCTTCTTCTCTGCGTCAGGCTTCTTCTCTGCGTCAGGCTTCTTCTCGGTTTCGAGTTTCTTTTCCACAGCGGCTTTTGCGGCAGCGTCTTCTTTTTCGCGTTCGGCCTTTTCTTCTTTCTCTTCCTTCTCAAAGTCTTCTTTGTCGCGGGCGTATCGTTGCGGGTCCTTCTCGTATCGTTGCGTTATCTCGGCGTCGGTTACCATGGAACGATACTTCTCCTCATCCGCTTGCAGGTATTCGAGATTGACCTTGCGAGGCACCTGAAAGCCTGGATCCGGCGCATACGGCGAGGAGTGTGACTGTTTATGATCCTCAAAGAATTGTTTGAGTGTATCCCCGGAAGGGTCCGGAACTTGTTTGGTGAAATCTAGCGGCGAGACGAGTGCGACCTCGATCGTGGCCTGCTCGTTAAGTCGCTTGAAATAAGCCCAGCGTTCGCTTGGAGTTGTTGCGCCACCGATCCACCCATCTAACTGGTGAAACAACTGCCGATATCGCAACGCGAGCAATTCCTCACGCAAAATTGCCAGGAAGGTGGCTTCCGAAACCCCCTGGCGAATACCTTTTAGAATCTCGATAATCTCCTTACGGCCGAGGCTTTGATTGGTCAACGCATCAAAAAGAAAACTATCGCGGGTCTTGTCGTCGACCGTGATTCCCATCGCTTCCGCCTCGCGGGCAAATAGCCACTTCTTGACGACCTCTACATCCTCGGCAGGCCCGATGGCGTCCATCACGCGAGAAATGTTACTGAGTGCCGGCTTGTTGTCAGGAAGGTTGTGCGCGAGAGCCCTAAGGAACTCGATGAACACCATCCGATTGAGTCGTAGCGAATTAAGCTGCCCCACCCCGATGTTCCCAAACTTGGTTGTCCGCACGACCGGTGCATCGCGCCCCCCCGAGCTGCTGAACGAGCCCACCATGGGGCCGCTGAGGAATACGAAGGCGATCACCGCCATGATCGTAATTCCCGCCATCCACATCTTCTGATTCTTGCGAAAAACACCGAAGGGACTTGCCATGACTCAGGTATACCTCTATAGATGGATATAAGAATCTAACATTTTAGATTCCTGCACGGCAAATGCAATGGCAAATTGGCAGGTCGGGAAATCACGATTGTGCTTGGCGTGCCACCTGTTACAATTCTTCAGTCTCCTAGTATCGCCCTCATGCAGCCCGATTGCAGCGAAAAAAACAGAATTGCCATCGCTAGCCTCACGGCTCACGTAGCACAGGATGGTTGGCTGATACTTATCACAATTGTTCTGAGTCGAATTGCCTAGATAGCCCAGATTAACATGGCCAAGAAAGAATCTACTTCCCGAACCAATTCATTGGTGATTGTCGAGTCGCCGGCCAAGGCCCGCACTATCGGCAAGTTTCTCGGCAGCGGCTTCACGATTGAGGCCAGTATCGGGCACATTCGCGATTTGCCGAACGGGGCCAAAGAAGTGCCTGAGGAGTTCAAGCAGGAGGATTGGGCCTACCTGGGAGTCAATGTCACCAAGGATTTTGATCCGATCTACATTATTCCTGCGAAGAAGGCCCAGCAGGTTCGCAAGCTGAAGGCTGCTTTGAAGGAGGCCACGGATCTCTACCTAGCGACGGACGAAGATCGCGAAGGGGAGGCCATCAGTTGGCATCTCTGCGAGGTACTTAACCCCAAAGTTCCGGTTCATCGTCTGGTTTTTCACGAAATCACGGAAGAGGCGATTCGCGACGCGCTCGCGCATCCGCGGTCGATCGACCAGGCCCTGGTTCGCGCGCAAGAAGTGCGACGGATTGTTGACCGGCTGTATGGATATGACGTTTCGCCTTTGCTGTGGCGGAAGATCAAGCCGAAGCTCTCGGCCGGCCGGGTGCAAAGCGTGGCGGTGCGACTGATCGTCGAGCGCGAACGGCAGCGGATGGCCTTCCGCGCGGCCACCTATTGGGATCTTGTCGCCACGTTTGCCAAGTCGGGCGGCGAGACGTTCGAGGCCGTGCTCGTGTCGATCAACGGACGCAAAATCCCAGCCGGCCGCGACTTCGACCCGACCACCGGTCGGTTGAAAGACCCGACTTGTCTGCTGCTGAATGAACGGCAGGCCGGCGAGTTGGCCACCAAGCTCCGTAGCGAGGCATCTCGCGTGGCCGATTTGGAAGACAAGCACTACACCACGCGGCCCTATCCGCCGTTCACCACCAGCACGCTGCAACAGGAAGGCAACCGCAAGCACGGCTTTACCGCGCGGCGGACGATGGATGTGGCCCAAAGCCTCTACGAGAACGGGCACATCACCTACATGCGCACCGACTCGACCAACCTGGCTACCGTGGCCATTGAGACGGCGCGGCAAATCATCTCCAGTCAGTATGGTAAGGAATATCTACCCGACCGGCCGCGGATCTATCAGACCAAGGTCAAGAACGCGCAGGAGGCTCACGAAGCAATTCGGCCGGCGGGCCATCCATTTGCCTTGCCCGAGACGCTGCGTAATGTGCTCAGCCCCGACGAGTTCCGACTCTACGACTTGATCTGGAAGCGGACGGTGGCCAGCCAGATGGCGGATGCTCGGGCACGTCGGATTACCATCAGCGTGGTGGTTGACGGGGCGCGTTTCGAGGCTAGCGGCAAGATCATCGATTTTCCCGGGTATTTGCGGGCTTATGTGGAAGGCTCCGACGATCCCGATAGTGAACTGGCCGGCCGCGAGGTCGTGCTTCCGCCGGTTGCGGTGGGCGAGGCCCTCAATTGTCGGCAGTTGCAGTCGAAGAGCCACACCACGCAGCCGCCCAATCGTTACAGCGAAGCTTCGCTTACCCGGGCACTGGAGGAAATGGGCATTGGCCGGCCCAGCACTTACGCATCGATTATTGATACGATCCTTGCCCGCGACTACGTGTTCAAATGGAAGCGCGGCAACGTGCTGGTGCCGACCTGGACGGCCTTCGCCGTTTCGCAGTTGCTCGAAGCCCATCTGCCGGACCTAGTGAACTATCAGTTTACCGCCGAGATGGAAGACGAGCTTGATGCCATCAGCCGCGGTGAACTTGATTCCCTCGAATACCTTCGCCAATTCTATTATGGCAAGGACCAGAAGGGGCTGAAGGATTTGGTCGCGACGAAGACCGGCGAGATTGACGCCCGCGACGTCTGCCGCGTACTCCTCGGTAAGCCCGAGGGACAGCCGGAGGTCTTCGTGCGAGTTGGCCGCTATGGGCCGTTCCTGGAGCAAGGCGATCGGCGGGCGAGCATTCCCGAGCAGACGCCGCCCGACGAACTGACTGTGGAAACCGCGCTGAAGATGCTGGAAACCTCGACGCAGAGCGAAGAACCGCTGGGTCACGATCCAGACGGCAAGCCAGTCTATCTCAAGACAGGTCGCTTTGGACCCTATGTGCAACGCGGCAACTCCGACGAGGAAGAGAAGCCGCAAAACGCCTCGCTGCTCAAGGGGATGCAGCCCGAGGACGTGACGCTTGATGTGGCACTGAAACTCTTGTTGTTGCCACGGACCTTGGGTCAGCATCCGCAGAGCGGCGAGCCGATCGTGGCCTATAACGGCCGCTTCGGACCCTATGTGAAGTGCGACACCGAAACGCGTTCGTTGCCAGCAGAGTTTTCGCCGTTGGATGTGACGTTCGAACAAGGCATGGAACTTCTGGCCCAGCCCAAGGTCGGCGGTCGCAGTGCCGCGAAGCGGGAACCGCTTCGAGTTTTTGAAGCCTCACCGGTGACCAACAGTCCGGTGCATTTGCTGGCAGGCAAATATGGTCCTTATGTGACCGACGGCGTGACCAATGCCTCGCTTCCCCGCGGTACCGCAGCCGAGGAGGTGACGCTGGAATATGCCTTGAATCTGTTGAAGGTCCGGGCCGAGCAAGGCCCCTCGAAGCGGCCCGCGCGTCGCACGGCAAAGACCGCTGCCCCGAAGAAGGCGGTTGCAAAGAAGAAGACGGCGAAAAAGGTCGTGAAAAAGACGGCGAAGAAATCTGAGTAAACGACACTAAGGATCGCCATAGCCTGCTTTGCAGGAGCAATAATTCGTGCTATCCGACACCTCTCCCGATGCTGAAAAGATTCAGATTGATCGCCTCCGCAAGACGAGTGTCGCCGAACGACTCTGCCGCGTGCGCGAGTGGTCGCGAATGCTGGTGCATCTCCCGCGTCAGGGAATTGCTCGTGCAAATCCGGGCCTTGATGATCGTGGGCTTGACCTGCTCTGGGTAGAACAACAGTATGGCCAAGAACCAGCCGTCAAGTTACAGGAATATCTGGAGAAGAGGCCGTCATGCAAGGCTACGACGCACTGAATGCCTTGCTCCCCGTAATTGACATGTTTGAACGGTTGGGCGAGCCATATTACGTGGGAGGCTCATTTGCCAGTTCGGCGCATGGCATCGCGCGTGCCACATTTGACGTCGATCTGGTCCATGAAGAAGTGGGCGGTCGAGTTGAGAATGGCTGATCTTCTTGACCGCGTCTTGCGTGAAGCAGGCGAATAGCAGGGCAGGAACGCACCCCCTGTCCATCCCCAAAAGGACAGAAGAGTTTCCGGATAGCCTCTCACTCCTCGCCAGACTCCTTCCGCCCCAAGGCTATCGCGTAGGCGGTGGCGTGAGTGCGGCAATAGGCGATGCTTACGAGCACTTCTGCCACGCCGAGTCGCTCGATGATGTCTTTGATCGCCCCGCGCACGGCAACGGTGGGCTGGCCGGAAGGGGCCTTGCGGATCTCGATTTCCGTCCGAGCCACGCCCCGCCGCGTACTGATTCCCAGGGCTTTGAAGAAGGCTTCCTTGGCTGCCCAGTGCGCGGCAAAATGCTGCGTTGATTGCCGGCGACTTTGGCAATAGCGCACCTCATCCGCCGTGTAAACACGAAGGATGAACAATTCCCCGTGCCGCTCGATCATCCGCGCGATCCGCAGACATTCCGTGATTTCGGTGCCAATTCCCAGAATTCTTCCCATCGTCAATTCATTCCGTCCAAGTGCCTCTTCTGATCCAAGCATACTGCCTCATCCAGCACTCGCACCATTTGCTCGCGCTGGGTTGCCGAGAGCCATACTTCCATGACCTTGGTTTGCTTTTGTCCACGGTACGCCAATTCTAGCCGGTACGGTCCGCAACCGCTCGCGCAGTGCGAAAGGCGATACTGGGTCAAGCCAATCGGTTCCTCGGCCGGCAGCGATACCGCCTCGGCCAGCCGCCGTGCTTTGTCGGCAGCCAAAGAACCGGTGCGCGTCGTGCGATACCAACTACTGCAAAGTCTGCAATACGGAGCCTTGCAAGCCAAGTAGACGATCGTCAACGTGGCAAGGAGCATCAGCAGGCCATCGAGGGCCCAACTCGCCCAGGCGGTTGCACCGCGAAGAGCAAACTCTGCAGTTACGGGCCGCCCCCGATCCGCCTGTCGCTGCATGAACCGTGCAAAATCGGTCGCTGCGTCCGGCATCATTTCCTGGAACTCTGCAAGCAAGATGCCTTGCGGTTTCTGGGCCATCATGGCTGCTTTAGAATCGAGGAAGCTGAAATAATGTTGTCCTGCCACGGCCACCGCAACTGCCAAAATGGCACCGATCCAGAGGGTTGTGCGGTGGCCGACTTGCCCCAACTGCATCAGTCCCGCCAGCAACAGCCCATGCCCACAACCGACTAGTAGCGGAAAAAGCACCATTGGTGCCCGAAAGTTCTCTACCCAAACCGCAACGCGAGCGACCGCCACACCAAGGATCGGCACCGCGAACATCCAAAGCATCGCCTGGGTTGCCACGAAGCGACCGACGAGTCGCGGAGGTACAGTGGTTGCAGAAGAATTGTGCTGGATGGCCATTACTTCATGCTACCATCCCCTTCAATATCTGTCACGACCTGTGAAGATTCTTCCAAAGTCGCTCGTAGCTCCGCTTTTTGGCGGTCCGCTACCGTAATTTCCTTCGAGTATGGGTATATGGTGCCCGGGCGAGACTAGGAGTGATCGTTTGCGAAATTTGCAGTACTCCTGAGAAAATGCCAAGTGAAAATGCCAAGTTGACGGGGGCTTGGAGTATAAGTAGGCTAATATCTGAGGAGAATCGTCTGACGCACCGCGACGTTTTCTGTTCGCCCTGGACAGCAGCCGTGGGGGCCGATTTTCCTGGAAACCAAGACGATCTGATGGGCCCAAAACCAGAGCAGCACCGACCCTCGCAGTCTGGTCTTCCCGATCGCGGAGAAGCAGTGGCCTCCGAGGCTGTCGATTCGCGCGATCCCCAGGAGAAGATTCCTTGCCCCTTTTGCCTTGCCTCGGACTTCGCACCCCACATTCGGATGCCCTACAGCCTGCTGGCCGTCTGCGGCTTTCTGTTCCTGGCGGTGGTTGTCGTCTTCGGTCAGACGGTCAACCACCGCTTTGTTGACTTCGACGACGATGATTACGTCTACGATAACCAGCATGTTAAGGGGGGCCTGACCGCTGCGGGGATCGCCTGGGCCTTCACCGCGTACCACTCCTCGAACTGGCACCCGCTGACTTGGCTCTCGCACATGCTGGACTGCCAGTTCTATCACATGAGGCCAGGCGGCCACCATCTGACCAACGTGCTCTTGCATGCTGCCACGGCGGTTCTCTTGCTCCTGGCGTTACAGCGAATGACGGGGGCACTCTGGCCTAGCGCGTGGGTGGCGGCGGTCTTCGCGATTCATCCCCTGAGGGTTGAATCGGTCGCATGGGTGGCTGAGCGCAAGGACGTATTGAGCGGGCTATTCTTCATGTTGACTCTTTGGTTCTACGCTGGCTATATCGAGCGCCCGGCATCTTGGAGTCGGTATATCTTGGTGGTGGCCTCGTTTGTCTTGGGACTGACGGCCAAGCCGATGCTGGTGACGTTGCCGTTTGTGCTCCTCTTGTTGGACTGCTGGCCGCTGGGAAGACTGGCGAGCAAGCTGGGAGTGGACGGTGGACGGTGGACGGTGGACAGCGGACAGCGGACCACGGTTGGCGACCGCTCCGGCTCCTTTCTGCCCACCAACCACCGTCCTTTCTCCACTACTTTCGTCCGTCTGGTTGTCGAGAAAGTTCCCTTATTTGTCCTGGCTGCGGTTTCGTGCGCGGTAACGCTTGTCGCCCAGCGCGAAGCCATGCAGCAACTGTCCTTTGCTGGGCGAGCCGGCAACACGGCGGTGGCTTACGTCGCCTACCTGGGAAAAATGCTTTACCCGGCCGGGTTGGCAGTTCTCTATCCTCTTCCCGATGGCCCGCCACTGGCATGGGAAGTGGTTGCGGCGGTCAGCCTGCTGTTGGCAATTTCCACGGCCGTCTTGGCGGTAAGGCGGAAGTGTCCCTACCTGCTTTTCGGGTGGCTCTGGTATCTTGGAACCCTGGTTCCGGTGATCGGATTGGTGCAGGTGGGCAGCCAGGCGATGGCCGACCGTTACACGTATTTGACGCAGATCGGGCTTTACATGGCGTTTGCCTGGGGCGCAGCGCGCGTGGCCAGTTCTTGGCCCTCTCATCGTTGGCTCTTTGCAGCCGTCCCAGCCCTGGTCTTGGCAGGGTTGATGGTCTGCGCCTGGCAGCAGACGCGGTACTGGCGCGGCAGCCAGTCGTTGTGGACCCACACCTTAGCCTGTACCTCGCAAAACCATACCGCCCACTATAACCTTGGATTGGCTTTAGCCGACTGCGGGCAGATTGACGAGGCCATCGATCAGTACCAAAAGGCATTGGAAATCAAGCCCGACTACGTGGAGGCGCACACCAACCTCGGAAACGCCTTTGCTGGCCGCGGCGAGGTTAAAGCAGCTATTGGCGAGTACCTTAAGGCACTGAAAATCAAGCCCGACTGCGTGCCAGCCTACACGAGCCTTGGGAACGCTTTGGCTGACAGCGGAGAGGTCGATGCGGCCATGGCCCAGTACCACAAGGCCCTCGATATCGAGCCTGACTGCGCGGATGCCCACAATAGCCTCGGCCTCGCCCTCGCTGGCCTCGGGCAAGTCGATGAGGCCATCGCCTGTTTTCGTAGGGCATTGGAAATCAAACCCGACTACCTGCGTGCGCACTACAACCTCGGGCTAGCGTTGGCTGGCCAAGGAGAGGTTGCTGGGGCCATCGGCCATTATCGCAAGGCCCTGGAGATCAAGCCTGACTACGTAGACGCCAATAACAACCTCGGCCTTGCCTTGGCCGGTCGCGGAGAGATCGATGAGGCCATTACTTGTTTTCGTAGGGCATTGGAAATCAAGCCGGACTATGCCGAGGTCCACTACAACCTCGGGCTGGCGTTGGCCTGCCGCGGGCGAGTTGATGAGGTCATCGCCCATTACCACAAGGCACTGTATCTCGCCAAGCAACAGAACAAACCGGCCCTGGCCGAATCCATTCGGGCGAAAATTAGGCTTTTCCAGCCAGTCGGCCCTGCCGGCAACTCGCCGTAATTACCAAAATTGGACGCTTCATCGAGAGTTCTAATGTTTACAGCGGACAGTACAGCCGGAGAACCGCGGAAGAATACCGTGGAACAGTCGCATGGGGAAAATCGCGACCCGGAACCCCTGCGTCATGCGGCGCTGCGGGCGACACTTGCACCTGCGGCACTCATCGTGCTGGCGGCAATAGGCGCGTACCACAATAGCTTTTCGGGTCCATTCATTTTTGATGATGCGGTAATCCGGAGTAATCCGACGATCCTCCGACTCTGGCCGGTCTGGGTGCCGCTGTTTCCTCCGGACGACAGAGGTTACGCCACGGATCGACGTCCCGTGACCAATCTATCCTTGGCGTTCAACTATGCCTTGTGTGGAACCAGGGTTCCATGTTACCACGTGTTCAACCTAGCGGTTCATATTTTAGGTGGGTTGACGCTGTTTGGCATCATTCGGCGAAGCCTGCGGCTGCCGTCAGTGCAGTTGGCAAGTGTTGCAACTCCGCTGGCGTTGATCTGTGTGTTGATCTGGATTGTCCATCCCTTACAGACCAATGCGGTTACCTACATTATTCAGCGGACCGAGGTCTTGGCTGGCTTGTTCTATCTACTGACTTTATACTGCGTCCTGCGCGGTGCGGAAGTGGATCGTTCCGGGGCATGGTATCCGGCGGCCGTGATTGCCTGTTTTTTGGCCATGGGCAGCAAAGAGTCGGCTTTTTCCGCCCCTGTGGTGGTATTGCTCTACGACCGGCTGTTTCTGGCCGGCTCCTGGCACGAGGTTCGCCGCCGCCGTTACTGGCTGTACGTGGGTCTGGCGTCCGCGTGGCTCGTGCCTGCGCTCTACGTGGGACATGCTCTTGCCGTCGCGGCCGTTCAGCCGGCGCGGTGCGTCGTAAATTGTCCAGAGGTGGGGTGGCTGGACTATGCCTTGGCTCAGTTCGAGTCGATATCGCTCTACTTGCGGCTCTCGTTTTGGCCCCATCCCCTGATTCTGGATTACGGTCCCGGAGGGGTCAAGACGTTTAGTCAGGTTGCTCCTTACGCGGCTTTTGTGCTGGTGTTGGTCGGGGGTACGCTGGTCTCTCTGTGGCGCTGGCCCGCACTGGGTTTCCTGGGGATATGGTTCTTCGCAATTCTGGCTCCCAGTTCGAGCATTGTCCCGATCCATGCCGAGTGTGCAGCCGAAAAAAGGATGTATCTGCCGCTTGCGGCTGTTATCCTCTTGACCGTCGCTGGCGTGTACTGTCTGGGCAAACATTGGCGAGATCGGCAAAAGACGCCGGGATACGGCCAAGTTCTTAACCTCTACCTGAGCTATGCGTTAGCGGGTGCAACCGTGATCGCGTTGATGGTCGTCAGTGTGCGGCGGAACGAAGACTACCGCTCGGCCCTGACGATCTGGCAGGACACGGTCGCAAAGCGACCTTGCAATGCCCGAGCCCACTTCGGCCTTGGGACCGAGTTGGCCAACCGCGAACGCATTGTCGAGGCCATCGAGCAGTACGAAAAGGCCCTGGAAATCAAGCCCGAATACGCCGAGGCCCACAACAATCTCGGCGTCGCTTTAGCTGGCCACGGAGAGGTAAACGAGGCCACCACCCATTACCGCAAAGCACTGCAAATCAAACCCGATTTCGCCGAGGCTATCACCAACCTCGGAAACGCCTTAGCCGACTGCGGACGAGTCGACGAGGCGATTGCCCATTACCGCAAGGCCCTGGTTGTCAATCCGGACTTCGCCGAGGCTCACAATAACCTCGGCTTTGCCTTGGTCGGCCGCGGAGATGTTGATGGGGCGATTGCCCAGTACCGCAAGGCGTTAGATGCCAAGCCCGACTATGTGCAGGCCATCACTAACCTTGGAAACGCCTTGGCTGGCCGCGGAAAGGTTGATGAGGCCATCGTCCAGTACCGTAAGGCCCTGGAGTTCGAGCCTGACGATGTAGAGGTCCACGCCAACCTCGGGAACGCCTTGGCCGACCGCGGACAGATCGATGAGGCCATCGGACATTACCGTAAGGCCCTGGAGATCAAGCCTGATTGCGTGCAAGCCTACACCAGCCTCGGAAACGCCTTTGCCGATCGCGGAGAGGTCGATGAGGCGATCGTCTATTATCGCCAGGCCTTACAGATCAAGCCAGACGACGTCGACACCCACAACAACCTCGGCCTCACCCTGGCCGGCCACGGAGAGGTCGATGAGGCCATCGCCTGTTTTCGTAGGGTATTGGAAATCAAGCCCGACTACGCCGAGGCGCACAGCAACCTCGGGTTGGCGTTGGCCGGTCGCGGCCAGGTTGATGAGGCCATCGCCCATTACCGCAAAGCCCTGGAATTAGCCAAGAAGCAGAACAAACCGGCCCTCACCGAATCCGTTCAGGCCAAGCTTCGTCTCTACGGGATTTGACCAACGCGATGGAGCCGGGCTACAATTCAGGTGGCTGACTCGCAGAAATTTTTGGTTCGGGGGAATTCACCATGCGAAAACAGTTCATATTGCCGGTTGTGGCCTTCTTGCTTCTGATTGGCACTCGACTGATCGAGGCCCGAGCGGACCATTCAGTCCTTTTCCAAGGAGACAAAAAACCCGCCGATACCCTGGCGTTTTCCCCCGACGGGAAATTCCTGGCCGTGGGAAAGTCGGACGGAACCGTCCAACTTTGGGAACTGGGACGACGCCAAGGGCCAGTGATCCTTTCGGGGCATCGCCGGCCGGTGCGCTGCCTTGCCTTCAAGCCTAACGGCGCCTTGCTGGCTACGGGAAGCAGCGATCAGCGCGTGATTCTCTGGGATCTCGCCAAGAAAGAGCGAATTGGCACGTACACTGGCTTGCGCGGACAAAGTCGCGGCCTGAGGTTTTCGCCCGATGGCAAAACCTTGGCCGCTAGTGGCGGCGTGCTCGAGCGGATCGGTGAAGTCACGGTCTGGGACGTTGCCACGAATCAGAAGGTACTCAATCTCATCGGCCACAGTCATTTTGTCAATTCGGTGGCGTTCTCGACCGACGGTAAACTGCTGGCCACCGTGGGCGGAAGTCTCCTCAAGCCGGGCGAACTCTTCGTCTGGGAGTTGCCTGCCGGCACGCGCCGCTCGACCTGGATAGGCCCCACGGACGGAGTCCTTAGCGTGGCCTTCTCCCCCGATGGCGCGACCCTGGCGACCGTCGGATTCGATGCCCGCGTGAGGCTCTGGGACGTTGCCGAAGGCAAGCAAACGAGCGCCTGGCGAGGGCACCTCCTAGAGACTTTTTTCGTCGCCTTTTCCTCGGATGGAAAGTGGTTGCTCTCGGCCTCCACCGATAATACGGTGCGGCTCTGGGATCCAAAGACCAGAAGTCAACTCACCGCCCTCTACGACCCTTACGGACAGCGGGCCGACGGTGAGGTGCTTTCCGTGGCTATCTCGCCGGATGCCAAGCAAATCGCCATCGGGCAACTTGACGGGGCGATTAAGCTCTGGGATGTGGCACAGTTACTCGCCGGCGGACCGACCCCGCTTTACCCGTACGACCCGTATTTGCTGCCGGTCGCCGAGGTGCTTCCCTATCC
>Ga0118677_10011126_pt1 | contig 13585 bp, 8 predicted proteins | sample AliMusrvi5mmetaG_FD_86154 | JGI IMG/M metagenome (GOLD analysis project Ga0118677, IMG submission 86154)
TTTACCATCACTCTCTTTCTTAAAATTCTGTTATGAGGAAATTGCCGATATCCCAGGAAATCTATTCCACGCTTAATATTAAAAACTGATGTTTTATTATTTAGCTTCAATTTCAATTCCGTATCCAGAAAGTTCCTAATCTCAGATAACCAAACCCACAATTGTTTCTTATCGTTGCTTAAAATTATCATATCATCCATATACCGCACATAATGCTTTATCTGTAAAGTCTCTTTAATAAAGTGATCTAGGTAATTCAGATAAATATTAGCGAATAATTGGCTTGTTAAATTTCCAACTGGAATACCTGGATTATCGGTCGAGTCAATTATTGTTTCTAATAACTTTAGTGTTTTCCTGCATCTAATTTTCCTCCTTAATAGTTTCTTAACCGTTTCATGATCGATGGAATAGAAGAATTTTTGAACATCCATCTTTAAGCAAAATATTTCATCCGTAATTCTCAAATGCTTTTTAACAAATTGTTCAACTCTCTTTACCCCGGCAATTGTCCCTTTCCCTTTCCTGCATGCATAGGAGTCTTTTATAAACGCGCTTTCAAATATCGGCTCTATTATGCTACATATTGCTTGATGAACCACCCGGTCACGAAATGGAAGAGCCAATATTAACCTTTCTTTTGGCTCCTTAATAATAAACTCATTATATCTTGATGGTTTATAGGTTTCATAAATCAATTCATTCTGAATCGTTATCAGGTTTTCTTCTAGGTTATTTGAGAACTGCATAACTTCATATTTGAATCTTTTATTTTTCCTTGCACTCAAATACGCCCTATGCAGATTATCAAAAGCAAAGATTTTTTCATAAAGATTGTTATGGGTTTTCATAAAAAGACCTCCCGCGCGATATTGTCCAGTATGTCGGTTACTAATCGCACGGAAGGACACGAATATTTTTGACGCTTACTTTTCGTCACGGTCTTTTCCTCCTTTTGTTTATTGCTCACTTTCAAATTCGTAAACTTGAAAATCCGGCTAAAAATAAGAGCGACCCGGAAGCCTATGTTGTTGTCATAATTGCCACGTTCGTTGTTCAGGTTCAAGTTGAACAGCCCGGCATTGGCACCATTGTTCCAATTGCCGCCGCGGATGGGAATCCGGATATTTTGCAGGCAAGACCTATTTTGCACTTTTTATCCATCCCCCAAGCATTTTCCCTATCTCGGTTAACTGTCTGGATAAAATTTCATATTGCTTCAGTTTCAAATATTGAAGATCTTTGGCGATTCTAATATTGAATCTTAAAACCTCTAGTTTTACATCGGCGTCATATAAATATTTCTTTTTATCCCGCGCTTTGTTCGCAGTAATAAAGAGCACGAGCATTTCAAAGAACACCCTTCTAATATCTGATGCCAAAACAAACTTTTCACTTTTCGGGAAGTAATTCAGAGCGTTATGCAGATACTTAAAGCAATCGCTTGTTTTCTCAATTATCAATAATTCCATTTGACCAAACCATCTTAAATTAAATCAAAAACAGAACATCAGAGGACAGAGGACAGAACTACTTAACAAAAGCGACCCGGAAGCCTACGCCGCCGTCATAAGCGCCACGCTCGTAGCTCAGGTTCACGGAGAACAGCCCGGCACTGGCACCATTGTTCCAACCGCCGCCGCGGACGGGAACATTCTCAGATGACGCACCGTGATAGAAATAATCATCAAATAAGGGTCTAACAGACGGATAAAGCAAAAGCTTCTTTAGCAGACTAACTCCCGCGCTTGTAGAGTCAATATCAGGTGCGCAAATTATACCTTGAAATTTATAACCGTCCGTTGGATCTCCTTCCCCAGTGATGCCTTTAGACACTTGGCCCTTATCGTTATATTTCAAAGTATTCTCTGTACCAGGGGCAACAAGAGTTCCGTTTTCAAGTATTGCTTTCCAGTACCCGCTTGATACTCCGATATCAATAGTTGATGCTGCGCCATCATTATTCGTAAAAATATTTATTTCACCGTTGCTTAAACGTAAACCCTTTACCCATTCGTTTACGTTCCCATTAAGATCAAATATGCCCGCAATGGTTCCATCATGAGAAGTAGCAACACCGCCGGAGCCGGTTAACCAACGCGCAGGATCGTCCTGATTAATAAATACATACGGCTTACAGAATTCTGGTACCCCTAATATGTTGTCAGAACTTTGATCTCTTCCATAATTGTTGTTTCCCCGTACTTCAACAGATCCCATAATGTTTTTTGAAACAATAGCAACGGCCGCCCACTCCGAGTTAGTGAGCATATGGAAACCGGAGATAGTAATACCGTTCAAAGAATTACAGGCAGTGTTTGCATCATCATATTTTATTTCCCTGAAAACCTCTTGGTTTGGCTGGGTTACAAGCTTTCCACCATTTAACCCAGCCTCATATTTGCCTATATAAATTTCCTTTTGAACTCCGTTCACAACAAAGGCTGGGTGAATCTGATGGGAAGTAAACCCGGAATCCGGAGACCAATTAAAGGCCGGTATCTTTACCATCCAATGATAATTCCCGTTAGCATCTAAAATAGCATAATTGTTTGTAAGTATTTTGTGGGTAACTATAGGTGCAATAATCTCATTAAACCCATTATCGATAAGCCATTTTCTTTGGGCTTGATTTACTCCCAGTCCATCCCAATTATTAGCGGGCACAAATGGATTAGCTATAATATTAAATTTTATTATCCTACCGGCCACATATTCTTTATTGCATAGAACTACCTTTAGAAGCTGCATACTATTATTTACAAAAGTAAAACTTGCAGTACTCCCGGGGGCCGAAATACAATTAACAAAACTCCCTGAAATATCATCCTGCTTCAATAGCAACGGATTATTTTGCCAAAAAGTATCTATTACAACTCCTGAACTATTATACCTTTTATAACCGCCATAAAACAAGGTGCTGTCGGTTATGTTTGTTCCGATATCCCTTTGGGAATATTTCACCTGCATGTACTTCATATCTAAATTAAATATTCGTACAGTGTCCCCGGTCTTTACGCTATCGCTATATATAAGCCCTAGTCCCGCCTGAATGGGCTTACCCTGCCCATAATCACTTATTCCCCACGCAAGAAAAAAGAGCATTACTAAACTGATTATAACAAGAAATCTTTTCATGATTTTTACCTTTTATTTTATTTATTTGGATTTTTCATTCTAAAAACATATTTCAGAATATCTTCTACAACGGCTTGCCCCATCCTGCTAAGATGAATAGGGTCCTTAAAATATGAAGCAAATGCAGTCCCGGCAGAATAGCCTGTTCCGGCCCCCAGATCTATGAACCTTTGATGTAAATCTATCGTTGGAACTCCCAATAGCCCACAAACTTTCCTCATAGATGTATAGCAAAAATCTTCGGCGATAACGGGGCTTGTTTGCACAGATTTATCAATACCCGCCGCTGTAATAATGGGGGATGAAATAAGACCTATTATATCGGCGGTTGTGTTGACAAGTATATCGTTTATTAAATTATACTGCCCGGTCGGTAAAGCGGTTGTTTCGGAACGGTTGAAATTATCAAGTATTATTAAATCAGGATTATCATTAACATATATATAATCCTTGATTGCAAACAACCCATCGGGACCGGTTGCGCTAAAAGCATTGTTAATAACCCGCACACATGGTCCGTTCCAATATTCTAGCCCCCATAGGTTCATCCATCTGGAAGCCACCTTATTGGTTACAATTACAGTATTGGTACTGCTGCCGGTTATTACGTAGTCAAAATGCTTTTGCCCGTTAAAACTGGTTAAATCGATTGTGTCTATAACAGATCCGTTTAATTTAACTTCAACATTATTTGAGGGTAATAAATTATTACCCGCATTATCATCAAAGTTGCCGCTTTTTCTTCCATAGCAAACCACGCTAAAACCAATTGCTCCAGATGGTACTGTAAAAGTTGCTGCATTATTCAGATCCTTAGTAAAAAAGTAAACCTTGGTGTATGGGTAAGGATCGTTGCTATAGTATGTTGCGTCAAAGGTATCATTCCATCCTCCCAGTTGTACAAGAGCCGTCCCAAATCCAATACCGGTTCCACAGAATTTACCTGCAATAGAATTGGCTACATATCCCTCACCCGAATAATGCCAGGTGCCGGTTTTTGATACCCCCGTAGCTTTATCCAATCTCACAAACCTCATATTCCCCCAGGCTGCCGTAATCGTATTGGCAAAAGTAGTCCCCGCTCCCTCCGGATCTGTTCCTGCCTCTGTCCACACCCCATAATTCAGTAATCGCCAAATCATACGCCCAAACGTGTTGCCATAGAGTCCGTTTGGTTCTACTGTCCTATCTGTTTTAAGATTCGGAAAACTGGGAGGTGTCCATTCGGATACTTGAAAGTCTGATAAGCTTTGTCCTGTTAAAACTACATTCAAAACCGTCTGACTTTGTGTAAACCATTTCTTCATAAATCTGCTCATACCCTTAAATATAGTACCGGGATTTGCATATTTAGAATAATCCGTAAATGATTCATAAACACTTCTACTAATCATTTCAGAAGTTATACTTCCAATGGCGGGTAATGAGAAGGCATCCCAATAGCTTATCCAATTTCCATCTGTCCCGCGTATACCAAGAATAATTTTCCCGTCGGTATCCCTGGCATCGGTATAACTTCCAACTCTTAGATAAGCTGCCTGGTTTGGATCTGTAACATTTTCATCAAGAGGAACGTATGATGATGAATCTGCGCTTAAATAAATAAATTGATGTGTATCTAATCGGTAGGTGGCAAAATCCAGAATATTATAAAATCCGCCTTTTGGCATAAAAACAAAAATTGAACTTGGAATTGTAAAGTCACCGGTTGAGTTATCAAATGTAAAATTTCCTTTTTTGCCAAAATATATATTTCTCTTTAGCGGTCGTTCATCCTCGTCTATAGTTGATCTTTTCACGCTGGAAGGTGCGGGTATATGGAATGCATCAAAGTAAGCAACCCATTTTGCATTCCAGAAAACACCAATTACTATGGATCCCTCAATGTTTCTGACAGTCTCGTAAGGGACAGATAATATATAAAGATTTCCATAAGAACCATTTTCATCAACAGAGGCATAACTACCCGCGGTACTTGACAATATTGCAATATCCCCATCTGTAATAGATACAGTTTGTGCTCCGAGAATATGAAAATTTCCATTACCCAGGAATAGAAATATATCACCGCTTATAGTAATCAATCCGGTTGAAAGATTAATTGAAAAATTACCGGCCGGTGCAAACATGGAATTCTTAAGATAGGGCACAGTACTTTTTAGCAATCCGGCCTTATCAAGTATTTTTGTTCCATCGGGTCCGTCAATTGGTATATATTCATTAGCGCCTATGATTGAAGCTACTGTTGCAATGTCTTTTATTCTTTCATCCGCCATCTTAAAACTCTACTATTTTAATTAATAATTTCATTCTTAATTCCCCGCTAAATATTCATCACGTTGCTTGCCAATTATGACATTATCTAAATTGTAATCATACCTCGCAACTGAAGCCATAATAAACTGGATACTGTCTTCATCTACATCAATTCCAAGATTAGTCATAAAGTAATTTGCACCGTAATAATCAAATAGAAATAGAAGCTCCCAGGGAAGTATGTCCCATGTTATATGCGCCATTTCAACTTCGTTACTGTCGTGTCTTTTCCCATAAAAATCTAATTTTTCAGCCGCCTTCAGATCTCCATATTTATTTAATATGTCTATTTGATCTGTCAACCCGGAATAACTTAAAGTACCATTTGAGTTAACCGTAAAACCATAACGGTCAAGCGTAGCTTGGTCAATTATAACATCCTTGGTCATCTCATTTCTTGGTTTTATTCCCGTAACCTTGAAAGCATAACCTATTCCGTCAAGATATTGCGAGGCATCATCCGGATTCGGGATCCAACTTGTCACATTGCAAACAACGCTATCTACCAATTTATCCCAGAATCTTTTTTTCTCAACTGATTTAATTCTGTTTTTAATAAGTTCAATCACGGTTAAAGGAGGCGTTGTGTCTGGGAATTCAAAACTGTTATTATTCTGAAGTACAAAATTCCCATCTGTATTCGTGAAAATATAACAGTCAATAGCGTTCGTTACATACGTTAATGCGTCAAGAGTTTCCTTCCCAAATGGAAACTCGTCAAGTAATTGGAATATAAAATTCAAAGGCAATGGGAATGTGGCTAAATGATTACCAGAACCATCCTTAAGTTTGTTTATTACCTCTGCATCGGGCCACCTTTGTTTAAGAATCGCGCTAATAAGCTTTATCCCATCGATAGCAGTTATTTCTGTACCTATAACGGAAGTTATTCCCGCATAACCTTTTATGTTTTTTGTCGAAGTTTGTGTAATAAATATTTCTTCATTATTGAATAATCCATCTACCCATTTTTGTGTAGTTGCATTTCGGATTATGCTGTCACAGCTTCCCGCTTTATTCCCATCTGTTGTCCCCGCATTCCAACCATTCATATTTGGAAGTATAAAATAATACATCCTATGATAGTTCGAGAATTCAATAGTATCTAAATATTTGAAAGTTATAAGGGCTAAATAATCCTCACTTCCAGATTGTCCATTCAAAAAATTGATATTTATTAAGTCCCCCAAATTCGGAGCATTGCTATCGTTTATTTCACGATCATTAAAAGAACCGCCACCCGCATCGTGCCTATAATAAATTCCAAAATCATCTCTATCCCACCACTTATAATATGCCACCTGGTCAATATCCGTATCATTTGTTACATCGGGAGTAATAAATCCGTTTATTCTTGTTGCTATTGTGGTTAAAGTATTAAGAGCGCTTAGTTTATCTACCACATCAAACGTAATAATATCAGAAAATTCAGCATCATCACCCGGGTAAGTGGGTTCTGTTATAGTTGTAAAATCTACAACCCCTTCAAAGATGGTCCTGCTTACAATCTGCCTGAAGGCAATTGTTAAATATTTTCCCGCACTGTCAATTAAATGGTTAAAGGAACTTGTAATTAATCTTTGTGGTTCATCTGGGAAATCATATTTAATGCCCTGTATTTTTATAATAAATCTTTTCTTTGAATCCAGATCCCCCGCAAATGCGGATTTAACAGGGTTTGGGTAATCAACATTGTTTATCCTTAAAGAATCCCCCATGTAAAAAGTCATGGTTACATTATCAAAAACAACTGCACCGGCCTCCCCGGGGTTATCGCTTTCCACCTTCCGATTAATTATACTGCTTTCAATTCTCCAAATACTCCAATCCTGATACCAGCTCACATTTGATAATGTCACTGATGATACCGCTTGAAGTGTTAAAGCGGTATCGCTTTCGACTGATGCAACCATTCCTAGAACATTCCCTTCCGCCTCAATTATAGTCCCTGCCGGCATTTCAGTAAATTTGGTTCCTGTTCCCGTTACGGCAGTACTTCCCCTGGTAGTCGATATAACATTATTAGGATAATCATATTCTCTGAATAATACCTTTGCAAGCATTATTGTTTCCCCTTTTTCATTCTTCCTATACCTCTTGAAGTAATGTCCCTGCATTGTCTGTCACCAATGGCAACCGGTCTTTTTTGTTCGTTCGAAATTAAATCATAGAAATCATTCCGCATTCCTCTTAATTCATTCATCATCTCTAAATTGTCATTCTTGTAAACGTTGCTATAGGAATTCGATAAAGAATACCCGCCCGTAAATCCACCTGAAGAAAATTTGTTAGCGTTTATTTGCTCTAAAAGCATTCTGTGTTTTTTAGTAGCTGCTGCGTTTATTATAAATTCATCTGTGGATATTCTTGCTATAATACTGTCGCTCGTTCCTGTCCCGGGACCATGAATAAGCCCATTAGGTCCAACCATTATATTGCTTAAGATGGACTGTGGAAGTCCTCCTAAAGCAAATTTGGGCGGCTCCTGTGATGATATCGCAGCCACATTCAATAAACCCGCCGCAATAGTTACGCCTGCTAATATCGGCCCTAATAATGGCCCCGCTCCAACAGGCGGGGGGGCCAGAGCCGCGGTAGCTGCCGTGTAAGTGTTTATCATCGCAGAGGCAATACCGGCCGCTTTCTGAAGAAAGAAAGCTAGTTTAATCCTTTCCTGCCCTTTTTTGTTCGCATCATCATCAATCTTATCTTTTCTCTTTGCAAAATCAGCCTCTATCTCATCCTTTTGCTGTTGTGTTTTGGCATGGCTTAAAGCCGCTTTCTTTTGTGTATCAAGTTTATCAGTCTCCGTTTTTCTGTAATTATCAGCATCTTCTTGTCCCTTTGCTTGCTGCATACTCATAAGGGAATTAGCTCCGGCTTCAAATTGCTGTAAAATCTTTTGTGTAGTCGCTATATCCCTCATACTTAAACCAACCAATTCACCAAGCCATGCATCATAATATTTACGTTTTATTTCATTAATCTTTTCCTGATGCGCTTTCTCCATTTCTTCGCTAATAACCATTTTCTGATGATCGTTTAATAAAGTATCTTCCTTTACTTTATCAAGATCGTCTTTTAATTTTTTTTCTTCAGTAAGCTTTTCCGCACTGTAATCATCATGGTTTCTTTCGGCCCCGCTTATCTTTACATCATAACTGGCATCACGGGATCTCTGAACCATCTTCTTTGCAATATTCTTCTTTTCCAGGTCATTCATATCAAGTTGATGCATCAGTTCCTGAACCTTTTCCGTCTGTCCATATTCAGCCGCTAAATCAATTTCCTTTTCTAAATATGATTCCTTTAATAATAATCTTTCCATATCCCCGGCATTCTCAATTTCCATACGTTTAGAAATTAATTGCTCTTCTTCATTCAGATCCTTCGCACCCGCATCATATTTTAATTTAGCAAGTTCATTCTGTTGCTTAATAACATCAATTTTCCATTCATTATTTTTCTGTTTAGATATTACAGGAAAATCTTTATGATTTTTATTCCACTCCACACTTTGCTTTTCAACTTCCGCCATTATCTGAAGCATAGTTTTTAACTTTGCTTCCTGAACCTCAATCTTGTCACCCCCGGATGCTTCAACATTAGCTTCAGTCTCTTTAACTTTATCTTTCATTAAAGAAGTAATGCCTTTTTCCAGTGCATCCCGTTCCTTGAACCTTGCTTTTTGTTGCTGCTCCTTGGTCTTAAAAGTATCAACCGCACCTTTTCCGTTTTTCATTACCATCTGGTTAATAGTAGCCCACTTCTGATCGATTAAGGTGTACATGTCCTGAACTTTATCAACCGCTTCCAGATCCATCTTTGTATCTTCCGCAAGATACCCTAATCCGTTTCCACCTGTTTTCCCATATCTACTATCGCTCAATTCCTTTGATTTTTGGTTTACTTGTTTTTGAAGCGCGGTACCAATTACAAGTTTAGGTTCAATATCCTTTAGCTCTTTAATTAATTTATCAATCTTTTCCCCAGTCCAACCATTAGTAGTTTTTGCTTTTTCTACTAATTCCGCTGCTCTCACTTCCGATGTTTCCTCTTTTTCTTTTTTGCCGGTACCAACCTGTCTGTCAAACTCTGCCTGTGCGTCTTTTACTTTTTTCTCACCATCCTCTATAGCCTTAACGGTTATATCAGCATTACTATTAATAGATACTATACTTCCTGATGGTCCTAACCCACCTATCACATTTGCATTTTGATTTATATTATTAGATGCAGAAGTTTTTGTATTTGCCGCTTCTTCTCTTTTCTTTTTAATTGCGTCCAATTCAGACTGTCTTTTTACAAGTTCGTCACTGGCTGCTTGAATTAATTTTTCTTTACTCTTAAGCTTTATTCTTTCAACTAATAAATCATTACCGTGCTCTAGTATTGTATTTTTTTCCGCTTCTGTAGAGTTTTCAAGTTTACTTAAAGGGATTAAATCACCAAATTTTTCCCCCATCTCCTTCATTGCGAAGCTTCTATCTGTCTCAGTCTTCGTAGTGTCTTTTATAATGGAAGCTAATCTTTGATATTCGTTCTGCTGTTCTCTTAATTTCTTTTCTTCTTCACTCATTTGCATGCTGGAAGCTCCAACCGTGTCACTCAATAGCCCCCAAACTGTCGCTAATGTGGTTATACCAATAATTGCCCAGCCTATTGGCCCCATGCTTGCCCAGAAACCTTTTGTTGCTATGGCGGACTCATAAGCTGCAAGAGCCTGTGTTTGCTCCGCCGCTGTCATTTCTGTGGTCATAATTATGTTTTCAAGCTTAGCCACTTTATTTGCTTGTAAACCAAAATCATAAGCAAGTAAATTTTTAATTGTTGCCCCTATTCCTGTGGTATTCAAAATACCATAAGCAACAGTCAGCTCTGTTATCATAGTAACAGATCCTTTAATTGGCCCCGGCAAAGAGCTAAACAATTCAAACATATTTCCAAGGCCGGTAAGAAGCGGACGGACTGCATTTAATTCAAGCATGCCTGCTTGTTTCTCAATATCCCCTAATGCTTTTTGTGCCTGGTTTAATTTGAATGCATCGGTTTTCTGGATCTCTTCATTCATGTCCTGGTACTTTTTAGAAAGAAGACTGATAACATAAGTCTGGTACTCGTATGTTTTTCCTTCATCTTCCAGTGCCTTGGCATGTTCTAATTCGTCAGATGTAAGCTTTATTCCCATCCGGCTCCAATTGCGCATCCCTTCCACGCCTTGGTCAAGTCCTCTGGCAAGAGCTATTGTACCACCCCTTAAATTTGTGTCCAAAGCTAAAGCAAGTCCCATCGATGCCTTGGTTGCATCTTCTGTATTTGCGGTAATATTCTTAAATGACAATAGATATCTTTCAACATCCATTACATCCGTCTTATAAAACATCGATTGTTTACTGAAAGCATTTGCAAATTTCTCCATTCCTGCAATGCTCACTTCGTTATCCTTTCCCCCAGATCTGATAACTCCATTCAGTTTCGCCAATGATAATTCATATTCTGTTGCTTTTTTTATCCCGTTACCAAAGATACCTTCAAGAGCCGCCCATGCCTGTTCCGCACCCTGTCCAACATTACGCATGTTTTGGAATGATGAAACAAAATTGTCCGACATTGTTTTAGTTGCTTTATCAACATCACCAACACTTTGAACAATTTTCTTTAATGCCTTGTCGGTTATTTCAAGGTTAACATTTCCTGTCGCATTATCAATACTTAACTTTACTTGAATTTCATCCATTATTTTTTAGCCAGGTGTTTTGGCTCTGGATAAATCGCCCTCACTCATAGAAAATAATATTTCATGAATCCCTTTCTCAACATCCTTATCCGGTGGAAACAAATCATATTTATATTCGTTGGCCTTCTTTAACTCTTTGTTTGCAGTCCCTTCAGCAGAGGAGAGAGTATTATTCCGGCTATCCCAGAAGCTATAAAACTCCCCTCTCCAGTAAAAAAATCAGTTGTCGGAGCCTCCAAATCCTTGGAGTAGCAGGAATTAAAAAACTTTTCGTCGCATCTGTCCCCGCTTTCTTCATGCAATATTATAGCGCAAAGTTTTGGGTAAAATTCTTTCTTGCTTATTCTTAAATTCATTGCCAGTATATTTGCAACGGTTTCCCCTTTATCTTCCAGATCCAGTTCACCAAACAGAACATTCACTTCCTGCATTTCAGAAAGTGTAAGTTCTTCAAGTAACATTTTCTTTGTCCCTTTTTCTTTTCCATCCCGCCATCTTACTTCGTATTCTTTCATTTCAACCTCAATTAAATAAATTATAAATCAATTGCGGCGGCAGGACTTGAACCTGCAACTTTCGGGTTATGGGCCCGACGAGGTGCCAATTCCTCTACACCGCAATCATTCTGCACAGCTCCGGTTCTCCTACAACTTCGCCTGCAATGTTATGTTGCTCCCTGTAGTAAGGTCAACAAAATCGATATCATAAGAACCCTGAAAATGAACTGTTGATACTCTCTTTTCATCATCAAACTTGGTGTCTCCGTTTTGAGTCAGTCCGCCGGACTTTAGTATAATGTTATAGGGAGTGTCAACACCGATAGGAATAGTAAGATCGGGACAGATGGCACCCGCATGGAATGTGTTCATTTCGTCCGGTGTAACTCCGTCCATGGCTCCGAACATATCAACTTCAATTCTGCTAATAATTGAACGGTTAAATTTGTTCTTCGTGTTTTTTGTCTTAAGACTTATTTTCCAGTCATTAAGCCTTTCATCCAAAATTGTTACACTGCCAAAGGGAGGATTGATATAATCCATAACCAAATTATCAGGATCCAAAGCAGGTATGTTCAACGTCCCTTTTAACGTATCAGTTTTAGAGTTTGTAATAATTGTAGTGGCAACAGATTCTTTATAGGCCCGCTCCAAAATAACTTTAAGCATTCTTTCCTGTGGAGTTAAGCTTAGTTCAAAATCAACTCCCATGCTAAAAGTATTAGTAAATGAATATATACCGCCTGTCGCAACAAAGTCCGTGGTTTTGGTTATCCCGGAGGTTATTATTTTAGCGGTTATATCACTTACCTTTGCGGCTCCAAATAAAAACTTAAGCAGGGCATAACCCATTTCAAGCGTTGCCATGTCCGCTTTGAAGTTCCTACAGGATGAAAATACCATACCCCTTTTTGTTTTTATTTCATTGTATGGGGTTATATCCAACGTGCCTGAATCAATATGACCCAGCGCAAAAACATTTGTTCCTAAAACTGGTGTTGCGGGAAAATCCGCAGCGCCATCCGATAGATAAATCTCTTTTATTCCCGGTGCTTCCATTGTATTTCTTATCTCCTATGAATAATTTTTAATAATTAAAATTCCCAGACTTTCGTTATATACTCTACCTGAATCACTGCGTCCATTACGCCCTTGGTCCGCTCTTCTGATTCTACGCCTTTCAAAGTTGATAACAGTTTTACGGGTAAAGGGCAGTTATATTTTTTAACAAACCTTGAATGTATTAATCCAAAAGCTTTGAGCATATCCTGAACACCCCGGTTTAATATGTTGCTTGTTTTAATCCCTTCCGCCGTTACGTGTTCAAGTGTAATATTAAGTTTATGCCTCCAATTACTGCCCTTATCTATTACCTCGCTTTCCATGTCGAATACTAAATTTGCCGGCAGATCATGAATATTTAATTCTTCCACCCGCCAAACTTCATTTGTTATAGGATCTGTTTTATAGCCATCCTCTGATTTTATCACCTGGAAGCAATCAACAATGTCCAATACCATATCTTCCCTTGCGGTAATGGTATTATCCCGGTCCTGTTCAACCCTTAATGAGTAGTCCATTTTATAGCCCTACCGTTAGCTTGGCAAGTATCCCGGGATCCAGTGAAAAGTTTCCCGCGCCCCAATGAATGTCTCCTTGACCCTCAATAGTTAGGTTCGCAAATAATAATTTCATATTGAAATCAATCAAAGGGAAAAATCTATAATTTATTTTTGAATCAATTAATTTCACTCCGGTTCCTATTCCCAGTTGCCAGGTAGGTATCTCTTTTTTAATTACAAGACTGTTCATTTCCTTACTAAAGTAATAGCTGCTATCCCTGCTTATTGTTTTCTCTGGATACTTAAAACCATTATGGAATTCATTAGCATTATGC
>Ga0118677_10011128_pt1 | contig 13584 bp, 2 predicted proteins | sample AliMusrvi5mmetaG_FD_86154 | JGI IMG/M metagenome (GOLD analysis project Ga0118677, IMG submission 86154)
CCTTTACTGTTCTTCGCTGTACCTGTTTGTTTCTGTGCCAGTGCAATATTTAATGATAATATTACACACAAAATAAATGTAAAACTTCTTTTCATCATTTTGCTTTTGGTTAATAAATTAATAAATTTCTTATTAAATTAATATAATTTACAAAAGTAGTGTTTTTTATTAAACTCAATTTAGCATTTGTTATATAGAGGAAAAGAATGAAAGACTTAATTAAAAGTTTTTCACAAGAATCTTAGCTTCCATCATATCCAGGATAGCATATTTAACACCTTCTCTTCCAAGTCCAGAGTCTTTAACGCCTCCATAAGGTGCATGGTCAACTCTGAAAGTAGGGATATCGTTCAAAATAACACCTCCAACATCAATGTGTTCGAAAGCATAATTCATTTCATCAATATTATTTGTAAACACACCAGCTTGTAAACCATATTTACCATAATTCAACATTTCAACAGCTTCTTCAAAATCAGAGAATTTAGTTATTGTTACAACAGGTCCAAATACTTCCTTGTAATTGATTTTCATGTCTTTATCAGTGTTTACAATAACTGTTGGTTCAACTAAATTACCGGTTCTTTTACCTCCGCAAAGTATTATTGCGCCACTATTAACAGCTTCATTAATCCATGATTCAACACGAATAGAATTCTTCTCATCAATCATAACCGAGAAATCTGTATTGATATCAGCCGTATCTCCAATTTTCAGGGCTTTAACCAAGGGAATAAATTCTGAAATAAAAGTATCGTAATTTTTTATATGAACAAAGATGCGTTGGGCATGAATACATACTTGTCCCGAAAAAGCAAAACCACCAACGGCGCATCTCTTAGCGGCATGCGTAACATCTGCAGTTCCACTTACAATTACACCGGCATTGCCTCCCAGTTCAAGAACGACTTTTTTCTTGCCTGCATTGTTTTTCATTGCCCAGCCAACATCAGGAGAGCCCGTAAATGTAAGTAGTTTAATTCGTGTGTCATTCACTAAGTTATTGCCTGTAATTCTATCCATTGGCAAAGCAGAAAATGCACCTTTTGGAAGATCTGTTTTGTCAATAATTTCTGCCAGCAAAAGAGTTGAGAGAGGCGTATTACTTGATGGTTTTATTATTATCGGGCAACCGGCAGCAATTCCAGGAGCAACTTTATGAGCCACAAGATTCAAAGGAAAGTTAAAGGGTGAGATGCCTGCAACAAGACCTATAGGAAAATACTTTACAATACCTTCTTTGTTTTTCCCGTCAGGAGTCCAGTCAATGCTTATTAATTCTCCCGGTAAGCGCTTGCATTCTTCAGCAGCTACTATAAAAGTTTGAATGGCACGGTTCACTTCTGCTAAGGCAAGTCTTAATGGTTTGCCGGCTTCCATTGCTAAAACTCTTGAAAATTCATCTGCCTGTTTTCCTAAATTCAATACGATATCTTGTAAAATCTTATATCTGATGTAAACAGGAAGTTTTTTCATCTCTTTTTCAGCGGCAAGACCTGCTTTAATTGCTGATTCAAGTTCAATTTGTCCTGCAAGGAAAGTACAAGCTTCAATTTGTTGGGTATAAGGATTTATTACTTCAAGAACCTTTTTGGTTTCTACAAACTTGCCTGCCAGATAAATTTTATAGCTGTTCATAATAATAAAATATAAATAAGTAAATAATTTAATAAATAACTGAAACAGTTCCGTAAACCTCCTGTTTATAACCGGCTGCATCTCTGTACCATACTTTCCATACATAAACGCCTAGTTGGACTATCTCGCCCATAAAAGTGCCATCCCAGCCTTTATTGATATCGTTTGAATAAAAGATTTCATAACCATAACGATTAAATACTCTAAGCTCAAAATCATTTAGATTAACACCTTTAACCATGAAGACATCATTAAGGCCATCTTTATTTAATGGTGAAAAGGCATTAGGTACATAGATTTCAGAAACAGGCTTAACTGTTATAGTTTGGAATGCCGTATCAGTGCAATAATATTGGTTGTATGCAATCAGTGAAACAGTATAGAAACCACTATTATATAAATGATCTGTGTTGAACTGATTGCTGCTGAAGCCATCGCCAAAATTCCATTCCCACAAATTGCTTCCTGTTGATAGATTCTGAAACAATACTAAGTCAGTACTAAAGGGCTCAGTAGGGGAGAAGTGGAAATTTGCACTTGGAATAGGATAAACCTGGATATAATCAGGAATAGTTAATGAGTTTTTGCAGCCTTTATCAGTCATAACCGTTAATGTGATGCTATAAAACCCTTCATTAGGAAAAAGATGATTAACATTGGGATAACCCATACTGCCCAAGCCATCGCCAAAATCCCACAACCAGCTTATTATATTAGCATCATTTACTGTTGAAGAATCATGGAAATTAACTGTCATTGGCATGCAGCCTTGATTATGTGAAACAGTAAATTGAATAGCAGGGATATCAAAAACTCTTACATCTTTATTGATGGAGTCTATGCAACCTGTATTGTTATGCACAACAAGCTGCACATTATAAGTGCCTGACTGCGCATAGTAATGGTTAACATCAGGTTGACCCGAGGTGGTCCCATCACCCAGATTCCATTGCCATTGTACCAAAGGTATTGTTGAATGTGAATTGTCTGTAAATGATGTGAGGGTATCACCCCAGCATACTTCTGTAAAGTTGAAATCAGCAATAGGATTTTCTATAACAGTAATCTGATGAACAACAGTGTCTGAAATACCCGGGCCCATTGAAGCAATAAGCGTTACATAATAAATACCAGGCAGATTATAGGTGTGAGTTGGCAACGAATCTCCTGATGTAAGACTATCTCCGAAGTCCCAATGCCATGTTACAGCTATACCGGGTAAAAGAATCTGGCTGGTGTTGTTAAAAGTCAGTGGTGTCTGAGCACAAACTGTAGCACTATCGAAAGCTGCTATCACAGCAGCATAAACAATAACTGTGTGACTTATTGATTGTGAACAACCAAAACTGTTCTGAATAGTTAAAGTAACATTGTAAATACCATATTGGGCATAAGTGTATACTGGGTTTTGTTCGGTTGATGAGTGCCAATCACCGAAATCCCAGTACCATGAAGTAATATAGCTTTGTGGAGCAGATGATAAATCAGTGAAAGTAGTGGGTGTGCCTACCATTACGTTAGTAGCTGAAAATTCAGCCACAGGTATAGGATAAATATAAACAAAATGCGAGACTGATTGCAGACAAACTATAGGCAAACACGAAAGGCTGTCATATACTGTCAGTGATATCTGATGAGTACCAGGCTGGGTATATGAATGATGTGCAGAATCAGGCTGATTGGAGAAGGACCCATCGCCGAAATCCCATTCCCACTCAACAAGGTTTGTAGCGTTTGTTGAAGTAGCATAAACAGCAATATTAAAACAATTGACATTTATAGTAAAATCTATGTTTAACCCACTGTGCAATGTAACAGGAATTGTTACTGAGTCGCTGCATCCCCTGTTATTTATACTTGTAAGTGTAACATTATAAGTGCCTGATGCCGTATAGTTTGTTGTAACAGTATCATTAACTGCTGAAGTCTGACCGTTAGCAAAATTCCAGAAATTACTGACAATAGTGCTGCCATTCCCTTGTGAAGTGTTAATGAAAGTTACAGGTAATTGCTGGTTAATCATGCATACCTGGCACCAGTTAAAAGAGGGTATAGGCAAAGAATCTACAAGAACATTATGTGTAACTGTCTGGGTACAACCCTTTACATCATTTACAGTCAGGGAAGCAGAAAACAATCCTGTGCTGTTATATAAATAAACTGGGTTAGCAATAATATCATTTCCGGTACTATCTCCGAAATCCCAGTTCCATGAGCTTAATGCCCCGCCATTACTGAAGCTTAAGTCTGTAAAATGAGTTACATTGCCATAACAAGCAGTATCTGCCTTATATTGAACCACAGGCAAGGGATTTACATGAATTGAATGATTTATTGTGTCAAAACAACCAAAAGAATTGCTGACTATTAAACCTACATTAAAATCAGTCATTTGAGATACGCTTCCATATAAATAATCCGGATTCTGAATAACAGAAATGCCTGTTGTGTCACCAAAATGCCATAACCAAGAGTTTACAGTCCCCGATGAAGTTGTTGAAGCATCAATAAAATGAGCAGTATCACCCGAACAGATACTGTCAGTAATAAAGTCAGCAACAGGCAATGGGAAAACAGTAACCTGTTTGAATACAGTGTCAGTGCAACCTACTGAGTCAATTACTGTTAAACTAACATTATAAGTGCCGAAATCAGCATATAAATGAACGGGGTTTTGAGCTACAGAAGTGTCTCCATCATTGAAATTCCATAACCATGATACTACAGGATTAACAACAACAACAGAGCTGTCGTTAAAAATAGTATTTACGTTGAGACATACATCATTAAAAGTAAAATCAGGTACAGGAATGTCATAAACATTAACAGTATGTGAAACGCTATCAATACAATTAAACTCGTTATAAATTGTCAATGTTATTGTGTAGGACCCGGGTTGTAAATAATAATGTGTCGGGTTTTGCAATGATGAAGTATCTCCATCCCCAAAATTCCAATACCATTTTGAAACCGAATAACCAAGAATATCTGACAGATCATGGCAGGTAATATTGTAACCAAAACATACAGGGTGAACTTCAAAATCAGCAATAGGCAACGGCACCACATGAACATTCTTAGAGATAGTATCAGTGCACCCTTTATAAGTTGTCACGATAAGCATTACATTAAATAAACCTGAATCTGCATATAGATGAGACGGGTTCTGCAGAATAGAAAAAGTACTATCGCCAAAATCCCAAAACCATGAAAATAAACTGTCATTAACAGCTGTAGTTGAAGAATCGTTGAAAAGTGTTGGGAAACTAAAACAGGTGGGTAGAGCGCCAAAATTAGCAACAGGAAGTGGCTTTACATAAATATTTTCAGATACTGAATCGCTGCAGCCAATAGTGGTAAAGATTTTCAGACTAACCGTATAAAAACCGGAATCAGCATATTGATGCACAGGGTTTTGAAGGTTAGAAATAGTGCCGTCTCCAAAATACCAGGCCCAGGTTACAATACTATCCATTGCCATTGTGCCGGACAAATCTGTAAAAGCTGTTATACTTCCCAGACAAACTGTATCTGAAATAAATTGGGCAAAAGGTGGCGGGCTTACATAAACAGCCTTATTAATGGTATCAGAACAGCCTATTGATGAATAAACAATTAAACTTACATTAAAATTGCCGGATGAAGTGTACCCATGTATAGGGTTTTGCTGAATTGAAGTGTTGCCATCGCCAAAATCCCATAACCAGGTTGAGATGCTGTCAATAGCACTGGTATTAGACAAGTTTGTAAACGTAGTTGGAAGGCTCATGCAAACAGTATCAGCAATAAAATCAGCTTGGGGATAAGGACTCACATAAATTTCTTTTGTCAGAGAATCTTTACATCCTATACTTGATGTTATTGTTAAAGAAACATTGTAATGACCTGTATCTGAATAGATATGTGCCGGATTTTGTAATGTTGAATTATTTCCATCCCCAAATTGCCATAGCCAGCCGTTGATGCTATCCAGAGCAGGTGTAAATGAAAAGTCAGTAAATAAAGTAGGTAATCCAAGGCAAGCAGTGTCAGAAACAAAATCGGCATGAGGCAGGGGACTTACATATAAGTTGTGTGTAACCGTGTCCTTACATCCTAAACTACTTGATACAATTAAATTTACTGCATATATTCCTGAATCTGCATATAAATTCAGAGGGTTTTGTAAGGCTGAAGAATGACCATCACCGAAGTTCCATTCCCAGGAAATAAGACTGTCTATAGCTGAAGTAGATGAAAGATCTGAAAAAGTTGTCATTGTTCCAATACAAACAGTATCAGCACTAAACTGTGCCATAGGAATCGGACTTACATAAATATTTTTGAAAATAGTGTCACTGCATGAAATGGCGGTATGAACTATCAAATTAACATTAAAAATGCCGGATGTACTGTAATTATGAAAAGGATTCTGCAATGTTGAAGAGCTTCCGTCACCAAAATTCCATGTCCAGTTCATAATATTGTCAATAGCATCAGTGTGAGATAAATCAGTAAATGCAGTTGATGTCCCTAAGCAAACAGTATCAGCTGAAAAATCTGCTACCGGCAGTGGGCTTACATAAATAATGTGAGTTATTGAATCACTGCATCCAATAGATGATGATATAACCAGTTGAACATTAAAATGACCTGTGTCAGAATAAAGATGTATAGGATTCTGTGTCAGCGAAGAATTGCCATCACCGAACTGCCAGGACCAATAGTTGATTGAGTCAACAGCTAAAGTGTATGACAAGTCGGTAAAAGATGTATTAACGCCCCAACAAATAGTATCTGCTGTAAAATTAACTATAGGATAAGAGCTTACATATACATTCTTAACGATTGTAAAAGGACATCCAATAGTACTCTTTATAGTTAATGAAACAGCGTAAGAGCCTGTATCAGCATAAGTGTTCTGAGGGTTTTGTATGTTTGATGTATTACCATCTCCAAAATCCCATAGCCATGAGTTAATGGTATCAATGGCATTTGTGTAAGAAAGATCATTAAAGAAAGTTATATTGCCCAGGCATACATTATTAGCACTGAAATCAGCAATAGGCGATGGGCTTACATAGACATCTTTATTAATTGAGTCTGAACAGCCTATTGAAGATTCAATAACCAGTTTAACATGGAAAAAGCCTGTGTCAGAATAAGTATGTTGTGGATTCTGAAGTAAGGAAGAACTGCCATCACCAAAATTCCATTTCCAATTTATAATGCTATCATTATTAAATAGATGGGACATATCACTGAAAGTAGTGGTGTAACCGAGGCAAACAGTATCTGCAATAAAATCTGAAACAGGGTAGGGGCTTACATATACATTTTTGGTTATAGAATCGGAACATCCTAACAATGAAAAGACAATGAGTTTAACATTAAAAAAGCCTGTATCACTGAAAATATAAGTAGGATTCTGAATGGTACTTAATGTGTTTTCAAAATGCCATTTCCAGCCTATTATAATATCGTTAACAGAAGTGAAAGACAAATCATTAAACTGAGTATTATTACTAAAACAAACAGGAGGAGCATTAAAATCAGGATGCGGCAAAGGTTTTACATAAATGGATTTAGCAATAGAATCACTACAACCTATTTTTGAAATACATTTTAAAGAAACTGAAAAAATTCCTGTGTCTGCATAAATATGTGAGGGGTTTTGAAGAGCCGAAATACCACCATCGCCAAAATACCATTTCCATGCAGTTATGCTGTCAATGGCATAGGTATAAGATAAATCAGTAAAATATGTAGCAAAGCCAAAGCAAGCTGAGTCTGCTTTAAAATCAGCAATAGGTGAAGGACTCACATAAGCATTTTTTGAAATGGTATCAGAACACCCTATTGAAGTGTTTACCACTAATACAACACTGAAAAACCCGGTATCATTGTAGGTGTGTAAAGGGTTTTGCAAGGCAGAATATGAGTTGTCTCCAAAATTCCAGTGCCATGAAACCAGACTGTCATTAGCGAGGGTGTAAGATGCATCAGTAAAACTTGTCAGGTTGCTCAGGCATACTGTATCAATTGTAAAAACTGCTACAGGGTAAGGACTTACATAAACTTCTTTTGAAATTGAATCGCTGCAACCTATTGAAGAAGAAACTATTAAAGTAGAAGTATACAATCCTGAATCTGCAAAAATATGAACCGGATTTTGAATAGTTGAACTACTGCCATCTCCAAAAAGCCATTTCCAGTTATTAATAGTATCAATAGCTGAGCTTATTGTCAAATCTGTATAAACTGTATTGTGACCAAGACAAACAGTGGATGCAGTGAAATTAGGTGTGGGAAGCGGTTTTACAAAAATATTTTTAATAGCTGTGTCAGCGCACCCAAAAGTAGAAGATGAAATTAATGTGACCATGTAAAAACCAGAATCAGGATAAGTATGTTGTGGGTTTTGCAGATTTGAAGTAGTTCCATCACCGAGGTCCCACTGCCATGAAACAATACTGTCAATGGAGGCTGTATGAGACAAATCAGTAAAATGAGTAGCCCAGGTCAGGCAAGCAGTGTCAGCTTCAAAGTCAGCCATAGGATAGGGACTGACATAAATATTATGGACGATAGTATCGGAACAACCAATTGATGTTGATATAATTAATGAAACACTCACAAAGCCTGTATCAGCATACAGATGTGCAGGATTTTGCAAAATTGAAGAAGCCCCATCGCCAAAATCCCAGTTCCAGCTGGTGATGCTGTCGTTAGCGAGTGTATGAGATAAATCAGTGAAAGAAGTAACAGTTCCCAGGCATACAGTGTCAGCATTAAATCCGGCTACAGGATAGGGGCTTACATAAACATTTAAAACTGTTGTATCACTGCACCCCAGAAGAGAAAAAACTGTCAGGCTTACAGAGTAGTAACCTGTGTCAGCATAAAGGTGAGAAGGATTCTGCTGGTTAGAGGTGATGCCATCGCCAAAATGCCAAAGCCATGAAATGATATTGTCATAAACAGAAGCTGTAGAAAGATCGGAAAACAGGGTTGCATTTCCAATGCATACAGTTGTAGCAGAGAAATTAGCGATAGGAGGTGCATTTACATAAACAGTATTTATTATAGTATCAGCACAGCCGAATGTAGAACTAACAATAAGGCTGACAGTATAATTGCCGGAATCTGCATATGTATGTTGTGGGTTTTGAATTGTAGAGGTTGAGCCATCGCCAAAGGTCCAATGCCATGAGATGATGTTGTCAATGGCCGGGGTGTGCGATAAGTCTGTAAATGAAGTAGGGAATCCCTGACAGGCCGTATCTGCTTTGAATACAGCAGTAGGATAAGGGCTGACATAAATATTATGGACAATAGTATCGGCACAGCCAATTGATGTTGATATAATTAATGAAACGCTTGTAAAGCCGGTATCAGCATATAGATGTGCAGGGTTTTGCAAAATTGAAGAGGCCCCATCGCCAAAATCCCAGTTCCAGCCAATTATGTTGTCGATAGCTAAGGTATAAGACAAATCTGTAAATAGTGTTGATAAACCCAGGCATGCTGTATCGGCATTAAAACCGGCAACAGGCATTGGACTTACATACTCAGGAATACTTATACTGTCTGAACATCCTATAGAAGAGGAAGCTATTAAAATGACATTAAAATAACCAGTATCGCTATAGGTGTGAACCGGATTCTGAAGTGTTGAAATATTACCATCACCGAATTTCCATAACCAATTTGTAATAATATCTACAGACGAACTGTAAGATAAGTCTGTAAAGTTCATAGCATTACCCATACATGTTGGAGAAGCACTGAAATTTGGACTGGGAATAGGTTTTACATAAACACTTTGGGCTATTGTATCCGGACAACCTATTTTTGATTTTACTATTAATACCACGTTAAAGTATCCGGTATCAGCATAAAGATGAGATGGATTTTTCAAAGCAGACATGTTGCCGTCACCAAAATTCCATGCCCATGAAACAATACTATCAATAGCATCAGTTGATGATGTATTAAGGAAGTACGTATGATTCCCAAAACAAGCAGTATCTGCAATAAAGGTTGCGTGTGGATAGGGACTGATATAAGTGGTTTTTAAAGTTGTATCAGTACAGCCGAAAGCTGTTGTAACTATCAGATTAACAACAAAATGTCCTGTATCACTATAGGTGTGTAATGGATTCTGAAGATTTGAAGATACCCCATCGCCAAAATTCCACAACCAGCTTGTTATGCTATCTATAGCTAGGGTATATGACATCTCGTTAATGCTGCTGCTGATACCTAAACAAACACTATCAATAATAAAAATAGCTGAAGGTATGGGGCTGACATATACATTTTTAGTAATGCTGTCTGAACAACCTATATTTGTAGTGACAACTAATCTGACATGAAAAATTCCTGTATCAGAAAAAATGTGATTTGGATTTTGCAAAGAAGACAAATTCCCGTCTCCAAAGTGCCATGACCAGTTATTAATAACATCAACAACTGAGCTGGAAGACAAATCAGTAAAGCCGGTAGCATTGCCAAAACAAACAGTATTTACTGTGAAATCAGGAATTGGGAGCGGTTTTACATATATCTGTTTGATTATTGTGTCGGAACACCCTATAGAAGATGAAATAATAAGTGTTACATTGTAAAACCCTGAATCCAGATAATTATGTTGCGGATTTTGCTGATTCGATAGCGTGCCATCTCCAAAAGACCACTGCCATGAAACAATATTATCGCTAGCAGGGGTGTGAGACAGATCATGAAAAGTAGTAATATGTGTCAGACAAGCATTATTGGCAATAAAGTTTGCAACAGGATAAGGACTGACATATGCAACATGCTGTATTGTATCGCTTATACATCCTAATGAAGAAGTTACAAAAAGGCTTACATTGTAAACTCCGGTGTCAGCGAATAAGTGTGTTGGTGCTTGTGTTGTATCTGATGTTCCATCTCCGAAATCCCAGTGCCAATGATTTATAGGATGTATTCCTGTTGTTGATGAAAGATTATTGAAAATACTTGGTTGCCCAAGGCATTTGGGAGCTGTATTGAAATTAGCTACAGGAAAGGGGCTTACGTATGCATTGTGAGTGTCAGATCTATTACAACCTATATAAGAAAGCGTATGCAATGTTACAGAATGATACCCTGATGAAACAAATAAATGAGTCGGATTCTGCAAAGTGGACGTCCCTCCGTCGCCGAAGTCCCAATTCCAGCTAATAATATGATCAATAGCAGAAGTAGTAGTTGAATCTAAAAAGATCGTAGTGTCGCCAAGACAAACCTGTGAGGCATAAAAATTTACAACTGGATAGGGATTAACATAAATACTTTTAGTAATGCTATCCTGACAGCCGAATGCTGTTGTTATAACAAGTGTAACTGAAAAAAAGCCATCATTATGAAAGAAATGATCAGCATTCTGAACATGAGAAGTGTCATGATTATCTCCAAAGTCCCAATACCAGTCTACTATACTGTCAATAGCTGTTGTAAATGAAGAATCAGTGAAATGAACAGGGTATCCCAGACAAACTGTATCGAAAATAAAATTTGCTACTGGTAAGGGGCTTAGGTATATTGCCTTTTGAACTGTATCACTGCATCCAATACCAGTTGAAATAATAAGGTTTACATTATGAAATCCGGAACTGATGAATGTATGGGTAGGGTTTGTGTCATTTGATAATGTACCATCTCCGAAGTCCCATGACCAGTAATTAATACTGTCAATAGCAGATGTATACGAAAGATCAGTAAAACTTGTCACTGATCCAAAACAAACAGTATCTGAAATAAAATCAGCTGTAGGAAAAGGGCTTACATAAATGGCCTTTATTATAGTATCAGGGCATGAAAAGGTTGTACTAACAATTAAAGTTGTATTAAAATAACCAGCGATGGGAAATATATGTATGGGGCTCTGCAGAAAGGATGAATCCCCATCTCCAAAACTCCATTTCCAGTAAATTATACTATCAATAGCAGTTGTGAAAGATAAATCATTAAAACTTGTCGGGCTGCCAACACAAACGGTATCATCAGTGAAATTTGCAATAGGATAGGGACTCACATAAGCCGACTTTATTATTGTATCACTACAGTTATTTGAATCAAACACTATAAGGGTAACATTATGGAATCCTGAAGTAGTAAAAGTATGAACTGCATTCGTATCGGTAGATTGGGAGCCATCATCAAATTTCCAATGCCAGGAAATTAAAGTCCCATGAACAGAATAAGATGAATCATGAAAGAAAGTTGGATTGCCCAGACATATAGTATCAGACCAGAAATTAGCATAAGTACCTTGTACATAAACAGTTTTACTAAATAGCGTACTGCCACATCCATAGTTGCCATTATCAGTAGAAGTGAGGGTTATCACATAAGTACCTGTATCAGAAAAGGCAAAATTAAAATTTGGCAAAGTGGCTGTTATATCCTGCACAAGGGAGTTAGAATTAATTAAAATGTTACCATTTTTAGTTATCTTCCAGTTAAACCTTGTTAGAGTCCATCCCCCACAAAGATTTCTTTTAGTCGTATTCTGAAAAGTTACAAAATCATTTTTACAGATAGTATCCGGGATTATGAAGTCAGCTACCGGAGGCCGGTAAACGTCAAAGTTGCCCCATGAGGTAATACTCGAACCACATTGGTTGATATCTTTCAAAACCACATTATAAGGTGTCATTACGCCCAATGAATCACAACCACTTTTCAGAAAAGTATGCCATACGGTATCACCGTGGATATATGAAGGGGGTAACACGACAGTGTCCATGCCACCCCAGATAACAGTCTGAGTGGTGGTTGTCGTAATATTTGAGTTTAAAATAAAAAAGGTAGAAAAGGGCGTACATCCATTTGTCCATGAGGCACTGGGACCTATAATACCCGCTGTTGGTGTAATCTCTATTAAAACATTATTTCTGAAAACTACAGTGGTGCATGCTCCGCCACTACCAACACCATAAACTGTTACCGGAATGATGCCTGGTATTGAATAAATATGGGTATAATCTATAGAGTCAATACTGCCGGTTTGCAATGGTGAACCATCTCCCCAGTTAATTAAATAAGACTGAAGACAGGGTGCATTTCCCATGTTAAAAAGCGTATGTTCCGCTTCGTAATGACCATTGACAAAAATAGCACAGATATGATCACTGGCGCTAACGATATCTGCTGTTGGACGGGGTTGTATTGTAATATTTTGTGAAAAAGAAGCTGTGCAACCCATTGTATCAGTTACAAAAAGCATCGCATTGTAGTTAACGCCACTGCAGCTGTTGGGTAATATAATCAAGGGATGATGGGGATTCTGAGCTATGGAATTAGTGCCATTTCCAAATGTCCAGAAATATGTAAGATGGTTTCCTGTGGAAGTATTAGTAAAATTTATAAACTCATCATTACAGGTTACCGGATTAGGATTAAAAGTAAAAGCAGCTGTTGGAACGGGATTTACAACTACCTGTTTGCTTTTTACATTAGAACAACCTTGAGTTGTTGTTATTGTTAAGGTAACAATATAAGTGCCGGTGGCTGCATAAGTATGATTGGGATTACTTAAGCCTGAAGTTGTGGCGTCTCCGAAATTCCATAACCATGTTGATATACTATTTCCGGCATTAAAAGTAGTAGAATCTGTAAAATGTATCTGTTGACCCTGGCATGCTGTGGTATATGAGAAATTAGCATGAACTACACACTGGGCAAAGCCACTTTCTGTTATTAAAAGCAGTAAAAATAAATAAAGCCGGAAATTGAAACTCCTTACCATTTACTATAAATTTCTTTCCAAATAGTCGAATATGTTAACCAGTTATTAAATATTCCATTAGAACATGCCTTGAGGCTGATAAAAGGTAGCCATTTAGTTGTGCCCAAACTCTATGAAGGGGAGCACGCCTACTTACTTCAACACAATGATAAGCGCATTGTTTTTGTCATACCTTATTATGGTTACAC
>Ga0118677_10008043_pt2 | contig 13581 bp, 9 predicted proteins | sample AliMusrvi5mmetaG_FD_86154 | JGI IMG/M metagenome (GOLD analysis project Ga0118677, IMG submission 86154)
TTCTCGGTCGCCTGGGCAAGGATCTCAACCGCGAGCCGGTTATCATGACCAGCGAAATCATCTCCATCGTCACCAAACCTCGCACCTTTGCCCGCGTCGGCGCGCCCTGCCTGGGCATGCCGGTGTTCAACGGCGATGGCAAGTTCATAGGCTTCGGCATCAACCATTTCAGTGCCAAAGGCGAAGATAGCGACCAAGGGCCGAGCTCGTCGAACGTGGTGCTGCCCGCCGCCGAACTCGTCGAATCCGCCGCCCAAGCAAAATAAGCGAGGTGGCGCTCAAGCAGCGCCGCTCACCATGGCAGCGCCAGAGGCGTGACCTTCAGGTCCGCGGAGCCAGAAGGTGCCGATAGGACTCGTTTGGTGGAATCGAACTCGAAAGGTTTTAGGCTCACGGGATCGAGGGTGCTGCGCGCGGTGTCGGTGGCTGTTAGCGTGGCTCCGGCTTGTTTCAATATCAGCAGATCGAGTGCGGCCTGATATTGGGAGTGGACTGCGGTCGCGTGAACATAGGGACTTTTTGAACTCCTCGGACATCGGCAGGCGGTTAATAGCGGGATGTCCGGGGCCGGCAAGCTGATGGAGCAGCAGGTAGGCGTTTTGCTCTTCGGGCACAGGTCGGGCAGTGACTCGCAGCGCGGGAAACTCGGCGGCGAGCTTTTCGTTCAGGACGAGGGCTGGCAGGCGCTGGGCGGCGATTTGTTCGTCGGTCGGCGGATCTGTGGTGAGGGTATCCTTGAATTTGAGGTTTTCAGCAAGCTCATTTTCTCGCGCAGCTTCGGCGGCACGGAATTCACCTTGTACCAAACCAAGCCCCATGCCGCAGCCATCACTAACAAAACAGCCGTGGTGCTCCCAAGTGACAGGCTCGGGCGGTATCGCATCAGACTGGGATGGTGGCCTGCAAAGCGAACGTGTCAAGCCCGCAGTCCTGAATTCGGAGGAGAGAAACGTCGCGCTGGCCGGTCTAACGGAACGGCCAGCCGTCAACGGCGGGCGGGCCGAGGCTCTCTTGTTCGAAGTCTCCACGATCACTGCGCTCGGCGATGGCCAGGATTTCCGCGCGGACGTCAGCCAGTAGCGGCGCTTCCAGCAGTTTCGGCAGTAATTGCCGGTCATAGGGCGTGAGCGGGTTGGGCGCGGTGGCCGGCCGCCATCGCATGTGGAATGATAGAACGCGGCGCGGGGTGGCTTCACGGAGCTTGAGCAGGATATGCCAACCTGCCGGATCGGTATCGCCGAAATGATAATGAGACAGGGCGGGCGGCAGCTTGCCTAACAACTCGCGGAAGGCCGGCGTGGGAAACGACGTGGCCGCGAGCAGCGTGCGGCGGTCGCGATTGGCCGCGGCGAACTGTCGGAAAGTCGTCTTGCGGTTTTCGATGGTAAGCAGTCGCTCGGCGGTGGTGGAAATGACTGAGCAGCGGGCGAGATCCGCTTCGGAAATGAGCACATTGGTGAGCCCGTCGAAATCGTGGACCCTGCCATCGGCAAAGTGCAGACAAACCGGGCCATGCAACTCGACATGGCTTTCCCCGCCGACAAACCCGAGGGATTTCAGGGGCACGGCCGTTCCGAACAGACGCGCCAAGCCGGATTCGATGGTCCGCCGGTGGCGCTCAAGGCCTTTCGAGTCGAGCCCGATCGCCACGCTGGCGGCCCGGATCAGCGTGTCCGGCGGCCAGTCCCGCTCGCTGAGTTTCAATGTGATATCTAACATGCGGCGCAGGGTTGGGGGATGGCGCCAGCCGAACGGGTGGAGCGAGCGAGCGCTGGAGAATGCCTGCCGCAGCGCCTCGCAGAGCGTGGCCCATTCGTTAGGAAAGCGTCGATGCCCGCCGGTGGCGAATTCCGCGACGATTTCCAGCGAGGCGGCTTGCAGGACGTGGCTCGCGGTTCCGCCGAAAAGTTCGCGCAACCACGGTTCCTGCGCGAGTGGCAAGGTCACCCGCTCGATCAGATAGGTCCGGTACCGATGGCGTTTGAGCACCAGGTGCCCGGCCTTGGCCAATGCCTCCGCCTCGCGCGCGGCGGTCGCCTGATCTTCGGCGCTGGTGATGCCGGCACGTTCTAACAACCCAACCCAATCCCGCGTGAAGTCACGGCTGGAGGCCGTTAGATGCTGGCCCCGGCCGGCGTGCCATTGGCGGTGCAGTTGGGCGAGCCAGGCTGGAGGGTTCATGACAGCGCTTCTAACAACCTATCACGGTCCACCTTGACCACCCAGTTTTCGATGTTGGTGATTTGTCCGGATTTGTCGTCGTAGTTGCGTTCGACGCGGCATTGCACGACGGTTTCGGCGTGTTGGATCATGGTGGGCAGGCGGTCCTCGGGGAAGGCCATGATGAGCTGCAGACCGAAGTTGCGGGCGAGTTCGAGGCAGGCGTCAATGCGGTCGCCGGAGAGTTTGGAGAACGCCTCGTCCATAATGACGACCCCGAGGTTTTTGCGCGATTCGCGCGGGCCGAGGTCATAGACGCGTTGGAAAGCGGCGAGCATGGCGACGAAAAACGGGGCTTGGTTTTCGCCACCGCTTTGTTTTTTGGCGTTGCGGTTGAGGGAGATCGCCGCGCCCTCGCCCTGGCCGGTGGGCGTGGCCTGGATGTCCCAATGATGATAGTAACGGTAGTCGAGCGCGCGCTGCTGGCGGGGGTCCTCGGCGTTTTCGATGGCAGCCATGAGCGCGTCCTTGGCCTTGCCGATTTCCTCTTTGGCGGCGGAGGCAAACAATTCGAGGCCGGGGTTGAGGCCCTTGTCCACCAGCGTCCAAATCGCGCTGTGGCTGCGGTCGGCATGCATGGATAACTGATAGCGCCAGCCGCCAATGTCATGGTCCATGGCGCGGTTGAGTTCGCGTTTGGTGCGCCCGGCCTCGTCGAGTTTCTCCTTGAGCACGTCTAACACCTGATGCTGGAGGCGGTCTTCCCATTCCTTGCGGGCATCCTCGGCGGCGAGGGTGTATTTTTCCAACTCGTGAGTTTCGAGGTCGGTACAGCGGGCATCGTAAGTGGCGTTGTCATCGTCATCCGGATCGAACGCCTCGGCGGTTTCCGGGTGGGTTTCGGCCAGCGCATGACGTTCGAGGTTGCGGTACTTGCGGGCCTCGTCGGATTCGTAGGCGCGCAGCCGGGCCATTTCGGCGGCGGCTTCAAGCCGTTGCTGCCAGCGCGGGAATTGTTTGTTAGCTGCGGCGATCAGGGCGTCGATTTCCGCATCCCTAACACCATCAAGCGCCTCGCGGCTGCGTTGGCGTTCGATGAGCGCGGCGGCGGCGTCTTCCTCTAACATGGAGATGGCATCCGTCAGCAGGCGTTCCTGATGGGAGAATTTCTCGATGCTGTTAGCGAGGCGTCCGGTGCGTTCGATGACTCCTTGGAAGGTCTTTTCCAAAACCCGGAGCTTTTCGACGGTGGCCTCGCGTTCGGGCGTGGCGAGCAGGCGGATGGTTTCATCGAGTTGGGCGAGCTCCTTGCGCAGCCGTGGCAAATCGCGGAGCTTCGGCGAACCGGCGGGCTTGTCGGCCTTGCCGAGCGTCCACTGGTCGCCGCGATGGAGAAACGAGCGCCAATCCTCGCGCGAGCGATGGAGTCGGGTGAGTTCGTCTTTAACTTCGGCGAGCTCATCCTGGCGCAAGGTGCGCAGGCGGCGCAGGCCTTCCTCGCCGATGGTGAATTCCTTGGCGGGCTGGAAATGCTGCCGGTGCGGCGGATCTTTGAGCCAACCATCCTTGGAAAACGCGCGCGGATGCAGGTCAAGTTGGCCCACGGTCTCGACCGAAATCATATCTCCGAAAAGATGATGCAAGTAGGCCTTGGCCAGCTCGTGGCGGGTTTCGAAAAACGTGGCGACACTGCCCGGTTTCGGGTTGTTAGGAACGCTGCCGAGTTCGTTAGGTTGGACGAGCGGCTCGTCCACATGGCCGAGACGACGCGCCTGCTCCCAGGCGGTTGTGAAATCCGCGGCCAGCACGGCGCCGCGGCGGTTGCCGAGCAACGATTCCAACAACAGCCACCAGGGTTCGGCTTCGGCCTTCACCTCGATCACGCGCCCGAGCGCATCGGCCTTCTGGCCGCGGGATTTGAGCGCATCGAGCAAGGGCGACGGCGCGGCGCTTCCCTTGTGGTCGAGGTCGTCAAGTTCGCGGCGAAGGCGAGATTCGCGGGCTTCGAGGTCTTTGATTCTCTCTTCAACAGGGCGGAGTTGATCGCGGGCGGCATTGCCGAGTTCATCATAGATGCGCGGCATTGCCTCAGCGGCGTCGATTGCGGCCATTTCGTCGGTGCCCTGCATTTGTTTGAGCCAGGTTCCGGCCTTTTCGGGTTCTTCGAGTCCGAAGTCCCTGGCCATCCGCAACCATTGTTTCCAATACTGGATCCGATCATGGAGAAACTGTCGCGCGCTTTTCTCGATTTCCCGCAAGGCATCCAGTTCGCGTCCGACTTCATCGCGGCGGCTGCGGGTTTCGGCGAGACGGGTGATTTGCAGATCGCTGCCGGCGACGAGGCGGATCTTGGCGAGTTGCGAATCGAGTTCGTTGCGTTCGTTGAGCGCCGCCTCGTAGTCGGCGCGTTGCTCGGCATGCTGCGTGCGTAGGGCCTCGAGTTCGGTGGTCCTGGCGGTTAGAGCCTCGTGTTTCTGGCCATGGGCCAAAGCATCGTGCAGGTGGGCATGCAGGCGGGCGTCGCGACGGGCGCTGTGGTATTCCAAATGACGGGCGCGAATCCGCGTGAGGCGGGCGTGCTGGTCGTGCATTTTTTCCAGGCGTTCCTGGGCACGGCGGTGGGCATCGACGCTGGCACGCACGGCCTTGACATCCGGCAGGCCGGGTTCTAACAAATAATCGCGGATGAAGCGCTCGAATGATTCGACGGGCTGGAAGGCCATCGAGTTTGGCAGGGTCTTGTTCATCTGCACGCGGTCGAAGCCGAGGTGGCTGCGCGAGCCCATTTCATCGAGATAGGACGCCTGGCGGTCGAACACGTCGCCGCCGAGATCGCGTTTCACATGCACGCGGAACTCGTCCTCGGCCATGAACGCCACGGCATCCGGGTCGAGTTCGCGGCCGAGAAAATCCTCGCGCTCCAAGCGTTGGGGAATGGTGAACCAAAGCGTGCGCGGGCGGGCGGTGGGGCCTTCAAACTCAATGCGTGCGCCCCACGTTTCGCGACGCGGGGAGGCCTCGCCGGTCGCTGTCGGCCAGACGAATTCCAAAGCGGCGAGGGTGACACCGGATGGGCGCAGGTAGCGTTCCTGGCCGTCGTTGCCCTGGGTGTTGGTATCGCAAAGACAGTAGCCGCGCAGCGAGCGGCCGCTGCCGGTGCCCGCCGCGGCCTTGTTGAAACGACTGAGCGCCTCGCCTAACAGAACAAACTGGATCAGGTCTAGCAAAACGCTCTTGCCCGAGCCGTTGGCGCCGGTGATGAGCGTCAGCCCCGAAACATCGATGAAGCGGCGGTAGCCATACCAATTGATGGCGAGGATCCGGCTGAGATGGACGCGAGTGGGCATGTCAGGGTTCCGGGACGGGGGTGAAGTTGGCATCGCCGCGTTGATAGAGGGCGGCGCGGGCGAGGCAGGATTCGAGGCTGTCAAAGGGAATGACGCGCGGCAGGCTGGGCAGCACTTCGATGAGCGTGTCGCCGAGTTGCAGTGCGCCTTCGGGCTTGTGGGTGCGAATGAGGCGCAGGCGCTTGAGCCGGCCCAGCATCGCGTCGAGGTGGGTTTTCTCCGGCGGATCGATTTTGTCAAAGGTGTTGCGGAAACGGGTCCAGAGTTCATCTACGGTTAGAATGACGGCGCTGGCGGTCACCTGGCTGCGGTGGTCATCCCAGACGCGCCACAGGACTAACAGAAGTAGCGTTTCATCCTTGGTGAACTGGGCGAGCAGGTGGCAAGCCTCCGGGCGCGGGCGGGCTTGGAGGAGGAAGTAGTCATCATCGACCATGAGTTCGAGCCCGAGCGGCGCGAGATAGTCGCTCAGGTGCTCGCGGTAGTGATCGCGGGCGAGGAGGAACAGGTCGCGGCCGGCGCCGGTGCTACCGAGCAGCGTGCCCCGACCTAACAACTCGGCGAGGATTTCGCGCAACGCCGGCCGATCGTCGTCGGGGACGTCGGGCCAGAAGCGGGGCCAGTGGGGGTCGGAAGACATGGAGGAGATAGTGGATAGTGGATGGTGGATAGTGGATAGTGGATGGTGGATGGTGGATAGTGGATAGTGGATGCGATCTGCTATCCACTATCTGCGATCCACGATCTTTTCAGGTGCGTTGGATTTTGAAATGTTCGAGCTGCCAGCCGGCGTGGGGATCGGTGGGGATGTCGGCAGGCGTGAGCCCGGCGGTTTTGCCGGGGCCGTCGATGGTCCAGCGCACGCGTTTGCCGTCGGCGGTGACGGCTTGGTCATAGGCGGCGATGGCCAGCAGATCGAGCATTTCATCGAGGTCCGCGGCGGCAAAGTCGGAGGTGGTGACGGATTGCGATCTTGTCGGCAGCAGGCGTGCGACGAGACGCGCGGCGCGTTGCGGGGTGAGGGCGAGGCGTTGGCGTTCGCGCAGGGCGGCGAGGCTGTCGGCGGCGGTTTCGTTCTTGCCGGCGGCATCGCGGCCGAACGACAGGTCGGCCGGGGCTTTGCCACGGCGGGCGCGGGCGAGCGAATCGGTGCCGAAGAAACATTTCACCTCGGGGATGAGCGGTGAATAGTCCGGGGCGGCCTCGCGCAGGGCGCTGAGACGCGTGCCTTCATGCGCGGCGTTGATCGCGTCGCAGTAGGCCTTGACGATTTCCGGGCGGCGGCCGCGGAGTTCGGTCTGATAGCGGTAACGCTGTTGGGAAAGCTGGTTGAAGGAGGCCATGCGGGCGTCGATCGCATCGGCGACGAGGCGGATGGCGGCGAGGCGGTGTTCGAGATCGCGGAGGGCTTTTTCGGCGCGGTGATAAGCCTCGGTGTCATCCCAACGATAATGGGCGGCGAGGCCCGCGGCGAGGCGCTCTTTGACGAGTGGATCGTCGCGACACTCGGCCACCTGCGAGCGCAACACCTGAAGCCTGGCGAGCAAGCCGTTGCGCCGCAGCGCATCATAGCAAACCATGTGCTGGCCGGCACCGAACTCGGAATAGAGCAGACGCAAGGTTTCCGCCGGGGAGTCGCTGAGGCGTTGGCGGCGGTCGAAGAGCGAGATCAGCTTCTCAACCCCGTGGAGTTGGATGATGGCGCTTTCGAGGCGGGCGTTGACGTCGGTAACGGTGGCGCGGATGGCATCCGGCTCGTGCAAATGTGGATCGAGAATACCCGGACGTTCCAGGGTTTCGCAGACGCCGCGCACGGTGTCGGCGAAGGTCTTGAGTTCGGCGATTTCATCTTCGGCCAATTCGCGCAAAAACCGCAGCAAGGGCCGCAAGCCCGGCGAAACGAGCGCCCAGCGTTCGTGGAGCCCGAGTTGTTGGTCTTCCAGCCAGCGGGCATCGCACAGCCGGTTGAAAATCTGCCCGGCCCGCTGCCGGGCATCGCGCAACGATGCACCTTCGTCATCGTCAAGCACGATTTCCGGGTGTGCCGCCAAAATCTCCCGGATCAGCGCAATCGCCTCGGTGTGGGGAATCCGGCCCGCCTCGCCGGCCACCTCGGCCAAGCGTTCGGCACAATCCACGTAGATCGCCGCCGTCGGCCGGGTGAGCGGGCGGAAAAAATCCCGCGACACGGAGGCAAGGAGTTTTTCACTGAGAATCGGCAGGGTCATCGGGCTGGCCGGACTATAGCAACCTACCGTGCGGCAACCCAAGCGCGAAATTAGGCTATATATTGCCAGGCAATATGTTGTTGACACCTTCCCCGGCGGGCGGTCCGGCTGGGATCGTGGTGCCGGAGAGAGCCGGCTTTCCGATGTTGCGGTGTTGCACCTGGGGCGGGCCGCGGCTCTATAATGCCGGGCATTATGTTGTTGACACCCGGCGGCTGGTTCGGCCGGGATCATGCCGCCAGCGTGAGCCTGCTTTCCGGTGCTATGGTGTTGCATCTGCGGCCGGGGACCTTAGTTTGGATTTGCGATGCCTTCGCCGGAATGAATCGACAGGACAACGCCACAAGAAACGCCCCTGCCCCCATGCATCTTCTGCTCATTGGTCACGGTTATTTGGGCCAAGCCCTCACCCAGCGGTTCCGCGAAACCGGTTGGCAGGTCACGGCCGTCTCCCTCAGCGGCGGCGACGACACCGTCGCCTGCGACGTGGCAGACGCGCGAGCCGTCGCCGCGTTCGGCGCCAGCGTCGCAGCAGACCTCATCATCCACTGCGCCGCGTCCGGCCGCGGTGGCGCCGATGCCTATCAGCGCGTGTATGTCGGTGGCTGCCGAAATCTGCTAGAGAGTTTCCCCGGCGTTCCGCTGCTGTTCACCTCCAGCTCGTCGGTGTACGTCCAAACCGATGGCTCGGTGGTCACCGAAGAGAGCCCCACGCGGCCGGAGCGGGAGACCGGGCGGATGTTGTTAGAAGCCGAGCGCCTCACGCGGAGCGGCGGCGGGATGGTCGTGCGGCTTTCCGGCATCTATGGTCCCGGCCGCAGCGTGATCCTGAGGAAATTTCTAACGGGCGAGGCGGTCGTCGAGGACGATGGCCGGCGTTTCCTCAATCAAGTTCACCGCGACGACGCGGTGCGCGCGATCCATCAGCTTGGCGGCGCGGCATCCAGCCGCCGCGGCGAGGTTTTCAATCTAAGCGACGCCACCCCGCTCACCCAGCTCGCCTGCTATCAACAACTCTGCGTGCTGTTCCAGCGGCCGCTGCCGCCGTGCGCGCCGCGCGATCTAACACGCAAACGCGGCTGGACGCACAAGCAGGTCTCCAGCGCCAAGCTACAAGCCACTGGCTGGCAGCCGCAGTTCCCCTCGTTCCTGGATGCGGTGCAAGTCATCGCCCCCACGCTGGGAATTTGAGATCTCAAATTTGAGATCTCAAATTGCAGATTCAGCGCACGACGCGGGCGCCGCCGCCGGCGATTTGTGTTTCGACTTCCTTGCGGGTGGCCATGGAGGTGTCGCCCGGGGTGGTGGATGCCAGTGCGCCATGGGCGGCGCCATAGTCAACGGCTTGCTGCGGGTCATTGAACTCCATGAATCCGAATTGCAGCCCGCTGGCAAAACTGTCGCCACCGCCGACCCGATCGAGGATCTCAAGCCCGGGATAGGCGCGGCTTTCGTAAAACGCCCCGTCGTGCCAGAGGATGGCGGCCCAGTCGTTCCTGGTGGCGGTTAGAACGCGGCGCAGGGTGGTGGCCGCAACCTTGAAGTTGGGAAATTCGCGCACGGCCGTCTCGATCATCGCCTTGAACGCGGCGGTGTCGATGGAGGCAAGCTGGGGATCGGTCCCGGCGACCTCGAAGCCGAGCGAGGCGGTGAAATCCTCCTCGTTGCCGATCATCACATTCACATATCTGGCGATGTCGCGGTTGACCTCGCGCGCCTTGGCTAGACCGCCGATGGATTTCCACAACGACGGCCGGTAGTTGAGGTCGTAGGAAACGACGGTGCCGTGTTTGTTAGCTGATCTAACTGCCTCCACCGTGAGTGCGGCGGTGGTGGCCGAGAGAGCGGCGAAGATGCCGCCGGTATGGAACCAGCGCACGCCGAGGCTGCCGAAGAGGTGGTCCCAGTCGATATCGCCGGGCTTGAGTTGTGAGGCGGCGGTGTTGCCGCGATCGGGATTGCCCACCGCGCCGCGAATGCCAAAGCCGCGCTCGGTGAAGTTCAGCCCGTTGCGCACCGAGCGGCCGATGCCGTCATCGCCGCGCCATTGGATCAACTCGGTGGCCACTCCGCCCTGCATGATGAAGTCCTCGATGAGATGACCGATTTCGTTATCCACCAACGCCGTGCATACCGCTGTCTTGTAGCCGAAGCACTTGCGCAGGCCGCGCGACGTGTTGTATTCGCCGCCGCCCTCCCACGCGGTGAAGTTGCGCGCCGTGCGGATGCGGCCCTCGCCCGGATCCAACCGCAACATGATTTCACCTAACGAAACCTGATCGAAGGTGCAGGAGGATTTCGGTTTGAGGGGGAGTGCCATGGTTGTTTTTTATGTTAGGAAAGCGGACAACCCGAAATCCGCGGTTGCAAGGGTTGGTTAGAAATCAACCACAGATTACGCAGATTACACAGAAGTCGTGCGACCATTGGGATGCATCTTTTGAAGCAACCTCAAGATGTCGCAACCGAATCATAATCTGAGAAATCCGTGTAATCCGTGGTTCAAAAAGCGTGTTCGAGTCTGCGAGTCACGCGCCGCCGCCGGGCTTGGGGCCGGGTTTGTCTTCGGCAGCGGGTGCCACAGGCCGGGTGAAGGTCGGCGCCGCCGGTCGCGGATCAATCCCGAAGGAGCGGATCCACGCCTCGTTATCGGCCGCTTGGATGGCGGCGGCGCGCAGGGTGGCGGCCAACTCGCTTTGGCCGCCGCCCTCGGCGGTGGCGAGGGCGTCCTTGAGTTTGTTGAGATAGAAGGCGCGGACCGTGTCGATTTCGGCTAGAAACGCGGTGTCGATTTGCCGCTGTTTGGCGGCGCGGTCGGCGAGGATCTTGGACATCTGGGGAGTCGCGGGGATGCGGTTTGCCTGGGGGATTCCGATCGGGACGCGCGAGTTTCTAACAGACGACTTGAATTTGGCGACAGCAAGTTGCCAAGTGGCCTGCTCGGTTCGGGGCAACTCCCGGAGCCACACGTCCAGATCGAAATTGAACGCGTGGACATTGGCGGCGAGTTGCTCCGAGCGTTTTTTGTCAGCCGCCACGACGAGTTCCTTGGCGCGCGCGGCCAAGGTCGTGAGAATGCCCGAATCGGCCGGGGTGGCGCTCGGCGGCGTGAGACGCGGTGGCGGCTCCTTGCCGGGGGAGGGCGGCGTGCCCGAGTGAACGGGTTCCTTGTGCGGAACGACCGGAGGGTCCGGTTGTCTGACTGGCCCGGTGGCGGGAGACCTGGGAACACCTGCCGAGCCCTCTTGGAGGCGTTTGTATTCCTCGACGACTTGTGCGTTTTTCTCGGCGACTTTCACCATCTCCTTGTCATGGGCCATCTTGAGCTTCCACATATACAGGGAGAGGCCGATCAGACCTGCTAGAAAGAGGAACTGGACTGCGTTGAGAATGCCGGAGCCTTGGGGTCGCACCTGCACCTGGCTGGCGACATTGGCCATGGGCTTGGGTCTTGCGGCGGTCTGGGGGCCGCCGGCCGGGGCGGCCTTGGCTTGCAGGGGTGCGGCGGCGGGTGTCACGGCTTTGCGCTTGGCCGGGGAATCCTTGGTTGCGAGCCATTCGGCAAGGGCCGCGCGGAAGGCGTTGGCATTCTGATAGCGCCTGGCCGGATCCGGATCGGTCGCGCGCCGCCAGATTTCATCAATGCCGGAACCGCAAGAACAAATCGCGGACGGCGCGGCCGCCCCCGCCTCCTGGCGCTTGCCGGTCATCAGTTCGTAGAGCATCACTCCGACCGAATAGAGGTCCGAGCGCTGGTCCGCCTGCTGGGGGTTGGCGATGACTTCGGGAGCAGTGTAGCCGGGGGTGCCCATCACCAGGCCCGCGCCCTCGGACTCAACCAGCCGCGCCAGGCCGAAATCCCCGATCTTGGGCTCGGCTTTCGGCGTGAGCAAGATGTTGGCGGGCTTGATGTCGCGGTGGATAATGCCGTTTTCGTGGGCGTGACCAAGCCCGGCACAGATACCCTGGATGAGTTGGACGGCCTGCACGGGGTCCACCATTTTGCCGTAGGATGAATGATAGAGCGACTTGCCCGGCACATACTCCATGACGATGAAAAGCATGTCATCGACCGAGCCGGAGTCATAGACGCCGATGAGATTGGGGTGATTGAGCCTGGCCATGGCGCGGGCTTCCGTCTCGAAGGAGCGGCGGAATAGCGGGTCGCGCCCGACCTCCGGCGGCAGAATCTTGATGGCCACATCGCGGCCCAGCGAGCGTTGGGTGGCCTTGTAAACCGCGCCCATGCCACCTTTGGCAATGAGGCACTCGAAGGCGTATGCGGGCAGCAGGCGACCGAGAACTTCGATAGCAGGGGCGTTGAAGGAAGGTTGGTGCATGCCTGGACGTTGGGGTGGGCGCAGCGAAGCATTCCACATTTCGGCAGGGAAGCAAAATGCAATCTGCTTTTCGCGATGTCCGAGCGGCGCATTGTCTTGATTTTCGCTGCGCTTGCGGCACTCTCGGGGCAGCCGGAAAATTCCCGGCGACAAGTGCCCCGCCCCCACGCCACCCATGCCTGATCCGACCGTCATCACCCTGCAAGTGTGTTTTTTGGGGGCGCTGGGGATTTTCTCAGTGAGTGCCATCACGCGGGCGGTGGCGGTCAGACGCCCGGCCGGAGTGCCCCCGCCGGCCCCGGTCGGCCACGTCCAGACCTGGCCCTATCTGAGTTTCGACCTGCTGTGGATGGGTTTCATTTTCCTGACGTTTTACGCGCTGAGCATCGGCTCCGCCCGGCTCGCGGCGACAAAGACCGAATTGCACATCACCCCGCAAGGTCTGATAGAGACCATCGGTTTCCAAGCGGTGCTCGCAACCCTGACCGTGGTGGTGATGGTGTGGCGGATTCGTCCGGCCGCCTGGCTGGGCTTGCGCTGGCCGGGGTGGAAATGGATTTTCCTTATCGCGCCGGTCGGCGTGGCGGCCATGTGGCTGCTGAGTGTCGGCTTGTCGGCTGTCGGTTACATGAAGTGGATGGAATCCTTCGGCGTCGAGCAAATGCAGGAGAGTGTGAAACTGCTGCAAACGACCAACGACCCACTCACCTTGGGCCTGATGGCGGTTGCCGCCATGCTCGCGGCACCGCTGTGCGAGGAAATCGTCTTCCGCGGCTACTTGTATCCTGCCGCCAAGAAATTCGCCGGACCCTGGGTGGCGGGCCTTTGTTCAGCGCTAGTGTTCGCCGCCGCGCACAACAGTTTGGCCCCCTTGCTGCCGTTGTTTTGTTTCGGCTGCCTGCTGGTCCTTGCGTACGAACTGACCGGATCCCTGTGGGCTCCCGTCGCCTTGCATTTCTGCTTCAATTCCGCCACCGTCGTCATTCAAATCGTCGCCCGCATCTACGATATCCACCTTGATCCCGGCCCGTGAACCGCCTCTCTGATATCGGCGAAGACGCCCTCATCCGGCGCCTCGTCCGCTTGGTTCCGCTCGACCCAGCCCCGGCCGCCGGCCCCGGCGACGATTGTGCGGTCGTCGATCCCGGCCCCGACCACGCCACGCTCCTGCTACTCAAGACCGACGCGCTCGTCGAACACATCCATTTCCTGCCCGATGCGCTACCGCGGGCGGTCGGCTGGAAAGCCTGCGCCCGGGTCGTCTCCGACTTTGCCGCGATGGGCGGCCACCCGGATCGTTTCCTCGTCACCCTCGCGCTGCCGCCGCAAACGCCCGTCGCTTGGGCGGAAGACCTCTATCGCGGCATCGGCGCTTGCCTCCGACGCTTCGGCGGCGTCCTCGCCGGCGGCGAAACCTCCAGCGTCCCGCCGTCCTCCGCCGCTGTCATTTCCATCGCCGCCACCGGCTCCGTCCACCGCGACCACCCCACCCTCCGTTGCACCGCC
>Ga0118677_10011130_pt1 | contig 13581 bp, 6 predicted proteins | sample AliMusrvi5mmetaG_FD_86154 | JGI IMG/M metagenome (GOLD analysis project Ga0118677, IMG submission 86154)
AGCCCGTCCCTCCCCCCAAATCTCCCTGGCCCGATGGAATCTACCCCTACCATCCCCACCGCTACCGCAAAATATCTCCGACTCACTACATGCGTGCCCGCCAGAGGCATCCCCTCGGCCAAGGCTGCATGTTGGTCCTTTTCATGCTCCTACTGCTGAGCGCCGCTGCCTCCCTCGCCCTTTTCAACTGCTAGCCACCAGCCCCTCTACATCCCCCACGCCATGAACCTGCCAGACCATAAATATCCCAAATTTTCCGAGGTTGATACGTCTTCCTTCCAAATGCGGCCTTCAACGCAGCAAATGTTTTCGGCGATGAGAACCGCCTGGGTTTGCAAGTCGCCGGAAGCGGAAGCACGAGGAATAAAGGCGAGCGATCTCACTGACGAACAAAAGTTGGGCCTGCTGTTCCGTTACCTCATTCGCGTAGCCTACGTCAACGGTCGGTTTGTCAGCGAGCCCTGTGGAATCATTGACCGGCCCGGAGGCGGCTATCTGGTAGTGGTTCCACCAACAGAGGAGCGCGACGCATGGAATCCTCCTATTCTAAGGCTTCCTTGCGAGGATTCTTTCACCTGAATCACCCCATCTTCTTCGCGCTGGCCAAGCTATGATCGTCCCGTAGGTGACCATAGACCCGCATGCACAGCGCCCCGCCATCGAGGTGCCCAAGCCACTTCGATACCGTCAGCACGTCCACCCCCTTCTCAATCGCGTGTGAGGCGAACCAGTGGCGCAGGTCGTGGATCCTCATGTGAGGAAGCCCGAGGCGAGTCGTGGCACCGTTTAGCGCCCCTCTCGGGGAAAGAATGTGGAATACCCGGCCGGCGGCCCCTGCGTAGCTCATGCGTGCCACCACGGCCGCCAGACGGTCATTGATTGGCACCCGGCGCGATCGATGGTTCTTGGTGCCCTTGGTGCCTCCGTTCACCGATAGCCACTCATGGCCAACATCCTCCCATCGAAGCGTCTGCAACTCCCCGAGTCTCAATCCGCTCCATGCCAGAAACTCAACCATGTTCGCGCTTTCAGCACTGCATCGCTCGTCTTGGGAGAGAATGCTTCCAACAATGTCGTCAAGAGCATCCAGGGAAGGAAGTTGGTCCATGTCGATCCGTTTGAGCTTTTGCGGTCGAAGCTTGGCCACCGGGTCATCCCGACGAATACCAGCCTCGATGAGAGCGCCGGTCATCTGTCTCACCAGCCGCAGCGCGTTATTCACCTTCTGGGGGCTTGTATCCTTCGTGTAGTCTCTCCACCACGCGGTTGCGTTGTCTGCCGTCCACGCCGCTCCAGCGAGCCGCAGGGGTAGGGTTTTTCGAAGTGTCTCGAACACCTGCTGGTAATATCGCACCGTGGAGGGTTTCAGACCCGGTTTATTGACCACCCGATTAGCCACTAGATCAAGAGCATCGCCAATGCTCGTCACCTCCGAAGGTTTGGCGACCGAGGCTGCCCGCAGTCTTTCAACCTCTGCGTCCCGCTTCAATTTTGCAATTCGAAGGTCGGAGGTTTTCAGAGTTCGGCGAACAACCTTTCCGGCAATCTTTGCCCGCAGGTAAATCGTCCCGCTCTTATGCCGCACTAGGTTCTCCCCGATTTGCTTCCAGTCGCCCATGCGCGAAGAGCATCACTATTTTGCCGCTAAGTCAATTCAGATTGCCGCATAGGTGGGCATCGGTAGTGGTCAATAGCAAGTTAGGGAATTTGCTGCAATCCTTATGACTCTAAGAGCCGGCTGAGAGATTCGAACTCTCGACCTGCTGATTACAAATCAGCTGCTCTACCACTGAGCTAAGCCGGCGGGTTGGATGTTCGGACAGGGGCTATGCAACCCGTTGAGAACCCATGACGGAATTGACCGCCGGGCGAATTGATAGCAGGGGAGTCGGGCGACGCAAGCGCAATCGCACCGGAACGGCAGGATTTCTAAACGCCCCGGCAGCCGCCAGGAAGACCGGGCAAGGATTCGAAGATGACTGTCATACGGGAAGACGGTTATGAGCCGGGGTGCGGCGACGTAGCTTGGGGCCATGAATGTTCCATCGTTTTTCACGGTCCGGCCAAGCGTCGGCAATTTCTTGCTGCTCAACAGGGTACATAAGGCAGGTATTGCGGCCAGTATGGCGTGGGGGCTGATGGCATGTGGGCGGGTTGAGGCGGCGACGGCATGGGATGCGCCGCAGGGAGGCAATCCGGTGATACCCGGATATTTTGCGGACCCGTGTAGCCGCAAGTTTGGCGACACTTACTATCTTTACGTTACGCCGGACGGTTGGGACGTGGGCCGCGGCCCCGCCGGAGTGTGGACGTCCAAGGATTATGTGAATTGGACCTGGCAGGCGATGAATTGGCCGCAGACCGAGTTTAAATGGGCACCATCGGTGGTTAAGGTCCGTGAGAAATTTTATATGTATAGCAGCGTGCCCTGCCAGATTTGGGCGGCCAGCGCTGACACAGCTGTAGGTCCGTGGACTAATCTGATGGGAGAGGCGGGCAAGGAGATGATTCCCGACCAGACGCCCAAGGGCTCGATCGTGTTGGATGGCGAGGCCTTTATCGACGACGATGATTCCGCCTATCTCTGGTACAGCACCTGGTGGCACCCCACCGTCGCCAAACTTAAACCGGATATGCACTCGTTCGATGGCGAGCCAATCCAGTATTTTAAACACGATGCCCTGCCAAACCCTCCCAAGGGACTGGTCACCGGCTGCATGGAGGCTCCCTATATGTTCAAGCACAACGGCCTCTACTATCTGATGTATTCGGACGCCATGTGCCAGGATTCCACCTACAACGTCAAGTACTCAACCAGCAAGTCGCCCACCGGACCGTTTGACTACAATCCAGCTAACAATCCGATCCTGGAGACGAACGATGACGACACCGTGGACGGTCCCGGCCACCACTCGATGCTGGTGGATGGCAAGCACGTCTATATCGTCTATCATCGCCACGATAATCCCCATGACCCCGATGGTGCCCACCGCCAAACGTGTATCTCCGAGTTGTATTTCAATGCCGACGGATCCATTGAAAAACTCCAGCCCGGTCACGCAGGTGTGGGTTACCTCGCCCCTTCCACCAAACGCGATTCCAATCTCTCCCTCGGCAAGACCGTCACCGCGTCGTCGTCCCTCAGTGGCGATTTTCGCCCGGAATATGCCGTCGATTCGAACAACGGCACGCTGTGGAAAGCCGCCGATAAGACGTATCCGCAGTGGCTGCAGGTGGACCTCGGCAAAATCTCACCGGTCCGTCGCATCGAAACTTCATTCCAGTATCCGCAGGTCACTAACAGGTATTTGATCGAAACTTCCAGTGACGCCATGAGCTGGCACGCCTTTGCCGATCGCCAGCACAACTCACAAGCGGGCATCATGATCGACAAGGGCGACGTCCAGGCCCGCTACGTTAGAATATCTCTCCTCGGCCAAGACTCGGGCCGCCCGGACCAATGGGCGGCGCTGTGGGACTTCGCCGTGTTTGATGGAATAGACAAGCCTAACCAAGCTCCCGTGGTGGATCTTGGCCCGCCCCTCAATCTCAATTTCCGCTATCCATCGTTCACCATCGAAGGCACCGTCCATGATGACGGTTTGCCGAACGGCCCGGTGACAGTTGCCTGGAGCCAAGCCAGCGGACCCGGCACTGCAATTTTCAGCCATCCCGACCGCATCCGCAGCGACGTGAAGGTTGACAAGCCCGGCCAATATGTCCTCAAGCTCACCGCCGACGATGGGGCCCTCAAGGGCGAGGCCACGGTGGCGGTCAACCTGGCCATTCCCACCGAACGTGTGATTGCCTATGACTTCGATGAGGCGAACGGTGCCGTTGTTAGCGACAGCAGTGGCAACGGAAAATCCGCCGTGCTGCGCAAAGGTGCCAGCCGCAGCATGGGCATGCGCGGCCGGGCCGTCAAACTGGACGGGGCAGGGGCCTACGTCGCCATCTCGCCGATAGGAGAACTGCACAGCGCCACCCTTGCTGCCTGGATCAACCCCCATCAGGTCAACCCCGATGCCAGCTTGTTGTGTGCCGATGGCGGTGCCCTCAGGCTTGTGCTTAATGGCACAGGTGCCTTGCAATTGGCCATCGAGGGGATGCCGCCGCAATTGTCGGAGTTCCGCTTCACCCAGGCCCAAGCGGGCGAGTGGCGGCACGTCGCAGTGACCTATGATCCGGCCGCTAAATCCGTCGCCTTCTTTGTGGATGGCAAACTCGACGTCATCCGCAAGCTCGATTCCGCGCCGGTCATCAACCTGCTCCGGCCTGCCCGGCTTGGCGGTGCGGAGACCGGCGCTCGCGGGTTTTGCGGCGAAGTGGATGAATTCCGGATCTTTGAAAAAGTGCTAACGGAGGCGGAGATTGCCAATCTAGCCAAACGCGAAAAGTTCATGACCATCGAGGAAGCGCTCCAACTCAAGGATGGGACGCCGGTTGTGCTTATGGGCAAGGCCGTGACCCTGGCTGCGGCAGACCCGCTCAGCTTGGATCGCGCGACTGACTTTTTCTATGTTGCCGAGCTTGATGGCAAATCCGGCATACGCGTCGAGGATGGCAAAACCGGCCAGGATAAATGCGCCGCGGATGGATGTGTCAGTCTAACTGGGACGATCAAAACCAAGCCCAACAGGGAGCGCTACATCGTGTTGACCAGTCCTCCAACCAGCGGTGCCACACGCAGCGCTCCAGCCAGCCCTGCCAGGATTTCCGGGCTGGCAAGTGCGGCAGGACGATTGGTTAGCATCCAAGGCGTGGTGAGGGAGGTGGCGGGGGACGCTGCGTTTTTCATCTTGGGCGATGCCACAGGCGGGGCCCCGATCAAGGTGCAAACCAAGCACTATGCGCCGATGGTCAAGCTCGGGCTGGGCAACACGGTGGCCGTCACGGGCGTCGTCGGCATGGATGGGGAGTCCAGCCAAGCCGTGATTCTGCCGCGGGAAATCGTCCGGATCGCCCCGCCGGCCAGTGATCTGCTGGCGTATTACTCGTTCGAGGAGGATGGGGGAATAGCGCGGGATCTTTCAACGAACAAGCTAGATGCAAAGTTGGCAAATGGTGCCAGTCATGCAGATGGCAAGCGAGGCAAGGGTTTGCAGTTGGACGGGGAGAAGGGGTTTCTTGAACTTCCCAGTTTTGGATTGCAAACGACGGTGAGCATTGCACTGTGGGTTGATCTGGCGGATTACGCCAAGGACGTTTATGCCTCGGTTCTGCATTGTGACGACTGGACATGGGGAGACATTCATTGGAACGTCGCCAAGGATAACAAGAAGGTCAATCTGCATCTCAACGGCATCGGTGAGGTCCATTCGAAGTTCGAGTTTACGCAGGACCGGCTCGGCCAGTGGGTCCATCTTGCCATGACTTATGATGCCAAGGCCCACCTCCTCAAACTCTACGTCAACGGCATCGAGGACGCCAGCGCCCAAACCCAGAGCGCCCGCGCCGTGGATCTCAGCCGCGTCAAACTCGGTTGTTGGAATGGCCGCGACCGGATGTGGAAAGGATCGATGGACGAGCTGCGTATCTATAGCCGCGCCCTAACGCCCGCCGAAATCGCCAACCTGGCCGCCAGCAAGTAGCGGGGCTTCACCTCAGACCTCAAGACCCAAGATAAGTGATATTATCTAACCACATCTACCTTTGCTCTTCAAGGACTCCAGTCGATACCACCAATCCGTGATGCTTATGAAATACTCATCTAATATGGTTCTCAGTGCGCTTTGGTTAGCCACGCGTGCCATCGCCGCCGATCCGGCCACCACCACTTTGGTTGACGCCCCGCCGCCACCGCCCGCCCATGCGCTCTCGCCGTGGCCGGGTGAGATTCCGGCGGATTGTCCCTATCAGAAATCTGATTCGCTGGTTGGGTTGGCGTTCACCGGTCGGCACGCGGAATACACGGGTGCTGACACTTGGTACCCCTCGTGGGCCGAAGACGGCAATCTATATTCGCCATGGACCGATGGCAACGTCAATGGTCTGGGTTCCGGTTCCGGCGGTGATGATGCCGCCACCGGCCATGCCACCATCCTCGGCGACGACCCGCTCAAGCTAAAGGTCACCGACCAAGGGATTTTTAAATCGAGCCCGCGTCCTTATGAGGGGCGGTACCCATGTGGCAGCTTGGTCTATCATGGCGTTTGGTATTATGGCACCTATTGTTTGCACCCGAGTGGTGGCATCCGGCGCGATGATGGAATCCTCTACAACTGGCCGTGGCTCGGGCCATTCGTCGGCTTTCGCACCTCCACCGACTTAGGCAAGACGTGGACCCAGACGCCCTGCACACCCGCCAAACCGCTCTTCGGCGAGCACGCACTCAACGGCGAACCCGTCAAAATCGGTGCCCCGCATTTTGTCGATTTCGGCAAGGCGATGCAGCACTCACCGGACGGCAAGGCCTATCTGGTGGCTCAGGGGTCCAGCGATGGCAAGGACCGCCGCTTCGCATATAACAGCTGGATCACCGCCGATCAGGCGTATCTAACACGGGTGACTCCGGGCAACGATACCATGAACGATGCGAGTAAATACGAATTTTTCGCTGGCAACCAGCCCAATGGCGAGGCCAGTTGGACCCATGACTTCACGAAAATCAAACCCATCGCCGAATGGCGCGATCACGCTGGCTGCGTGACTATGACCTATAACGCCCCGCTCAAAAAATATTTGATGTGTGTGACGGACGGCGGCAACACGGTGTCCCGGTACCATACCTATCTGCTGGAGTCGGATCGCATCACCGGCCCGTGGAAACTCGCTGCTTATCTGAATCATTTTGGTGAGCAGGCATACTTTGTGAACATTCCCTCCAAGTTTATCGGTGGCGATGGTCGCAGCCTGTGGCTCTGCTATGCCGCAAATTTCAGCTCCGGTTGGGGCGGTACCACCTTTCTGTCCCGGCCGCCCGGCAGCCGCTATGCCATGTGCCTGCAGGAAGTGCGCCTGCTCGCCCCAACCGATCCGGTCATCCCACCTAGCCCTCTCAACGGGCCTGATAACATCGCCCCGCGTGCCACCATCACCGTCAGTTCCACTCATCCCGACTATGACATAGCCGGTCTAACCGACGGGGCTGTTGACGGGTACCCCGGCGACACTCATCGCGAGTGGTGCAGCAACGGCGAGCGCGACACCGCCACTGTGCGCCTGACCTGGCCGGAGGAACAATCTATTGACCGCATCTGTCTTTTTGACCGCCGAAATGACCTCGACCAAATCCGCTCTGGCATGTTGTTTTTTAGCGACGGCACCAGCATCAAGGTGGGCGAATTGCCCGATGACGCGCGCAAAGGCCTCGAGATCAAGTTCCCCGCCAAACGCGTCAAATGGCTGATCTTCGCCGTGAACGAGGTGAAACCCAGCACGCTCAATATCGGTTTGTCTGAAATCGCCGTGTTCCGCAGCCGTTAACCGCGCCTGCCAATCTAACAAAAATTCCGCATGATCCCCGCCGCCCGTCACCACCACCACCCTCACCGCCGCGTGGCCACAACCCTGGCCATCGGTCTGCTCGTGACCGCCGCTGCCCAGGCCGCCACGAAATACCACATCGAGAACGCCCGGCTTGCGGCGGACTTCGACGAATCCGGCTTGACCCGGCTTTCCATTCCCAAGTCACCGGCCGCTCTCGACCTGGGTGGCGACAGCGCCATCATCACGATCACCATCGATGGCAACCAATCCGTCATGGCGGGCACCAAGCCCGTGGAATCCCGCAAGGAGGCGGACACCGTTACTTATGTGTATGCATTCGCCGACAAGCGGGTTGAGGTGATCTATCAACTGAAGTCCGGCTGGAACTTCGTGAGCAAGCGCCTGGTGTTCGCCGTGCCCGCCGGAAAGACCTGCCGCATCAACGAGGTGTGCGGATTCCGCGCCGCGCTCAACACGCCGGTGGCGCGCGAGCAACTGGCCAGCCATGCCAGCGGCGCGGTGTTCCTGCGGCTGGGGGATCCCGCTGCCAAGCCGGCCTGCGGCGCCTTCCTCGCCCTTCAGAATCCGTTCCTCAAATGGGAGCACAAGGGATCTATGGTTTTCATGTCCTATCAGCCGGATCTCGACTGGCGCGCCGATTACGGGCCGTTCGTTTCGGACCGCGTCTGCATCGGCGTGCACGATCTAACAGGAAATGAGCTGCCGATGCGCAACCTGCCGGAATGGAAATACGTGAAGGACCCCGCGCGGGCGTTCGACGGCCAGCCCACGCTCGACCAGGCGGAGTCCGACGCGATAACCCGCTGCGTGGACGCCTTCGCGCTCTATCGCCCGGACAAGAGCCTGCGCGTCCATGTGCCGTGGTGCGAGAACGACTATCAGATTGATGTCGCCACCCCCGCTGGCCGCGCCGAATGGAAGCGCATTCTCGACCAATGCGCGGCTATCGGCGTGAACAACGCGCTCTTCACGCCGGCCAACAGCGAGGTCGCGCCGCTCAAGGACAATGCCGATGCCTGGGGCTGGGAAAACTGCCTGTTCCTCGGCCTCGGCCAGAAGATCCGCAAGGGCGAATGGAACATCGCCAAGGACCCGATCCCGCCATCGATCCAGGAAATGCTCGATTATGCCAAAGCCAAACAGATCAAGCTGGTCGCCTATGCCTATCCGACACTCGGCTGGAAACAGAACCCGGAATGGACGGAATGGTGTGGCGGCAAGACCGGCGGTTATGTGGGTGTCGATACCGGCGTGCGCAGCTTCCAGGATTGGTTTGTCGATCAATTGGTCGCGTTCCAAAAGCGCACCGGGATCAGCGGGTATTGTTTCGATCACTGGTGGATCGCCTATGAGCCTAACAAGGAAGGCGCGCACCCGACCAGCAAATACGCGCAATGGAACGGCTGCCGCCGCATCCTTGAGGAGTTGCGCCGCCGCATCCCGGACGTGGTCATCGACGGTCGTCAGCAATACCAATGGTTCGGCGCGTGGACATGGCTCGGCGGATCCTACCCGCACCCCACCACCACCGACGAACAACCGGGTAGCTTCGAGAATTTCCCCGACCTCCACTTCAGCCGTGTCTCGGGCGACCGCCAGCGCTGGGCCACCTGGCACTATCACATGGAGGAATTCACACCGTGGGAATTGGTCCCGGGTTATATGACCCACCAAACACCGCGCAATGATGCCAAGGGTGAATGTGTCCGCGACCACGCTTTCCAAGCCCGTGACTGGGATGTGCTGGGCTGGAAGTATTCGGTCATCTCGTCGATCGGCACCGCTCCCTTCAACCATGTGGTGGATCTGTTGCCTGCCCGCGACGAAACCGAGTTCAAACATTTCCGCCCGGAACAACAACAATGGCTGCGCGACTGGATGGATTGGACCGATGCCAACCGCACGACCCTCAAAAAACTCAAACCCATCATCGGCCCGCCGGTGCTCGGCCGCATCGATGGCACCGCCGCTATCGACGGCGACCACGGGTTCGTCTTCCTCTACAACCCGAACTACCGCGAACTCAACGCCGACTTCACCCTCGACGCCAGCATCGGCCTGATCAAAGGTGACGCTTTCCTGCTGCGCGAACTCTATCCGCAACAGGGTCTGATGTTAGGAGATGCGGCCGGCGGCTTCTGGCACCGTGGCGACAAGGCGAGCCTGGCCATCAAAGGCCCCGAGGCGGTGGTACTCGAAGTGGTGCCCGCCGAATCGGTGGATCTGCCGGTGCTGTTGGGAGCCGCTGGCAAGGCGACGCTCGTTGGCGCGGACCTGACATTATCCAATGTGCGCGGCGAATCCGGCCGGAACTGTGATCTCAAGGCACTGTTGCCCGATGGCAAGACCGTTTCAAAGGTGATTGTGAATGGCCGCGCAGTCAGCTTCGAGGTCACCGGCGATGTGGTGTTGATTGTTGCCAAATTTGCCGGGCCGCGCGTCGAGCATTGCCAGCAGATCGGATCCTATGATCCGAACTTCGCAGGCAAAACCTACAAGACTGATCTAACAATCCAGCGGCAGGTATTCACACAACTCGCCGCGCGCCGCGCCGAATGGCCGGTGGACTACACCGCGGAGGAACTGTTAGCCACCTGGCGGGGGGCCGACCGCCTGCTGCTGTTCGCGCAGATCGCCGATCCCAACGACAACTGGCAGGTCGGCCTGAAGATCGACGGCCAACCCGTCGAAGTGAAAAAGGCCTACGGCGACGTGTTCCCGTTGGGCCGCGAACGAACCTTCAGCGGGTTCTACGCCGATCTATCAAAACTGCAGCCCGACACCCCACACCGGTTAGAGGTCGAACTGCCCGACGGCCTCCAACCCGGCCAGTTCCAGGGATTGTTCCTCGAAAACGTCGAAACCGAATTTACCACCGAACTGGCCCGGTGACGTGGAGTGTTATGTTAGACTTGTTTTCACATCCCATGGCCATGGTGGGCGGGACGCCTCAAGGAGTGCGGGCGTCCCGCCCGCATCAGCCATGTGACGCGAAAGCACCGCGTTTCACTCACCACTTTCACCCTTCATGGCCATGGTGGGCGGGACGCCCACCCTCCTTGAAAACAACATCATGAACACGCAATCCATAGTCCTGTTAGCAGCCGCCTTCACTTATCAAGCCTTCGCCGATCCCGCGCCGGCACCCGCACCCGCCGGTGCCAACCTCGCTTTGGTCGCCACCCCCTCGACGTCGTTTGTCTCCGGCCATGAAAAACTCGCCGCGATCAATGATGGCGCGACTCCGCGCGATTCCGGCGACAAGAGTCATGGCGCTTACGGCAATTGGGCGAAACACGGCACCCAGTGGGTGCAATACGATTGGCCGCAAGCGGTTTCCATCACTGCCAGCGATGTCTATTGGTTCAGCGATGGCGGCGGCGTGCGCCTGCCCAAGGCGTGCCGCCTGAAATATTGGGACGGCGCTCAATTCGCGGGTGTTCCCGGTGCCGCCGGCCTCGGCCTCGAAGCCAACCGCTTCAACCTGACCACCTTCCCCGAACTCAAGACCACCAAGCTGCGCCTGGAAATGGATTCCGGTAATGAAAGCACCGGCGTGCTCGAATGGCGCGTCTATGACTCCGGCAAGTCGCCCAACTTCGCGCCCACAGCCATCGCCGGTCCCAATCGTACGGTGGTCCTGCCGGGGACGACCTCTCTATCAGGCAAGGCCAAGGATGACGGCAAACCGAAGAACAAGCTCGCCCTGCATTGGGCCAAACGCTCGGGCCCGGGTGAGGTCACGTTTGCCAATCCTGCCGAGGCGACCACTGCCGCGACCTTCAGCGCGCCGGGCGACTATGTCCTCGAACTGATGGCCGATGACGGCGAATTGAAAGCCACCGACACGTTGGGTGTCACGGTGGTCGGCCCACCGCCGGTCGTCCACCTTGACCCGTTGTGGTCCACGTCCTATCAGGTCAACAGCCCGTTCTGGAAGGCGCGGATGAAAAGCCTGATCGTCAATTGGATTCCCTATTGCGTTGCCAAGATGAGCGACCCGAAAACCCGGGAAGGCAGTATCGAAAACTTCGTCCAGGCAGGGCGCAAACACGCCGGGAAAACCGATGCGAAACACGTGGGCCCTGTGTTTGCCGACGGTTGGTTCTACAACATCGTCGAATCCATGTGCCTCGCGCAACTGGTGGATGCCCAGGGCGATCAGGAAATCATCGCCGCCCAGACCGCCATGCGCGCAACCCTCGATGATTGGATTCCCAAAATTATCGGCGCCCAGGCACCCGACGGCTATCTGCATACCCAATATATCATTCAGAACCGGCCGCGCTGGAAAAATGTCAGCGATCACGAAGGCTATCAGGCGGGCTATTTCATCGACATGGCGATGGCCCACCACCGGATGACCGGCGGCAAGGATCGGCGCATGCTGGATGCGGCCATCCGCCTCGCCGATTGCTGGGTGCGTAACATCGGTCCCGCGCCGAAACAGGCATGGTATGACGGCCATGAGGAATTGGAAATGGCGTTGGTCCAACTCGCCCGCCATCTCACCGCCATGGGTGAACCGGCCAAGGCCAAGGATTATCTCGCTCTATCAAAATTTCTGTTGGATTCGCGCCATGGTGGCGACGAATACGACCAATCTCATCTGCCGCTCGTCCAACAATACGAGGCGGTGGGCCACGCGGTGCGTGCGGTCTATTGTTATACCGGGATGGCGGACATCGCGATGGAAACCGGCGATGCCGGCTACCGCAGTGCGATTCAGTCGATCTGGGGCAACATCGTGAACCGCAAGTATTATGTTACCGGCGGTGTCGGCAGCGGTGAAACCTCCGAAGGTTTCGGCAAGGATTATTCACTGCCTAACAACGCGTATTGCGAGTCGTGTTCCGGCTGCGGCGAGATTTTCTTCCAGAACCGGATGCAGATGATGTGGCAGGACGCGCGCTACGCGGACCTGTTCGAGGAAACCCTGTTCAACGCGGTGCTCGGCAGCGTCGATCTGGAGGGCAAGAACTTCACCTATACCAATCCGCTGGACTCTTCCGAAAAACGTTACCTCTGGCATGGTTGCCCGTGCTGCGTGGGCAACATCCCGCGCACTTTGCTCAACCTGCCGACATGGATGTACACTCGTTCCGCGGATGCCCTGTTTGTGAACCTCTACGCCGGCACCATGGTGAACATCGACAAACTTGGCGGCGCTTCGGTGCAAGTCGCACAGACGACCGATTACCCATACCAGGGCAAGGTTTCCATCACGGTGAATCCCGCCAAACCGGCCACCTTCACCGTCAATCTGCGCGTGCCCAACCGCCAAACCAGCCCGCTTTACACGAACACCCCGGAAGTCAGCGGATTGATCTCGCTGGCGATCAACGGCCAGGCTCTAACACCCGCTGTCGAACATGGCTATGCCCGCATCACCCGTCAGTGGAAAACCGGCGATACCGTGACCTTGGAACTGCCTCTAACCGTGCAACGCGTCAAACCCAGCGACAAAATCGCTGCCACCACTGGTCGCGTGGCCCTGCGCCGCGGCCCGCTCGTTTACAACATTGAAAGCGCCGACCAGAATGTCGAGTCGGTCCTCGCCCCGGATTCGCCCCTCGCCACCGAATGGCAGGCAGGTCTGTTAGGCGGCGTCGAGGTCATCAAGGGCACCTTCAGCGACGGCAAACCCCTGCAAGCCATCCCGAATTACGCCCGCCTCAACCGCGGCGGTCGCTCGCTGGTTTGGATCAAGGATAAGTGAGCGATGCCGCGAGGAAAAGGACGAGGTCAGCTTGCCATCAATCAGCTCTGCAAGAGTCCCGTCCACGGTCCGTGGGCACCGGATGAAATCCTGGCGGGCACGACCGCCGAGGCAAGCGGGACTTCCTTGATCCCGGTGCCGGCCAGGTGATCCCGATACCGGATCCACACCTAATCAGTGACGGATCGCTGGTTGTTGCTCCGTCTGCTCTGCTGGCGACGGCCGCTCGCTGCATTTTTCGCCATAACTTTTATATTTGTTGGTAGTGCAGTGTAGCAGGTGGAATAATCGTCAGGGGTGCTGTTTAATCTGTGCCTGTTATTGCGCAGTTAAGAGGCTTGTGATCAATAATACTGACGGATATAGCCGTAGGCTTTTACGAAAAGTTTCTGGTCGGTGTGAAGCTTATATTT
>Ga0118677_10011131_pt1 | contig 13579 bp, 11 predicted proteins | sample AliMusrvi5mmetaG_FD_86154 | JGI IMG/M metagenome (GOLD analysis project Ga0118677, IMG submission 86154)
CAGTGCCGGTTATTGTAGTGGTGCCCAGGGACGGAATCGAACCGCCGACACGAGGATTTTCAATCCTCTGCTCTACCGACTGAGCTACCTGGGCAAAAGGATTTCCCTTATAGCCCTAATGGATCAGTGTTGTCAATAGGAAAGTTTGTTATTTTGCTTCTTCCCGCTGAATTTTTATCGGGACGTAGTTGCAAAACGGTTCTTCTTCCATGTAGTCGCCATGTATCGCGTCAGCACGGGCGCGGCAGCCTCCGCAAACGTTCAGGTACTCGCACTGTCCGCATTTGCCTTTGTACGATTTGAAGTCACGCAGGTTATTGAATATTTCCGAGTTCTGCCAAATTTCGCGGAACGGGATCTGCTTGACGTTGCCGGCGGTGCGGTGGAAGTAGGAGCAGGGCTTGACATTGCCAAAGCAGTCGATCAGGCAGATGGATTGTGCGGCGATGCAGCCTTTTCCGCCACCGGTAGAGAAGGTCAGCGAGCGACGCTCGAATTTGGTGCCTTCAGCCTTGGCTTTCTGCGGTACGATTCGGTAGTAATGCGGGGCACAGGTCGGCCGCATCAGAATGTCGTCTTCCATCTTTTCCTGGTTGTAATGCCAGTCCAGAATCTCTTCGTAGTCCTCTTTCGAAATCAGCTCACTCATGATCTCTTCACCGCGTCCGGTCGGGACGATCATGAACATATACCAGGCTGTCGCTCCCAAGCCCTTTGCCGTTTTGAATGTGGCTGCGATATCAGTCTGGTTGCGCTTGGTAAATGAAGAATTGATCAGGAACTTCTGGCCGTTTCTGCGGAAGATTTCGGCGGCCCGTACAACCCCTTCAAACGAGCCGGGTGATTGGCGGAAGTTGTCGTGCACTTCGGCATTTGAGCCGTCGAGAGAGAGTGACACCATCTTTATGTCGGCCTGTTTCATCTTCTGGCAGATCTCGTCGGTTACCAGAGAGCCGTTGGTTGCCATACACATGCGGAGACCAAGGGATGTACCGTATTCCGCAAGCTCAAAGATGTCGGGACGTAGTAGCGGTTCTCCGCCGGAGAGTACGACAACTGGTTTGGAAAAGTCAGCAATATCCTTGAGGAGATTTTTGCCCTCTTCCGTAGTGAAGTCTCCTTCTGAGGATGTCAGATCAGAAGAACAGCGGCAATGGACACAGTGAAGATTGCATTTCTGCGTGGTTTCCCACGCTATCCATTTTGGAATAAATTCAGTACTCATAGAGCTCCCCTGTGTGGTTCAGCGGTGAAAGGCATTGATTGCGTACAACTAATTGATGGTACCTGAACGATTTTGTAAACTCAAGAATATATTACAACTCCGGATGCCTCCGAATAGATGGAAAAACCTATAAACAGGCGTAAAAAACAAGAGCTTGCAATCACACGACACGTATAGTAATATGCCGCTTCCGCCGCCATCAAGCGGCGTTTTACGTACCTTTTTCATTCCAAGGAGCTTCTATTCATGCTGAGTCTCATGCGCAAGCAAAAAGAATCAATAGTCATTAAAATTGTCTTTGTCGTCATTGTGCTTTCCTTTATCGGCACCATGTTCCTTGTGTGGGGAAAGGGGAGTGACGGCATTGGTGGTGGCAAGGGTGCTTTTGCTGCCAAGGTGAACGGAACCAAAATATCTCTTGAAGAATATCAGAGCGCCTATCAGCGCATCAGAAACATGTACCAGCAGATTTACGGCCAGTCCATTCCGCCCGAGATGGAAAAGATGCTCGGCTTGAAAAAGGTGGCGCTTGACGGCTTGATTGATAACCTTCTGGCTCTTAAGGAAGCAAAGTCACTTGGAATAGAGGTTTCCAAAGATGAAGTTTCCGCAGCGATTGAAGCGATGCCGATGTTCCAGAAAGATGGTAAATTCAACTTTGATCAGTATCAACAGCTGCTCCGCTCGAATCGCGTAACGGCCAAGGATTTTGAACAAGGACAGGAAGCTGAAGTTACCTTGAAGAAAGTTCGTCAGGCGATCAAAGATAAGGCCGTTGTTTCTGATGCAGATGCCCTGGCACAATTCAAAAAGGAAAACGACAAGCTGGAGTTGGAGTATGTGGCGTATGCGCCTGCAGATGTTGCCGGTGAAGTTAAGCTGACCGATGCAGAACTGAACGACTACCTGCAGAAGAATCCCAACGATTTTAAAACCGCTGAAAAGGTGGCTCTCTCGTATGTCCTGATCGACCCGGCTTCTCAGGCGGCAAAAACAACCGTATCGGAAGAGGAAATTTCTACCTTCTATCAGAAAAATATTGATCGTTGGCAGGGAAAAGACGGCATTCTTCCGTTGGCTGAAGTGAAGGAAAAGGTCAAAGCTGAGGCTATCAAACAGAAAACAGCCAAGCAAACGTTTGAGCTTGCCGCTGATACATTGTACAAAAATATCAAGTCGGGTGATTTGAATCTCATTGCCGGTGCACTGAAACAGAAGGTTCAGGAAACATCGCTGTTTGCGGCAAACGCTCCGGCTCCTTCTCTTGTCGGAGAAGCGGCAGTCATCAAGAAAGCCCTTGAATTGAAACAGGGCGAGCTTGGCGGACCGGTTGAAACATCAAAAGGAATCTATATACTCAAGGCAAAAGAGCGCAAAGCATCAGCCGTACCGCCTTTGGCCGAAATAAAGGGTGCGGTTGAAGAAAAAGCCAAGGCGGCAAAAGCGATCGAACTGGCGAAGAAAAAGGCTGAGGATGCGGCGAAACAGCTGTCCACCAACGCTGCCGTTAAAACCCAGACCACCGGCAGTTTCGGCTATACCGCAAAAGGCGATATTCCGGTCATCGGCACCTCTTCAGAAATTGTCGAGTCGGTTTTTAAACTCTCTGCAGCTCAGGCTCCTTCAACTCCGTTCAAAGTTGGCAATCGTTGGTATGCGGTGCGGGTAAAGAGCCGTACAGAAGCACCGAAAACCCAGTTTGAAGCTGGCAAGGAAGAGCTGAAAAAGAAAATGCTTCCTAAAAAACGGGAAGATGCATTGACAGAATGGGCCAAAGGGTTGCGGGAAAAGGCCAAAATTGAAATCAATCAGAATCTGCTGGCGGATAAATAAGGAGACCCGTTATGTCTAATCTCGTAATGCAAACCGAATTTCCCGGTTTGAATCTGATAGCCCGCGGCAAGGTGCGCGATATTTATGACCTTGGCGAGACATTGCTGTTAGTGACGTCGGATCGCATTTCCGCTTTTGACGTGATCATGAATGAGCCGATTCCGGATAAAGGTTTTGTGCTTACCCAGATTTCTGCGTTCTGGTTTCACCAGATGGAAGACATCGTTCCGAACCATATTATTTCCATTGATGTTGCTGACTACCCGGCAGAGTGCCAGCCGTATGCTGACATTCTGAAAGGGCGCTCAATGCTGGTGAAAAAAGCGACTCCGCTCCCGGTTGAATGCATTGTCCGCGGCTATGTTTCTGGTTCCGGCTGGAAAGATTACAAGGCCACCGGTAAAATCAGCGGCATTACGCTGCCGGAGGGACTGAAAGAATCTGACCGTTTGCCGGAACCGATCTTTACCCCATCGACCAAAGCCGATCTTGGTGCCCATGATGAAACCATCACGTTTGAAAAAATGGTTGAGCTGTGCGGTCGAGATATGGCAGAAAAGGCACGTGATTATACCCTCAGAATTTATTCCCGAGCCCGCGATCTGGCGGATAAAAAGGGCATCATTATTGCCGATACCAAATTTGAGTTTGGTGTCTATAATGGTGAGCTTATTATTATCGACGAGTGCATGACTCCCGATTCGAGCCGTTTCTGGCTGAAAGAGGCCTATCAGCCGGGTGGCCCGCAGCCGAGCTTTGACAAGCAGTTCCTGCGCGATTATCTTGAAACCCTTGATTGGGGCAAGTGTGCTCCGGCGCCGGTGCTGCCACAGGAAATTCTGGACAAAACCGCTGACAAGTATCGTGAAGCTTTGCAGAAAATAGCAGGGATAACGGTGTAGACCGTCTCAATTACTATCTGCAAATCGGTACAAAAAACTCAAACATCTTGATTAAGAGGCGGATGGTTAATTATCCGCCTCTTTTTTTACGTCTGCAGCATTGACTCAGAATTATTATGCGGTATCATAGTGACTATTGAATACATATACCTACCAACACTCACAGGAGAATAATGAAATGAAACTTGAAGAAATCAAGGAAATTGCAAAACAGCACGACATCAAGGTTGGAAAATTAAAAAAAGCCGAATTGGTAAAAGCCATTCAGGAAGCTGAGGGGAATGAGGTCTGCTTTGACAGCGGCAAGGCTGCTGATTGCGGCCAGTCGGAATGCCTGTGGAGATCAGACTGTAACTGATTAACCGCCGAGAGTTTATTGACTTCGGAGGGGGTACAAAGAGGTACCCCCTCCGGTTGGTTGTACTACGGTTGAGTTGATTTCAGAAATACTCCCAATTTGGTGTCAACCTTGGATATATGGTTTAACAGCCATTTGAGAAGCATATTGTTTGCTTCGATAACATGGTGAGTGGCAATCCCCTCTGCGCTGGTTTCCTTTTTAAGTTTGTTAATCTGTTCAATAAAATATTGATGTTCAGCATGATGTGCATCAAACTCCGGATATTGATGCTCCCGCTGCAAGGCTTCCTCGTCCTTAAAATGGGTGTGGACATACTCCTCCAGAAACGTCATCAGTTTCCGTAACTCTTCAATCCCCTTGCCCGTCTGGCAAGCGCTCAGCAGCCGGTCAAAGCGATGAAGAAGTTCCTTGTGCTGGTTATCGATTACTTCGACACCGATTGATAATGATTCCCGCCATTTTATAGCCATAACCGCTCCTTTTCGAATGATTCATTAATATGTTTATTTTGCAGTCGGATGCTTCTTTGCCTTCTGATTCTGATGGGCTTTTTGTTTCTGCTCCTTCAATCGTTCACCCATGGATTGCAGGCGTTCATCTACCAGCTGATAAATCGTGCCTTTGGGGAACTTCTTGTTTTTGACGCGCTGGCCTGCTTTGACGCCGGTGAGGATTTCAATGCCCTGCTCGATGGTTTCAACACTCCAGATGTGAAACTGACCGCTCTTTACCGCCGCAACGACATCCTCATGCAGCATGAGGTGCTGCTCGTTTGTCTTTGGAATCATGACTCCCTGTTCACCGGTCAGACCCTGCGCCTTGCATACCTCAAAGAACCCCTCGATCTTATGGTTGACTCCACCGATCGCCTGAACCATGCCGCGCTGATTAACGCTGCCGGTGACCGCAATCCCCTGTTTGATCGGCACCCCCGACAGGGCCGACAGCAGCGCGTACAGCTCGGTCGAAGAGGCGCTATCACCCTCTATGCCGTCGTATGACTGCTCAAAGCAGATCGATGCCGACAGAGACAGCGGGCGCTCTGATGCAAACATCCCTCCCAGGTATCCGGTCAGGATCAGAACCCCTTTGTCATGGATAGGTCCGGAGAGCTTGACTTCGCGCTCGATGTTGATCATGCCGTCCTGTCCGGTATAAGCGGTGGCGGTTATTCTGGTTGGGCGCCCGAAGGTGTGGTCTCCGAGTCCGATTACCGATAAGCCGTTGATCTGGCCGACAACAGCGCCGAATGTGTCAACCATGATGATGCCGTCCTCGTACAGCTCCTGCATGCGCTCCTCGATGCGGTTTACACGATAGAGGCTCTCTTTGGCCGCCGAGCGGACATCATCGCCGCTGATTATGGTGCGTTCGGCTTTGGTGGCCCAAAAGCTGATTTCACGGATAAAATCGCCGATTTCCATAAACTGTGACGAAAGTTTTGTCTGGTCATCAGCCATACGTGCCGTATGCTCCAGCAGGGCCGCCACGCCGGATTTGTGAAACGGCAGCAGACCTTCGGTCCTGCAATGGCTGGCAACAAACAGTGAATAGTCATTCATGATTTCCGGTGTGCGCGCCATGCGGCTGTCAAATTCCGCTTTAACCTTAAAGAATTTGCGATAGTCAGGGTCAAGATGGAACAACAGGTAATAGATCCATGGCGTGCCGATCAGGACGATTTTCGAGCGCATCTGAACCGGCTCCGGCTTAAGAGACACCATCGTCATGAACCGGTATTGCTCCAGTACGTCCTCAATTCGTATTTCATTGTTGCGAATACACCGCTTGAGGGAGTCCCATACAAATGGATTTATCAGCACCTCACGGGCATCGATAACGAGATAGCCGCCATTGGCACGATGCAGGGCGCCGGCGCGAATCATGCTGAAATCGGTGACGGCTACCCCCCCGTACTGCATGACGTGTTCAATCCGTCCGAACAGGTTGTTGTAGGTCGGATTTGATTCGAATACCACCGGTGCCCCGACGGTGTCCTTATTGTCCACCAGCACATTGACCTGATAGCGGTCAAAGGTTGGTTCCTGGCGCTGCATTTTAATGCCGGGAATCTGGGGCTGCGTAGTCTGCGGCTTAAAATCATCCAGCGTGTTCAGGATATCCTCCTGAACCGATTCCAGGTACCGGAGTACTTTGTCAAGGCTGTCATATTTTTCTCGCAACGGGTCAAGACGATGTCCGAGGCAGGACATGCCAAGATCGCGGTCAGCCTGTGCCAGAGCGTCCTTGGTGACTTTTTCCTGCTCACGGACCTGGCGCAGAACATCATTCAGCTGCTCGGTCAGTTCCTTTCCCTGTTTTTCAAGCTTCAGCCGCTTTTTTTCGTTAAGGGCGTCATATTCTTCCTGGGTGTAATTGTGACCCGCCTTCTGGGGAACGATAACCAGGCCGGAAACAGTTCTCTGGAGCGAAAAACCGACCTTTTCGGCAGCTTTTTCCAGCCCCTGGAAAAGGTCGTTCGAAGCGGCCTGGTAGCTTTCAAGGAGTTCGGCGCGCCGGTTTTCATATTCGCTGCTTTCAAGTGCTTTCGGAATGTCCTTGCGAAAGGCCTCAATCAGCTCCTTCATATCTGCGGCCAGTTCGCTCCCCTGCCCGGCGGGAAGGTCGAGCGAAATCGCGGAATCCGAATCCTTGAAATTATTTACATAGACCCAGTCATGGGGTCGCGGCTCGTCTTTGGCGCGTTTGTTGAGAATGCTGGCAATCGTTGAGGTGCGTCCGGTGCCGGTTTCTCCGGATATATACAGATTGAAGCCGGAACCATCAACGCCCAGTCCGAACTCAATGGAGCGCAGGGCGCGCTGCTGGCCGATGGCATCATTGAAATCGGGCAGTTCAGCGGTAGTTTCGAAGCCGAGAAGGTCCGGGTCACAGGTCCAGCGAAGTTTATTCGCAGGTAACAGGCAGGTATCTTTCATTGGGGAACTCCTTCCGGGCAATTAGAACCGGCATTGTGTAAAGCTGGTGCGCATATGTCAAGCCGAAAGCGCAGCAAGCGCTTTTGCCACGGCCTCGCTGATATCAGCCCGCTTCGGCAGAGTCGCTGCCAGTGCAGGTATATAGCCGCGTTCAGCCAGAATACGCTTCGCAGTGCGGCTCGTGAGGTCATAAATCCACGAAATCTGCAGCAATTTAAAATCATTGAAACACTTGATCGTATCAAGGTGAACGATGGTCTGCGAATTCAGAGTGGCGACGCAGGCGTCGGAAATGATATCCGGCAGGTCTGCCAAGCCGAGGGTTGCCGCGGTAGGGCGGTCTTCAGGTGATTGCGCCAGCAGTTCGACAAACACGCGCCAGATGTCCAGCTTGTCCGCATCCCGGATCAGGTCGATATACTGGCGGGTGGCAGACTTGAAACCGGCGGGAGGCGTTTGCATATTGTGAAACCGGACCGCTTCCTCAATCAGAATCTGCTCGTCAGAGTCGATGCCGGCCAGAATGTTTTCAGCGCGAATGACATCAATGGCAAGCCGTGCATGGTTGTCGGAAGCGCTGTCAAGGAACGTGCGCCAGCGCAGGTACTGCGGAAAACGCCCAACATCGTGCAGCAAGGCAACGGCAGCGGCGATGCGGGAGTCATGCTCGGAAAGCCCCTCGCCGGCCGCCAGCTCCGCCATGGCCGCACAGACTTTCTGCGTATGCTCGATCTTGAGCTGAATGTTTTTCTGCCCCTCCCGGTCGGTCGCCAGAAACGGCTCCACATAGCGATCAAACCAGGTGTAAAGGTCAGTCAGTTGGGGTGAATTCATACGTTTTTAGCGGCTCCGTTTGGATTGATATTGTCCGTATAATACTGTACCCTGCCGCGAAGTCAATTAATCCCGTGAGGACCCAGATGCAGCTGTCACTTCTCGAAAACTCCGACCCCCGGCTGGATGCTGAAAAACGGGTGTCCGAGCTCCATACTCTGCTTGAATATCACAATCGTCGTTACTATCAGCTGGATGCCCCGGAAATCAGTGACGCCGAGTATGATGAACTGTTCCGCGAACTGGTTGCCCTGGAAGAAAAGTATCCGGATCTGGTGATCGCTACATCGCCAACGCAGCGGGTCGGGGGAGCTCCGGCAGGCAGGTTTCGGACGATTACCCACCGTATTGCAATGCTTTCGCTTGAAAATGCCACCAATGATGAAGAGATCAGATCAAAGCTTGATGCCCGGATCAAGAAAGAGCTGGGATTGGAGAGTGATGCTCCGGTTGCGTACATGTGCGAGCCGAAAATGGATGGCCTGGCTGTGGAGCTGGTCTATGAAGATGGCGAGCTGGTCGTGGCATCTACCCGTGGTGACGGTGTCACCGGAGAGGATGTTACTCAGAACATCCGGACACTGCGCGGACTGCCGCTGCGATTGACCGGTGCAAAGGTACCAAAGCTGCTCGAAGTGCGTGGTGAAGTGTATCTGTCGCTTGCTGCGTTCCAGAAAATCAACAATGACAGGGAAGAGAATGGCGAAGCGCCGTTTGCCAATCCGCGCAACGCCGCAGCAGGTTCATTGCGGCAGCTTGATCCGCGCATCACCGCCGGTCGTCCGCTGTCCATGTACTGTTACGCACCGGGGCAGGTTGAGGGAGTCGAGTTTACATCACAGCAGGAGTTCCTGACGACTGCGGCCGGGTGGGGGCTGCCGGTGAACCCGCTTGTCCGCCGGGTCGAGGACGTTGAAGGTGCAGTTGCGTTCTACCGGGACATGCAGGAGGCCAGGGAGTCGCTTCCGTACGAAATTGACGGGACGGTCGTCAAGGTCGATTCGTTTCTGTTGCAGCGTGAGCTGGGAGTCAAGAGCCGTTCTCCGCTATGGGCGATCGCCTGTAAATTCCCGCCACGGCAGGCTGAAACGGTACTTGAGGATATTCTGCTGTCGGTCGGCCGCACCGGAGTTATCACCCCGGTTGCGCAACTGAAGCCGGTCGAAATCTCCGGCGTGACGGTGGGGAGGGCCACGCTTCATAATTGGGATGAGCTGGCTGCCAAAGATATCCGGATCGGCGATACCGTCGTGGTAGAACGTGCCGGTGATGTCATTCCTGCAGTTGTCAGAGTGAACGTTGCCCGTCGCACCGGTTCAGAGCGGGTGGTGCCACCGCCGGAGTCCTGTCCGGCCTGCGGTTCAACCGTCGTCCGCATCGCCGATGAGGTGGCGTTTCGCTGCATGGGCATCTCCTGTCCTCCTCAAATGCGGGAGTCGCTGACGCATTTTGCTTCCCGTGGCGCGATGGATATCGAAGGATTAGGGGAAAAGGTTGTTGAACAGCTCCTTTCGCTTGGGCTGGTCAAGACCGTTGCCGATCTCTATCGATTGACCAAAGACGACTTCATGCGTTTTGAACGCATGGGCGACAAACTGGCCTCGAATCTACTCGGTGCGCTGGAAAACAGCAAACAATGCGATTTGGCCCGCTATATCTACGCCCTTGGCATCAGGCATGTCGGTGAGCGGACCGCGAAAGCGCTTGCCCAGGCATTTGGCAGCCTTGAAAATATCGAGAATGCCACGGTGGAAGAACTTACTTCGATCCGGGATATCGGTGCAACCGTCGCCCAAAGTATCTTCACCTTTTTCACCAATCCTGATAACCGCACCGTAATTGCCCGGTTGCGTGAGCTGGGGGTTACCCCTGCTGCGGTTGCCAAGACCGTCGGCGGGCGGCTGAGCGGGAAAAATTTTGTGTTTACCGGAACATTAACCCGTTTTAGTAGAGATTTTGCCAGAAAACTGGTAGAGGATCAGGGGGGAAATGTGGTAGGATCGGTTTCACGCAAAACAGATTATGTTATCGCTGGAGAAGAAGCGGGCAGCAAGTTGGCCAAGGCCCGGGAGCTTGCTGTGACGGTTCTTGGTGAACAGGAATTTCTGGACTTGCTGGAAGAACAGTAACAAGGGGAGCATTTGTGGAAAAAGCCTCGATGATGATCAATGCCCGCAAACTTTTCAAGGACATCAGTGATCTGCCGACCATTCCTGCCATTGTGTCAAAAGTGGTTTCGCTGCTTGATAACAAGGATGCCGATCCGGATGACATCGCTGATTTGATACTGTCCGATCAGGTATTGGCGGCCCGGGTGATCAGGGTTGTCAACTCGCCGTTGTACCGGGTGAATGTGCCAATTTCATCGGTCAAGCGCGCGTTGCTGTTCCTCGGCTTCAAGAGTGTCCGCGAGATGATCCTCACCAGCTATTTTATTGATTGCTTCCGGCGGAAGGATCAGCCCTTCGATATGAAACTGTTCTGGATGCACTCATTCAGCGTGGGGGCGATCTCTCGACGGATCGCTCTGCTGGTTGATTTTCCGGATATGGAAAAAGCGTATCTCGTCGGTATTCTGCATGATATCGGAAAAGTGTTTCTCGGACACTACTGCAAAAATGAATATGGCGAGATGCTGAACAATATAAATAATACCAGTACCACCACATATGATGGTGAATTTAAAACGTTTGGCACCACCCATTCCGAGGTCGGTCTCTGTCTGGCTCAGCGGTGGAACTTCCCGGCGGCGTACTGTGACGTCATACTCAACCATCACACGGCTGATTTGGCTGATGAAGATCAACTGTTGACGGCAATAGTCGCATTGGCCGATTTTTACTGTCTGTCACATGCCGCTGCGAGCGGCATTGCGCAGGCGAGCATTCCGGGACATTCCGAGAGCCATGCCTGGGAGGTACTCAAACAGTACGCTTCAAAACTGATTCCATCCACTCTGGAAAGATTTTTAACCGATCTGGATGATGAGTATGAAACGGTTATGCAGGAAGTGGATTTCCTGTTCAATTCGATGACGGCTGATTAACCGTCAGGAGGCCGCCTATGTCAGACCAGACATCTGTTACCTGTGCCAAATGCAGTTCAGTATGGCAGAATCTCGGCACCACCAACTGCTGGAGCGGTGATCCCGCCCAGGCACCCCCCAAGCCGGGCAACTGCCCGTCCGATGTTTATGATGAAGTTGTCAAGCAAGCGTTTGATGAATATCGCGGTGACGGTGAGGATGCGAAGATCGCTTTTGCCGCCGCCCGTGTTGAAGGGCTCTGTTATCAGCCGGTGCCGGGGAGTGATGCTGTAAACGCCCGCTGGACGCGGGTTGAGGATACGATTGCGTTTGCCAAGCTGATGGGCTACAAAAAAATCGGCATGGCTACCTGCATCGGTTTGCTGGACGAAAGTGAACGGCTGGCGAAAATTTTGACCGCGCAGGGCTTTGAGCCGGTGAGTGTCTGCTGCAAAGCCGGCAGTATCGACAAGCTGGAGCTGGGCCTGGCGGAATCGGACAAGGTCAGGCCGGGTACCTTCGAGCCGGCCTGCAACCCGATTGCCCAGGCGGAAATCTGCAACCGGATGGGTACTGACATGAACATCATCGTCGGACTCTGTGTCGGCCATGATATGCTGTTCAACAAGCACTCTTCGGCTCCGGTTACTACCCTGATTGTCAAGGATCGCGTCACCGGTCATAACCCGATTGCCGTATTATACGGACAGAACTTCTATTACAAACGGCTTCAGAAACAGGTAATGGTTCTCTGACGCTTTTTGAAGTATCCTCGCTGATATACAAGTACTCTGATAGAAAAAGCACAAAAAATCCCCGCCACCAAGGAGGGAACGGTAGCGGGGCAAAGTTACACTCTGTGTATATCCTACCACTTGTTTGACGGACGGAATATCAGAGTTGTGCTGTTATTTTAGCAGGAACCGGTGAAGTGACATTTAAGCCTTTGTCCTAGCCTCCACCGCCATGCGGAATTATACTGTTCACACATTTATATCGAATACAACCCCTAAACGCTCGATAGTATTGCCCGGTTCTGCCGTTGACAGCTCTTTGAATGTTGCGCCGATTTGCTCAACGTTGTCAGAGTATACGGTTGTGACGGAGTCAACAACAGTCCTGCCAGCAGCTTTGAAACCATGTAGTAGAGTTAAAGACGCACCTATGTCAATTTCGGGTATTTTGTCCATATATCGATCTCAAGAGCATTTTTTCTGATCATAGGTGGAGAATGTGTAAATAATATGGAAGAAATAAGGAATTGTCGTTAGCGGATTATTTTAAGGTCAGGGCAATGCTTTATGTGTCCTGCACGCGGCAACCAGAGTCCGGGCAATGTCCGGATTGCTGCCGAAATGAAGGTGCAGGTATGATGCGAGGCAGTTGCGAACCCGGAATCCTTCCTCTCCCAATATGATCCCCTGGCGTGACACCCGGTAGCAGCGCTCCACCTCTTCCGGCATCGTGCCGATTTCCGAATAGTGGAATTCATGCCCCCGCACCGTCGCCCCCGCTGTGCCAATCACCGTATCTCCCGTCAGTTCCGCCTGTCGATAGCCAAGTGCCTTCCGCTTCGGCAGCATCCGGCAGCGTACCGGAAAAATTCCGACAAAGTCTGCCGAAGTCTGACCGGGTGCTGTCTCAAGCCCTTCGGTCAGGTACACAAAACCGCCGCATTCCGCATATACCGGCATATCTGCGGCCACGGCTGCTCTGATGGATGAGGCCATGTTCCTGTTTTCAGCCAGTTGACCGGCATACAGCTCAGGGTAGCCTCCTGGCAGGTAGATGCCCTGTATATCGGGTGGCAGGGCAGCATCGAAGAGCGGCGAAAAGAACACCGGTTCTGCACCAGCCTCGCGGAGCAGGCGCAGGTTGTCTTCGTACATGAAGCAGAACGCCGGGTCGCGGGCCACCGCGATTCTTACCGGCAATACCCCGCACATTCCCTCATGTGCAGGAGAGGGGGACGAGGTTACTTCTCCGGGCGGGATGACCAACATACTCAGCGCTTCCAGGTCCAGGCAGCGTTCCGCCATATCGGCCAGTCCGGTGATGAATTCAGGCGACGGCGGGTTGTCTTCCGCAGTTACCAGTCCCAGGTGACGGGAAGGGATGCCAAGCGATTCATCGCGGGGAATGCAGCCGAAACAGGCGGTTTCCGGACAGTGGTCGGCAAGCGCCTGTTTGAGCAGGGCGGCATGACTCTCGCTGCCGACGTTGTTGAAGATGACTCCTGCCAGCCGAACCCGGGGATCGAAACCGCTGAAGCCTTTGACCAGTGCCGCAGCGCTGGCCGCCATGCCACGGGCATTCACCACCAGCACCACCGGCGCTCCGGTTATGGCCGCAATCTGGGCGCTGCTGCCGGTGCGACTCGAAGCACCGATGCCGTCGAAGAGCCCCATCACCCCCTCGATAACAGCGACTGTCCGGCCAGCAAGACGCGCCTGTCCGGTC
>Ga0118677_10011133_pt1 | contig 13578 bp, 7 predicted proteins | sample AliMusrvi5mmetaG_FD_86154 | JGI IMG/M metagenome (GOLD analysis project Ga0118677, IMG submission 86154)
CTCCAGCAGCACACCGGCATCGGTGCCCCGCCCATTGCTGTCGACCGCATTTTATCCGTCGTGGCCACGCACTTTGGCCTGACCCCCGCGGCCCTCACCTCCCGCACCCGTGGCAAGACCATCTCCCTGGCCCGCTCGCTGGCCCTCTACTTGGCCCGCAAGCACACGGGCATGAGCTACCCCGAACTCGGCCGCGCCTTTGGCAACAAGAACCACTCCACCGCCATCGCCGCCTGCCAACGCATCGAAACCCTGCTGGCCAATTCCGAGGTGCTGCACTGGAACGATGGCGACCGCGCCGGCTCGCCCCGCCACCAAACCGCCCCCGATTTGATTCACGAACTCGAAGCCGCCCTGCGGAAACGCGCGTAATCACTCGCCGATGACCTTGATCAGCACGCGCTTGGGCCGGCGCCCGTCAAACTCCCCATAAAAAATCTGCTCCCAAGGCCCAAAGTCCAACTGCCCCTTGGTCACCGCGACCACGACCTCCCGCCCCATCACCTGCCGCTTCAGATGCGCATCGGCATTGTCCTCCCCCGTCCGATTATGCTCGTATTGCGTAGTCGGCGCGTGCGGGGCCAGTTTCTCCAGCCACACCTTGTAGTCTTCATGCAACCCCGCCTCCTGGTCGTTGATAAAGACCGATGCCGTAATATGCATCGCATTGACAAGAACCAAGCCCTCCTGCACGCCACTCTTGCGCACCGCCTCCTCCACCTGCTCCGTAATGTTGATGATCCCCACCCGCGAGGGCACATGGAGGGTCAGATGGTCGGTATGTGATTTCATGGCGAGACTCCTTTACAGAAAGAACGTCGCTGGGGGAATGAGCCCTTGTGACCTCTGGACTGGCGGGGCCGAAAGTTCGGTCAGGATTTCGTCCATACTGACGCCCCGCCGCTTCAGAGAGGGCCGGAGCACCCATGCCCACTTGCGGAGATACCAAGCCATCCGGCCGCGCGTTTCCGGGGTAGCCGCCGAAAGGGCCGAGCGTTGCGCGACGATGACATCGGCCATGTGTAGAAGGGCCGTGAGGAAGGTGGTGGCCAGAGCGGCGGTCACAAGCAATGTCAGGAAAATAAAGTAAAACAGCCAACGCCAGAAATGACCGATCCCGCAGGCCATGATCACCGCCCCGAGAATCAAACAGACAAAGTAAAACAGAAAGAATAGGGGCATGCCGCCCAGAAGTTGGACGGGCGCCTCGAGGGATTGCCGGGCGGCGACTAGACGTGATTGCAGGCGGTAGAGGAAGAATCCACCTGTGCCAACGACAAATCGTTGCCCGCAGTCTGCCTGCGCTCGAGTGCGGTGAGGACGGCTTCAGCGCGGTCGCCCCGGGCCAGCAGGGCCGTCAAGGCCGCCTGCCGCAGCCGTGGCGCTACTACCTCCCATCGCTGGATCAGAGCCGGGGCGATGCGCTGATTATTGAAGCTGCTCAGGCTGGTGATCGCCGCGGACTGGATCACCTCGGACTGGCCGCCACCCAACTGGAGCAGGAGCAAATCGCCAATATCGGCGTAGGAGTAGGGGCTGACGCCTAGCAGGCGTATCTCTGCCGCCCGCAAGGGTTCGGAGATCCCGTAGTTCTGGAGCCCGTCCAGAGCCTGCGCGTAGAAGCGCTGCAGCCGCGCGTGCTGGTCCACCCGGGCGAGCGAATTGCCCGCGCGACGCAGGCCCTCCCCCAAAGCGTAAAGCAATGTGAAGCTCTGCTCCTGATCGATCCGCGTCTGGTCCAGGAAGTTCACGACCTGCATCGCTTCCGCAGGTCGGTCCTGGACTCCGATCATCGTTGCCAGCCCGCGCAGCCAATCTTGACCCACGGCACTCACCCGCACCTGCGCATCGCCGGCCAAGTTGACGAAGAGGTCTCCCGCGCCCTCGGCTAGCGAGCTCAGAATTGCTGCGCGCAGCCAGCGATTGTCGGGGTCGCGCCACACGAGGTCCGTGAGGACCTGGGCGCGGTCCGGCCGGCGAATCTCGCCCACCGTTAACGCGAGTTGGTAGCGCACTTGGACCGAAGGATCGGTTGCCAGCAGCCGGAGCTGGCCCCAGAGTGCGTCCGTGAGGATGCCGTCCTTGACCAGCTTCTCCGAAAGCAGCACCGCGTGCTCGCGCACTCGCGCATCCGGATCACGCAACGCTTTCAGGATGTGCGCTTCCTTCAGTGCGCCCAGGCCGTCGAGCCCATGCAAGGCGTGCAGGCGTGCGAGCGGCACGCGGGAAGTATCGAGCAGATTCCCCAGCAGCGCCCCCGCCCCCGGATCCCGCCGCTCATACAACAGCCGTGCCGCCGTGTCGCGCTGCCACCCGTTCGGGTGCGAGAGCATCCCCACCAGCTCGGAGGTCCGGGCCTTGCCGAAGCGCGGCAACTTGGTCGGCCTGACCTCCGTGGGTACGATGCGGTAAATGCGCCCGCCGTTGCGGCCTTGCTGCATATCCGCCACGTAGAGCGCGCCGTCGGGTCCGTTCACAATCTGCTGGGGCCGAAAGCCGGGATCCGACGAGACCACGAACTCGGTCCCCGCTTCGTCCGACGCCCGGACGGCGACCAGGTCGAGCCCTGTTTCGCGCAGCACGACGCGGTGAATGACGTGGGCTGAGGGGACGGCGATGAAGGCGTTGCTAAGGTAGCTTGAGGGAAAGGCGTTGCCGCGGTAAACCACGCCGCCGCTCGCATTCGTGAGCCAGGTCGGGACCAGCACATTCGCTGCGCGCACTACCGCCCGCGCCGGTTCGTTGGTTCTGCCCGGCCGCCCGCTTGCGGGCTGGGGCGGGCTGCCTGGCATGAGCCGAAAGATTGTGGTAGCCGGGCTGGCGACCTCGATCACCTTCGGGGGTGCCGGGAAAGCCGGGTTGCGCGCCAGGTAGCGGGGCTCATACCTCGGCGTGCGCAGCGGCTGCCGAAAGTCGCAGGTGAACTTGCGCCCCCAATCGTCAAAGCTTAGACCAGACTCCGTGGGGCCGGCCTCGGCATGAAGCGTGAGCCCGCGTGGATCAAAGGAGAAATCCGCACTGTTCAGGGGAACCGCCACCGCGCCCGGCGCGCCGTATGCCGGCACAAAGCCCGCCACACCTCCGGATGCGGCATGAATGCGATTATCCAGGCCCCAATTGAAGTTGTTCGGGAGCGTCGAGGCGGTCGCCGGGTTGGTGCTGCCGAACCCGGAGAAGATCACGTTGCGCACATCCGCGATGCCGTTCGTCTGGCTGTCCATCAGGAAGAGGAGATCGGGGCCTGCGGCGACAAAGACGCCGCCGCCGTAGCAGGCAATCGCGGATGGCAAACGCAGGTTGTCCGCGAAAACCGTGCTCGTATGGAACTCACCTTCGCCCTCGGGGTCTTCCAGCAACCGGATGCGGCCGGAATGCACGTTCGTCCCGGTGCCGCTGGGATTATTGGGCCTTTCGACGACAAACAAGCGGCCATGCTCGTCAAACGCCATCGCGACCGGCGAGCTGACCACAGGCTCGGCGGCAACCAGTTCGAGGCGCCAGCCGGGCTTGATCCGGAAACCCGCCGGGGCATTGGGTCGTGGAGCGTGGAGCGTGGAGCGTGGAGCGTTCGAAGCCGGGCTCGATTCGGCTGACCACCCCGCGCACGCGAGCAGGCAGGTGGCGGCCACGGCCAGGGCGGCAGAGCAGTTGCAACTCATGCAGCCCCCGGCGGCCAGAGACTCTTGCCAATGTCCTCGCGATAGTAGCTGCCGAGGCTGCGAATCTTGCGGATGTTCGCATACGCCCGGCCCGCGGCTTCCTCCAGGCTGGAGCCAAAGCCGATCACATCGGCGATGCGGTGCCCGGTCGTCATTAGCCGTCCGGCGCTGTCGCGAGTTACCTCATTCCACCAGACATCGCAATCGAACTCGCCGGTCACGTCCACCGGCAGGTGCGGTCCCTGGATCTGGACATACGGATAGCCGTAGCCTGCCAGCGTGACCGAGCAACCGAAGGTGCGCCCTGGCACAAACTGCGGCTGCGCCTTCTGGTTCCGCGCCGTTGCCAGCAATGTCTGGATCGGATTGGCCAGCAACCGCAGGATCATCGCCCCGGAGGTGACCCCGATGCGGATGTTGTATTCGATCACGTGCCACTTGCCTTTGCAATGCACGGCGGTTACCTGGATGGGGCCGTGAAAGCCGACGGCGCGAAACCAGGGCAGCAATGGATGGAGCAACTCGCGCGCTAGCCCATACTTGTCCTCGGAATCCCTCTCGACCAACCCGCCAAGTGGGGCGCCGGCGATAACCCCCATGTTGCCCGCAAACGCGCGCTTATACTCCTGATTGGTGACCAGCGAGCAAATCTCCCCGCCGCTGACCAGCGCGATGTGCCCCACCTCGCGGCGGCCGAGGTATTCCTGCAGGAAGACGCCCTCGGCGTAATTGATTTTCCTGAGCCAGCAACGCGTATCTTCGACCGTCTCGCACAAGATCGTATGGATCGGGCTGGTGGGGGAGCACAGCGGATTCTTGATGACGAACGGCCGCGGGTGTTTGGCCAGGAGTTCCTCCGCCTCCAGCCGGTTGCGCGCCACGTGCGCCCGCGGAAACGGCACCTTGAACTCGTGGCAGAGCCGGCGCGCGAAATCCCGCTCCCGCTCGATCTTCATCGCCTCGCCCGTGGGCGAAAAGATCGGCACGCCCAGGCCCAGCAACTCCTCCGCCCACGGCGCCTGGGCCCAATCAATGGACATCGGCACCACCAGGCCCACGCGCTTCTCGCGGAGCAGCGGGCACGGAGACGGGAACTGGTCACGGCGGTAAGTCGCGCCCGCTAGCGACGGCGCGTAATGACCGTAATCCCGCGTCAGGTAGGTCGAAACCTCGGCCCCGGCCTCCTTGAGGATTTGGGCTGTGCTATGGGCAAACGACCCAACACCCAATACCATCACCGACACCGCGCGAGGAGCAGGAGTGGATTTCCGGCTCATAACGGCAGCGCTTTCGGCCAGCGGATCGGGAGGGCTCTTATCAAGGACATCACGGCGTGACCCTAGCAGGTCGGTCCGTCCCGGGACAAGGCGGAGATTGCGGCAAGGGGTGAGGCGTGGGGCGTGAAACGTGAAACGTGAAACGTGAAACGTGAAAGGTGGTGGCTGGGGCGTCACCTTGCCTCCTGGCGCAAGCAAAACATTACAACCCCTCATACCGCTGCGCCCGCCAGGCTCGTTCAGTTGCGTTTGAACAGGTGATCGTATTTCCCTGCCTCGCCAGTTATCCAGGGATGGTAGGTGTTGGCGAAGTCAATGCGGTCGCCCAGGGATGGGTGAGTTCCGCGCCATAGCTTGTCGAGAAATGCCGGTCGTGGAACGGAGAGGTTCTCCCGCTGCAGCTTCACAAAAGCAAGCGCCGAGGCGCGATTGTTGCGCGTTATCTCCAGAGCGAACCGATCCGCTTCATGCTCCGTGTGGCGAGTGACCAGATTGGACAGCGGTGCCAATAGAAAGCTTAAGACCGTGAGGAAGAGCAGGAGCAGCGGAATGGCCCCAAGATCAGACAGATTCTGGAAGCCGAGGCGGTTTCCGAGCCTGGCAATGATCCGATTGCCAATACGGTCCACCAGCCAAAGACCGCCCGCGAACGCCAGGGCAGACAGCAGGCAGAGGATCAGCATGTGCCGCAGCATGTAATGACCCATCTCGTGCGCCATGATGAAGCGCAATTCATCGCGATCCAGCTTCGCAATGATCGTGTCCCATAATACAATCCGCTTCGTTGATCCCAAGCCATTGACGTAGGCATTCACGGCTTTGGTGTCGGCGCTCTTGTCCACCTCATAGATGCGAGCGCCCTCGATCCCGGCCCGCTGGGCCAGCGCCACAATGTCCGATTCCAACTGCTTATCTCGCATCGGCCCGAAGCGATTGAACAAGGGGTCAATCCAGATGGGGTAAGCGAATGCCATGAAGAACACGCCCGCTCCCACGAAGAGACTACAATAAACCCACCACCGCCGCGGGCTCGAACGCATCAACTGCCGAAGCACGGCGAACGTTGTTCCAAAGATCAAGACGTTCACCAGCATCGCTTTGATCGAGTGATCCAGCCACCGGGTGAAGGTTTGGTTCGACAGGCCGTACTCGTGCAGTCGAACGAAGCCGCGGAAATAGCTCAACGGGAAGCTGAGGGCGTAGCAGATGAGCAGGTAGAGCAGGACGAACACGATGGTGGCGCACACCTCCCAGTGGCCAATTCGCTTCGTCAGGCGGCCCAGCCAACCGGAGAAGCCCGTAAGCAGGATCAGCGCCGGCACGAGCCAGGACCACCCCTCACCCACGAGCCACCAGACAATCCCGCTACGATAGAAATGGACGGCCTTCTCGGATGGTTCAGGAACGGGCACCGGCGCAAGCGATTCAGCACCGGCACTGCGCTCCACGCTGTTCGTGGTCAGCCCCGGCGGGGCGACTGCCACCGCAGAAGTGCCGGGCACTGTGATCGGGAAAGTGACGACTGACCAGTGTGCCGGGTGGTCGGTTTGCGAATCCGGCGCAGGCAGGAAGTAATCCTCAAGCACATGGAACGGCTTGGAGACGAAAATATGATCAATGCGATCCGGCATAGCGATGGTCTCGCCAGAGTCGGACACCTGTCCGGAAGAGGAATCGTGCCAGGCGGACGCTTTGCCGCGAGGACGCAATCGGCCATGCAACAATCCAACGCCGTCCGGATACTTCTCCAGCCAGGTATCCTTCAATTGGCCCGCTATGATCCGGTATGCTTGCTCCTGGGGACTGCTGTTATAATCCCCCACGGCGATGACATACTCATAAGCAGCGGCCTGCCGAACCAGTTCCAAGGCATGGCATCTGCGGGGGATTTTGCCAGATGGGTGACTATTGAGGAATGCGATTCTCTTTCCCTGTACATCCAATTCGGCCACGGCCGTGCCCACTTCATCCTCGTCACTGAAGGTAAAGATGGAGCGCGGGTTGTGCAGCGGAAAGCGTGACAGGATAGCCGTGCCGTAGGTGCCCGAAACGGTGTTGGGGCCGTAGCAGACGTGGTAGCCCAATTTGGCGCCAAAATACTTTGCGGCGGAGACGTTGCCGTTCGAGGCCCTGGGGGTATCGCTCTCTTGCAGGCCGATGACGTCCGCATCAATTGCCCTGATCAGCGCCAGTTGGTTTTCCCAGTTCCGATCTCCATTCAGGGCTGCGCCCTGCTGAAGATTGTAGGTGAGTATGGTCAACCGGTTCGTATCAGGCATGACCTTGGATGCGACCGGCCGATAATGCCAAGTGCCTGCCGCTGCGATCAGAGCCAGCGTGCCGGCCAGGCTCGCCAAGGCCGTGGATCGAGGGAGGCGTTCGGTTTCTGCAAACGCCGCCCGCCAACCCGGCAGGAACAGGGTTGCCGTCATCATGCCAGCGAGGACCGCATAAGGGAGATGAAACTGGTTGCGGAATACCGCGCTTACATTGCCCACATAGCCCCAGGTATTGGTAAAAATGCTCACCGTAGTAGTCAGCGTCAGCAACGCCACGCCCAGGAAGACAGGCAAAGCCAGCGCGCGGGCATTCACCGTTTCCTTCAGGCTGCGGCAGGCTGCTTGCACATTGAACAGCACTACCGGCGAGAGCAGAAACATCAGGTTAAGCAGCAGCCTGGCCGTCAGGTTTTCCGGCCTAACGATCACGGGCGGTGCTTCCGGCGTGGCGGGAAAATGAACGCGCAAAGCCAGAATGCCCCCCACTAGTGCTATCGAGAACGCCAGGTTCCACATCACCAACAAGCCGCGCGTCAGCCCAAATGGAATCCGTCCCCTCTCCAGCATCATTATGAGAGCGCAGCCCAGCGCAGCAATGAGCAATACCACCCCAGCGGTGTTGTCAAAGCCCATCCAGGCTTCCACCACCCCCGGACTGGAAAGGACCAGATAAACCATCGTGAGATTGGCAAACAGGCTGAGCACCGGACCGAATGCCTCCCACCAAGGTGACTGGCCTCGGGACACCTGGTCATCGGGGATTGAGCGCAAGCACCAAAGCTGCCATACCACGATCCCAATAAACACCCACCCGAGCCATGCCCCGGAAGCGCCCAGCGTGAAATCATAAGTGGCGCCCCAGGCGCGCAAGGCAATCGAAAGCATTACGGCGAGCCCCAAGGCTACTCCGGCATCCCCCTGGAGCGATCGGAAAGGCCGTGACAAGATGAGGCATAACGCGACCAGGAACGCGCCAACCCCCACTCCCGCAATGACAACCCCCTGGGCAACATTCGTCAGGGGAACTACTGCTCGCGAGGCCAAAAACAGGATGATGCTGCCCCACAAGACCTTCCGCTGGGTTCCTTTGGGAAGGAGGAGAACCAGCAGCGGTGATAGCAGAAAGAGAACCCCCAGCGACTCCATTCCCATTGAGAGCTTGGTCAGAGCGATCTTATAGATGGAGTCGAAGCACAGGGTCAGGGTTTGTATGAACAACAACAGCAGGATCCCAAATAGGAGCGTCGCCTTATGGCGTGTAGCGGCCTGCGAGCTCATGGCTTGCCCTTCATGGCAGTGTTTATTCCATAACATCCGCAAAGGACTCTAAAGCAACACGAGCGTGTAATGATAGCCGAAATCGGCTCTGTCGCGCGGAGCTTGGCACTGTTAGCAGGTCGGCGCGCGGACATTCCTGTCCGCAGCGACGTTTGACGTGCAAGTTGGCTTGGGAAATAGCCGGAGCGCGTTGCCTTTCAGGGCTTGCTGCGGACAGGAATATCCAATGCCGCCAGGAATTGAGGCTCGGGCTCACGCGTGCCAAAGACGTTTTGGGCGGCAGCGTCAGTCCGACGGCCCCGTTCCCCCTCACCCCGGCCCTCTCCCCAGGGGAGAGGGAGCCACGCTGGCCGCGCTACGAGCCTGTCGGTGCGCACCATAAGCGAGCGTCGGGCTTGGCCTCTCCCTCTCCCTTGGGGAGAGGGCTGGGGTGAGGGGGAACTGAGCTCACGCCGTTTCCACGGTGCCAGCAGTTCGGAGCATGATACCCGCCAGATCAGGTTCCAATTCCTAGCGGCATGGGACAGGAATGTCCGCGCGCCGGTGGCATTTCCGGGATGTGCCTTGGACGCGCAGCTTCCTGATTTTGTTCTGGGAAGCAGGCGGAAGCTGTTGGAACATCAGCCCCCTATGCGCACCATGCAGGCCAACAAATGGCCACCACGATTCTGGGCGGCGGCAGTCTGCCTGCTTTGCTTCGCCAGCGCTCAAGCGGCGGAGCCAACGGTCCGAGGCACCCTCGACGGCATCATTTCGCGGATGCTCGGCTCGATGAGCCAGTCGGAGCTGTTTCAACTGGATGAAACTGCGGTCCAGCGATTCATCACGCCTGGGGATCGCGGAGTTCTGGCGACGCAATACTGGCACTTCGAAGCGAATGTCCCCGTGGTCGTGTCGGTGATGCGCGATGTGAAGCAAGCCGAGGTGCCGTTCTGGCTGCCGGCAGCGGAATTTCAGAAGACGGACCTGAAAGTGGCGAACGAGGAGTATGAATATGAAGTTTGGCAGAAGAGCTTCGCGGCGGGCCGGGTTGGCCTGGGAATCAACGGGTTCACCAGCCACCGCCCGCACTACTTCGTATGCTTGAAGCCGGAACCCACAGGCGCGAAGCTGAAACTCAGTCATTTCTTTCCGGACAACCAGCAGGTGTTGGAAATGCGCGAGGGCGCATTCATCTATGACGACTGGCCTGATCTGGTATTGACCAAAGTTCCGGATGCTTTGAAGGGTCAGCGATTGCTCCCTACCTTTCGTGGCCGGGCCCGGGAAGCCCAATTGGTGCAGGCATTCCGCCAGACTCCCTTTCCATCGTCTCGCAAGCCCGACCAGGTCGTCTTGACCTGGAGCGAGGCGCCCGACACGACCCAAACCATCCAATGGCGTAGCGGTCCCGCAGTGGGCGGCGGCACGGTGCGATACAAGCAGAAGGACGCCGTTGCCGGGGCAACCTGGACCGAACAGAAGGCGACGCGGCAAACGCTTGCAGACCGCTTCGTGGTCAACGACCCGAGCGTCAATCATTTCACCGCCACATTGCGCGGGCTGAAGCCAGCGACGACCTATGTTTACTCGGTGGGGGGTGCGACAGAGGATGCCCGCAGCGATCTCTCTGAGTTCACGACCGCACCCGGCAAAGACGAGCCGTTCACGTTTATCTTCCTCAGCGACACTCACAACTCCCCGGCCTGCGGCAAACTGCTCGCCCGCGCGCTGGAGACCCATCCGGAGACCGCGTTCTGCACGATTTCCGGCGACTTGGTCGGCACAGGTCAGCACCGCGACGATTGGGACCAACTCTTCGAACACACCAAGGACTTCACGAGGCGGCGGCCACTGGTGCCGGCGATTGGCAACCATGACGCGATTGATGGGCTGGGCGCCGACCTGTATCTGTCGCTATTCGGCCTTCCGTCCAATGGGGCCCGGCGGCTCCAACCGGAGCAAAGCTACAGTTTCGAATATGGCAATGCCCTCTTCATTATCCTGGATGCCACCGCTTCGGTGGAAGACCAGCGCCCCTGGCTCGAAGCGCGGCTCGCGCACACGAAGGCCACCTGGAAGTTCGCCATCTTCCACTTTCCGCCCTACGGCCCGGGTGTAGACTACCCGGAGATCATTCGCGAGTGGTGTAGGGTCTTTGATAAGTACCACGTGGATTTTGTGCTGAGCGGGCATGTTCACGATTACGTGCGAACGCACCCCATGAACCAGGGAAGACGGGTCGGTTCACCGGCGGACGGCACCGTCTATCTGGTGACGGTCTCCGTGCCCGGTCGCCCGGGCACGATGTCCAAGCCAGATTATGCTGCCGTGGCTGAGCACCCCGGGCTGCCGCTCTACCAGGTCTTCACGATCAACGCGAAGCGGTTGGTCACGCGTTCCTGCGACATGGAGGGCAGAACCCGGGACGAGTTCGTCGTCGAGAAGTAGGCCGCCGATGCATGCACCACATTGAACCTGATCTTGGTGCCGCCGCCCGGGGTATCCCGCCGTCACCGGCGGCAGCGCGTCTTGTTTCACTCGACCAGTTCCGTGGTTACACGGTTCTGGGGATGTTCGTGGTAAACTTCCTGGGCGGCTTCGCGGTGACGCCCGCGCTGTTGAGACACAACGACACGTTCTTCAGCTATGCGGATTCGATCATGCCGCAGTTCTTCTTTGCCGTGGGATTCGCTTATCGTCTCACCTTCCTGCGGGGCCTGGCGAGCGGCGACGCGGGCAGCGTCTGCTGGCGAATCTGGCGGCGAAACTTGAAACTCATCCTTCTGGGCGCGGTCATTTATGTGGCGCCAGCGGCAGTGATCGCCCTGGCTCGCTCGCCCCACCCGCCTCTGAGCCAGTTCGTAGCAGAGGCGCTGCAAGGGGATTTGTTCCAGACGCTGGTCCACATCGGCGTGACCGCGGTGTGGATCATGCCGGTGATCGGGGCGCGACCGGTGGTGCGACTGCTCTTCGCGGTCGGCTCGGCCGGGCTGCATCTGGGACTCTCGCGTTGGTTTTACTACGATTGGGTCAACACCGTAGGGGGCATTGACGGTGGGGTTCTGGGTTTCCTGACCTGGACGATTCCCATGCTCGCCGGGACGCTGGCATACGACCTGTTGGCGCGCACCGGGAAACCGGGCAGCGCCGTCGGTTCATTGCTGGGGTGGGGCACCGGGCTGATGTTGCTCGGCTACGGTTTGTCGTGTCTAAACCTGGTCACCCCGCCCAACACGCCTGCCCATGCGGGCCTCTGTTCCTCGCTGGTCGAGCCGCCGTTTGTGCCGCCGACGCACCCGGTGAACTTGTGGACGATGAGCCAGCGCGCCGGCAGCGTGACCTACCTGACTTTCGGCGCCGGGCTTTCGCTTGTATTGTACGCGGGATTCGTTTGGGCCTGCGACGTGCGCCGCTTTCAGATCGGGGTCTGGCGTACCCTGGGCAGCAATGCCCTGGCCGGCTATGTCATCCACGGTGTGGCAGACTGGGGCTTCAGCGCGCTCCTGCCGCGACGGGTGCCGCTGGGGACGGTGCTGCCGGCGCTGTTGTTGTATTTGGCGATCTGCTACGGCTGCGTGCGCGTCCTGGAATGGAAACGCATCTATTGGCGGATGTGAGTCTATATCCCCCCCCCAATCCTTCCCGTGACGGTTCATTCCGGAAAGAGCATTTGGAACCACGAAATGTCTGGGACCAAGCTGGCGCTTTGACGAGGAAACCGGCAGCAAAGTGATGGTAAAGGGCCTGCCCTGGGAAGGCAAAACCCTCCGCCGTTGTTACCGCAGACCAACCTGGCTCTAGCCGCCCATCAGCCAATAGGGCGTGCCGATGTCGCTGCCACGGCCGTAGCGTGGCGCGGCTTTGAACGAGAAGGTGAAGGCGACCGTGTAGTCGTTCGGGTTGCCGCCGCCGCCGTTGCGCAGCCGCACGGACAACGCTGCGGTCCAGCTCCGCATGTCCCGGTAAATCGTGTAAGCCTGGTCCTGCATGGTCCCGGTTTGTGCTTCAAAGCGCTGCGATGCCCGAAAACCCCAGTTCTCGTTAAGCCGCAGCAGAAGGGTGCTGATGAAAAGGTTGTTGCCTTGGCCGAGTGCCGTGGGCGAGCTGCTATAATCGTTGCGCAGATAGAACTGTCCAAGTGTCCAGCTCCAGGTGTCGGCGGGATGGAGGGTCACCGCCGTCAACGACATGCGCAAGAGGCCGTCCGTAATCTCATAGCGGGTAAGGGATTCAATCGTCAGCCACGACCGTGGCTTGAACGTAAGGTCTGAATAGAGGTCGGAGAAAGTGGTCTGATTGGTGTTGGGATTCACGTACCAATCGGTGTAAACATTCCAATCCACCAGGTTGACCACTTGCCCCTCTCGCTTGGTCTGGAATTTGTTGCGCAGCCCGAAGCGGAAGACGTTCTCACCCTCGATCGAGTCGATCGAGTTGTAGTCCGGCATGGTGATCGGCAGCAGGCGCAAGCTGGGCATTTGATAATCGAATTGGGGCACCAGGTTGGTGCCATAAACATTTGGGTTGGGGATGTAAGCGTAGTTGACGGACGGCTCGAGGATATGGCGCAGACCGTCCACCTGAAAAAAGTCGTTCTGAGCTTCCGGCCAAAGCCGCGAGGCCTTGGTTGACACCTCGGCCCCGGTGTCGAACACCCAGCGACTCACGTCGTCGGTGGTCGCTCCGGGACCAGTGGTGGCGCCGTAGTAAGTGTAGCGTCCGCCCACGCGCGGGGTGACATTCAGCCAGTCGAAAAAGGTATAGGGCAGGAGCAGTTTCTGGTAGGTGTCCATTCTCGGAGCCTCGTAATCCAGCCCGGCGTACACGCCGTTGGTCTGCCCATACGCGTGCCGGTAGTACCCGGCTGAAGTCACGCTCTCGTAATAAACCGGCGTCTCCCATAATTGCTGCCGCTGGCCGTTTAACTGGACTTCCGGCAGCCGTTCGATCGTGTCCAGGAAACTGTTCACCTGCGGCTGCACGTAGGTATCCACGCTGAAGTTCTGCCAGAATCGGTTCACCTCGAAATACGTCGCCGGCTGCACGTCCTGGCGATATTCGCCTTCGAAGACTTCTCGGACGATGTTAGTGTCGGTCTGGTAC
>Ga0118677_10011134_pt1 | contig 13576 bp, 10 predicted proteins | sample AliMusrvi5mmetaG_FD_86154 | JGI IMG/M metagenome (GOLD analysis project Ga0118677, IMG submission 86154)
GTCCAGTCCTTCCTTCGCTCCTCCGGCTCCCAACAGGCCGTCGACCCCTTCATGGCCAAGCAAGTGGCCGAGCTACAGGGTATCACTCTCAAAAACAAAGAACTCGCCAAAGGCAACGCCAAAGCTTAACCCCATCCATTATGTCGATCCCCTTTTTCAAAGTAGCGGACGATCTCAATACTTCCTTGCTGGGCGGCCTCGCGGCTGGTGCGGCGGGCGGCGGGCTGGGCTATCTGGCCAGCTCCAAACACGAAGACGAGACTCCGGAGGAATTTGCGACGCGCCGGAATCAAAACGCCCTGATGGGCGGATTGGGGGGCGCTGCCGCGGGGACCGCTGGGACCTTGCTATATGACAACGAGAAGCCCAGCCTCCTCAAGAGCGACCTCGAGAGGGGGTGGCATTGGCTTACCAAGGGGATGCCAGGCCTGGCTCTCCGGACAGGCATAGGGACGACGGGAGGAGGTATTGTGGGCCGGGCCCTCCAGGGAACCAAGGACTCAGCCACGCGGATTGAAGAGGCATTGGGACTTCTCTCGAGCAAGGCGGACGCAAAGGCCTCTGGTGCTCTTAAAATGCAAGACTTCGATCAGTGGGCGAAATTCCAAAAAGGCAAGTTTCCCAGCCTGCCCACACCTGGCTGGAGTTCCAACCCACTCTTTGATAAGGGGGATGCCATCCTGGAAGATATTCATGCCCCCATCAAGGCTCAGCTCGACGCGGCCCGGGCCCGCCTGGGTCAGTTCGTCTCGGGAGGCGACTACGCCAGACTGCTGAGAAAGAATCCCTCCAGGGCCCCTATTGCCCTAAATAGCTTCCAGGACAAAGTCAGGAGCTGGCAGGATCAATACAGCGCCCTGACTCATCCCGACGAAGCTGCTCGTATCAATCAAGCGGGCCGCGGCGCCGTCAATGTCCAGCTGGACAGCGCCGAGATCGCGGGACTCAAGAATCATGGGATCGATTTCGCGAGTAACCAAAAGCTGCTCAGCGGAGCCAGCGCAGAGGCTGCCGCCCTCAATAAACAACTGGCGGAGGCCAGTGAGCTGGCGAGCATATACAAAGAAAGGGGTCCGCTCCATAATTTTGTCGCAGGCTTTCTCCCTCATTGGAGCAATGAGAGTCGGCTGATTCAAAAAGGAATTCCCCACAGCGCCTTCGGGAATATGCGGACAGCGCGCGCCGGGACAATCCTCGGTGTGGCGACCCCCCTCGTCGCGGATCAACTGGGCGACGCCTTCAGTTGGGGCAAGCGCCCTGAATAATCTATGGATACCGGATATCAATACAGGTGGATGCCCAAGATTGTGACGTCCGGGTCGTTCAATTGGGGGGAGGACTATCTGATCCCCATGATTGTGGACGATCATGATGTGTTGCGCAAATGCGCGGGCAGCCAGGTCGTGGATCAATGGGATCGCGAAGGCATTGTCCCGATTCCTGGCCACTCCCTGATTCACCTGATTGCTCTGGGGGCCACTGAAACCACGGGCCCGAATTCCAATGCTGACGGCTTCCGGGCCGCCTTTCTCAAGAAGGCCCATCCCACCTTCATTGAGCATGGAGCGCTCTATAAGGATCACCGCAATAAGATCAAGAGCAAGCGCTACGGCGACATCCTCAAGACCGCCTTCAATGACGAGATGGGCCGTGTCGAACTGTTGGTTGCCGCCAACCACGACAAGTGCGCCAAGTGGCTCTCCGACATAGAGAAAGGTAAGCGCAAAGATTTTTCGATGGGATTCGATTGCGCGGTCGAGGTGTGTGATGTGTGTGGCCATCGATCCAAAACCCGGGGGGAACGCTGCAAGCACATGTGCAAAGGCGCCAAACCACCTTTCGGTCCTGGCCGCATCCTAGAGGACGGACGCAAATGCTTTGTCGATAACCCCGAGGGGGTATTCAATGATATCAGCGACGTCCCCGTGGGGGCCGACCGGATTGCCCAGCATCTGCGTAAGATCGACGACCAGGGCCTCAAGAAGGCGGCGGGTGTTCATGAGGAACAAGAGGAATGCCTGAGCGGGGCCGATCTGGCCGAGCTTTATCAAGTCCCCACGATTGACCAGTCGGTCAAGATGGCCATCCTGAGCAAAGCCTCTCGCATTGAGAAGCAGATTCCCTGCACCGTATTTCGCCCCGACAAGGATGAGAAAAAGATGTCCGACGAGACGACTGAGATCCTCCAGGACGCCGAGCCCAGCCAGATGTTTGGTGAGCTGGCCAAGACCTCCTGTCTGCTGGACTTCCGCGAATTCTTCAAGCTGATGATGGGGAGTGAGAAATTTGCCGAGATCGAGGCTCAGGTAGATCGGGCCGAGCCACTGGCCAGCCGGGTCCTCTCGATTGTCTCTGAGGATCCTGACCGCTCTGACCGCATTGTTCGCACCTCCCTATATGATGCCGACAAGCGCGCTGCCCGCCTCTTGAGTGACTTTGATCGACTTCCTTTGGTTGCCGAATTCTCCATTGATCCCGGGATCGCCGAGTCCCGGCTGACCAAGCAAGCCATTGGGGGTCCCCGGATGATTGGGGAATATGCAGGCCCCATTGATCCCGCCACTAATTTCTTGATTGACCAGTACGCAGCCTACAAGATTGCCGCCCTGGCCGCCATGCCTGCAGTCCTGTCCGACGAGCTCCTGCTGATGGCTGCGATGACCGCATAACACAAAACGCTTGTCTTCAACTACGCCAAACCATAAAATCCACCACCAAAGTCCAACCATCATGAAAAAACTAGGAACATTCGGATCCGTCCAGGCCGGCCTCAGCGCTCACCTCCAGTCTCTGGCGGCAAGCAAGCAAGCCAGCCTCTCCGCCCAACAGGGAAAAATCAACGAACAGACCGTCCCACAGGGCAAGAGCGATCCCGAAGTGGGGGAGATTCTCCCTCACGGTAATCAGGTCCCTGCTGAGCCCACTCCCGATCTGACCCAGACGGGTGTCGAGACTGGCGAAAAACTTCCCGGCCAAACTTCCCCCACTGAGACCAAGCGCAAGCGCGAGGAGATCTCTCCTGAGGCCAAGTTGGCCAGTGTGACGGATCTGGGCGAGCGGCTGGCCACCAACCTGAAGTTGGCGGCCCAGATGCTGGCGAACGAAAAGGCTAAGTCGGCCGCAGCCCCCATCAATAACAATGTCCCGGCCCCCGGCTCCGATGATCCGGCGGGCGTTCCCTCGATACCCACAGGCGGCAAAGACCTTTCAGAAGGTGGCGGCCACCAAAACACGGACGCCGGCAAACCCGTTATCCAGGGCGTCAAGGAAGTCACCAAAACCGAGATCTCCAAAGGTGACGCTCTTCCTTCTGGACAAGGCACTCAAGAGAAAGCTGCTGAGCTGAATTTGGAATTGGTCGGGCAGAAGATCGCAGAATTTTCTCATCGCTACCAGCTCGGCCATCAAGTGGGCCAGACGCTGGTTGGTCTCATCAAGGAGGCCGCCGTCCAGACCCTTCCTCATGAGGAGCGCCAAAAACAAGCGGCTGCCCGCGAGCTCGAAATCGTGGCCAATTCGGCCAACGCACTCGTGGATCTCGGAGTTCGCTCCGGCATTATCACTGACAAGCAGGCAAGTGATCTAATGGCCGTCGCGGGATTTCAGCCCTCCCCGCTGGTATTGGCCATCTCCAATCTCCAAGAGAAGATCGCGGGACTGATCGGCACCCCGGTCGTCCAGGCGAATGATTTTTTGTGCAAGGTGGCGGCTGCTGAGAACCCCGCCGCGGTCGAGGCGCCCCAGGGCGGCCAGGGCCAGGTGGATCCGGGCCAACTGCAGGCCGCCATCGGCCAGTTGATTGCCGAACTCCATCAAGCTGTTCAGTCCGGCCAAATGACCGAGGAACAAGCGCTCCAGCTCCTTCGCGAGCAAGGTCTGCCCGTTGAGGAGATGATGGGTGGCGCTCAAGATGGCGCCCCAGCCGGCGCTCCCGCGGGCGGCCCCGATATTGAGGCCATCAAGCAGCAGGCCGCCCAGGTTGTGGCCAAGCTTCATGAACTGGTGGAATCGGGACAGATCACTGAGGACCAAGCCATTGACTACTTGAAACAGCAAGGGCTGCCTGTTGATGAGATGCTGGCTGGCGCTGGAAGCGACGACGCTGCTCCTTCGTCTGGCGCTCAAGGCGGCGTTATTGTCGCTCCCCACAAGGAAGCAGCCGGGGAAGATCCCGCGGCCCTGATGGCTGCCCAAGCTGGCGCCGGAAATCCGGAAGTCGCTGGTGGTGCTCCTGTGGAGCCTGCGGCTGGCGCTCCAGGACAAGCCCCCAACCAGCTCCTCCAGGAGATCATTCAAGAACTCGAGCAAGCAGTTCAGTCTGGCCAGATCCCCGCGGAAAAGGCCCAGGCTATCCTGGAAATTTTGACCCAAAGCGTGGGTGGACAAGGTGGCATTCCCGCTGATCCTGCTCAGGCTGCGGCCGTGGCGGGCGGCGAACTCAAGCAAGCAAGCTTTGATGCTGAATCTCTGATCGCGCCTGGCGTCGGGGCCCTCGCGGGTGCCGGGATTGGCGCGCTGGCGGCGGATGATGATGAGAAAGGGAAGAAAAAGAAGCTCCCGATCCTGCTGGGTGCCCTGACCGGTGCCGGCCTTGGGGCGGGCTACAATTTCTTGCAGGACCAAGGCCTGAACCCCTTCAGTTCGGAAAAGGATCCTGTCGGATTTAAGATTCCAGCCGAAGAACCTAAGGGGCCCACGGCGGACACAAAAGACCTGAACCCCTTCAGTTCGGAAAAGGATCCTGTCGGATTTAAGATTCCAGCCGAAGAACCTAAGGGGCTCACAACGACACCTATCTCCAATGCCTTTGATACGAATCTTTCCTTGCCAAATATGAGGGAGGGCATTGTTCCTGTTGTCCCGCCCACTAAGCAGATAATTCGCGTCAGCAATCCTCCACTCCCCAAGGGTATCGCCGGATGGGCTATGGACCAAGGAGCCAAAATAGATAACGCCATCGGATCTGTGCGGCAGGGGGGCCATGATCTAGCCGTAGGCACTGGGGCGATCTATGACGAAAATGTGAACCAGCCCATTCAGCGTGATGCGGGCAGCGTCATCAATGCTGCAGGCAATATCAGGGGCGCCCTGGGGGGCACCCCTGGCGAAGCCCAGCGCGAAGCAATGGCTAACAGGGCTGCCCTGGACGCTGCGAATGCCAGGATTCGGTCGCTCGTCTCAAGAGAGAAGTAATTTCCACCCTCCAAATCAAAACCATATGGATCCCATACTCGCAGAACAAATCGTCGCTGACGCGGCCCAGCTGATCAACAAGACAGCGGAACTGGAAACCCAGCTCAAGGAGGCCGCCGACAAGGAAGTGACCGCCCGGGTCGAGGCCGACACTCTCAAGAAGGAAAACGACGGCCTTAAATTGGCTGACAAGACCATGCGCCAAACCCTCAAGGTGGCAGCCGAGTCCGCTGCCGACAAGTTGGTGGAGCGCGGTCTCCTGGATACCTCCAAGGTGGCCCAGTTCGTGGATCTGATTGTCGCCGATCCCGCCCAGGCGTTTGATGTCATGGAAAAGATCGCGACTCAATCGACCGCCCAACAGCTCGGTGGAGCCGCTGGAGAACAGAAGGAAGCCGCCGGCAGCGATCCCTTGGCTGCCTGGGCAACCAGCTAATTGAAGCCCTAGCGTGGTGGTTGGTGGACCCGGTCGAAAGGCCGGGTTCGCTTTTTTGTGCTGAAATTAAGAAAACTGTTGTGTGGCGACAGAAGAATTAGATACAATTCTCGCATTCAAAGCCCTAATGGGTAGCGAATGGCCCAAAGCCTAGAGGCAGAGGGTCTCCACTCAATGGAATCCCAGTGGGCGCCGCGTGGCGATCGGAGGAGACCAAATCAACCAAGGAGAAACATTATCATGAGTTCGCTGATTCTATCAGTAAATTTCAAAAAGGGATGGCCCTGTCCTTCGATCGTTGATCGCGTCGCCCAACCGGGCTCCGGGGTCACCGTATTCGAGGGCGCGGTCGCCCACATCGACCCCTCGTCCGACAAATGGGTGCTGGGCATTTCGGCGGGCGATGTCACCCAAACCCCGTACGTTCTTTGGAACGGTGCGGGCGGCAACGGGGACCAGTATCACCCGTTTGATCCGACCAAACATTACGCCCAGGCCGGTTACGGCGGGGTGCAGGGGATCTCGTTTATCAACCAGATCGAGGTTGAGACCGGGGCCTTCAATGGAACCCCGGCGGTGGGCGACCAGCTTTATGCTGGCGCGGACGGCAAGCTCGCAACCTGCACAGCAAACACGCTCAAGGCAGCGGGTGTTGCCAACGCAGTGGTTGTCGCAATCTGCACTGAAGCCTCCCATAAGATGGCTTCGGGACCGACCAACGTGAATGTCATCAGCTTCGTGCCTGACATGTCCAAGCGCATCATCACTGCAGCCGCTTAATTCTCAACCAAAGAAACATTATGAGCAATTCAGCCGTTCTTAACAGCCAGTTCCTGGCCAAAATCGCAGCGGGCGACATCAAAGGGGCTCAAGAGGCCTCGACCGATTTCACTCGCCTGACTCTCCGCGAGGAAGGTCTTCTCCGCAAGATCCTTCCGCCCCGGAAAGTCACCTGGGCCGACTGCACCAAGCAGCTCGATACCGACCACCCGGTTCTCGTGGTGGAAAAAGAAGTCAGCCAACCCCTCTCGGTCTCCGTGCCGTTCGGGTCCCTGCCTGCCAACCAATACATCCGTGGCTCGCGCTACCGGGTGGATATGGCCCGCACGCATACCCGCAACTTCACAAAGGACAAATCGGAGCTCGGCGGCTACGACTACGACATCCGCGAAGTCTTCAAGGACAACGCAATCAAGGATCACATGACGGCAGAGGACGTTCCGTTCTTCCGTCTGGTCAACGACATCATCGCCGCGGATCCTACCAAGGATCCCAGTGATCCGCTCTATCAAGCGGCCACCCAGGCGGGTGTGACGTCTGCGATGACGGGCAAGGTCCAGATGTATGATTTCACGGCGGCCAACAAAAACCCCTACGGGTTGGTTGGTTTCTCCAAGGAGTCCGTCATCTCCAGCTTGACCATCATGAGCCGTGGTTACGGAGATCCGACGAAGTCGACTCCGATCCGTTTGGTTCCTGACCTGATCGTCATGAACGTGAACACCGGCCTCGAGTTCGCCAAGCTCCTGCCTACAGACATTGGCCGCCCTCTCGCTGAAAAAATGGCGAGCGAAGGTCTGACTGTGGACACGTTCTTCGGCAAGCGCTTCCTGTTCACCATCAAGGACGACCTCGTCAAGGACGGTGAAATGTACCAGTTCGCGAAGCCCCAGTTCCTGGGCGTGTTCGCAGAAATGGAGGAACCGACCCTCTTCCTCGAGGATCGCGCCTTCATGTTGGAATATTTCATCTATTCCATGCAGGGCTGTTCTATCGGCAACGCCTTTGGCTTGGCCAAGGCGATCTTCCCGATCCTCAAGAACTAAGCGGCTTCAGGACAAAAGAAACAGAAATGTCGGGCCGGCAGAAATGCCGGCCCGTTTCTTTTGTTGACCTGTCTTTAATTATCGCGCTGCTGTCCGATATATCAATCCTTAGTCCCACTAATGTCCTATGGATCGATCCTTCAGCTTTTCTGAGCGTCCGTGAAAATCCGCACTCCGATTTTCAAATTACAAAGTGTCGGCAGCTCTAAGTAAGTGCCGACACTTTGTTTACCGATTCCCTCATTGCATGGATCACCTTGTTTGTGAGATACTTGATCCCGTTGCGCCAGGGGTGGCGTAACTCATGGGGAAAGGGAGGGCTGGGCCGGTTGCGCACTGCGTGGCCGGCCCTCCTTTATTCTTGATCGTCCTGATTCCACCCGGTATCCTACCCGCCACAGCCATGAATCCAGCCTTCCTCTCTCGCTCGCTCCAATCCAAAATAGCTGGAGCCGGATCTGCTCTGCTTCGCTTCATAGAGAATCCCGGAATTCAAAAAACGGTCGCTGGCGCTACTGCAGGAGCCGCACAGTCCCTGCTCGCACAATCCACATTGGATCATTACGATCAGCCTCCTGCGCTGCCAAGCCGAATCCTCGGAACCGGCCTTTCAGCATTGGTTGGGGGACTTATTTCCCGAAATCCTGACATTCTGAAATCTCGCTCGCTCAACAAAGCACTCCAAATACAGAGCAACTTCTCTCTAAATAAGATACTGACTGCTATGACCATCTCTGATCTTCCGTTGGTTGCAGATCGGGGAATCGCGTCCGGCCAACACCTCAGCAAACTGGTTGATAAGGGAACTCAATCCCTTTATGACCTCCAAGACAAACTCAATCAAATCCAGCCCATCCTGGATGCGGCCCGCAAAGACGGCCCCAAGATCATCCAAAATGTCGAGAAAGTCACTCAAGCCGCCTCCGACACCTCCAAGAATATCCAAGGACTCACTGATTCCCGCGAGTGGAACAAGAAAATCCAGGCATTCCGGGACGGACCGACCGGCCAAGCCCTCAGAGAGACCTTCAACACTCCCGAGATCCAACGCCTGATCTCGGGGATGGGCTACGCAACAGATCCTCGCTATATTGCGGGGGCCACCCTCGCCGTGGGCCTCCCGGCGATCGGATACAAACTCTGGAAATCCCACAAGGAGGATGCAGCAATACAAAAGAGGGAGGAGCACCAACAGAAGCTGACCGACTCGCTAGAGGTAATTGCAGAAAATATGGCCAAAGCTCATCAGCCCAAGCCGGCCTCGATTTTCCAACACATCCCCGGCCCCGACTTGATCAAGCAAGCGACCCCCAATTTCTTCGGACAATTGCTGGGAACCTGCCTGCCTAAACAGGCTAGTGCAGCCAGCGCCGCAATTGAAGGACTCGAAAGAATTCCCTTCAGGGACTTATCTCTAGGAAAGAAAATTCTCTGGAGCCTTCCTTCTGTTGGCGCTGGAGCCGGAGAGGCTTACCTGAATTACGATCCCGATCATCCCGCTACGGCATGGCTGGGGGGCACCCTGGGAGTCCTGGGCGGCTCTAAGATGGGTCCCTGGAATAGCGCGAAAGTCCGTTCGATGGCCCCTTATGCTACTGTCGGGGGAGGCCTTATCCCCAGAACCATGACGGCCCTCCTGGAACATACCAAAGGCGAGGTGCTCCGGAACGCATCACTCAAGAAGCTGCTGAACACTCCAGAAGCCGGCCTCCCATGGAAAGACATCGGGGCGGGCGTCCTGGGGGTCGGAGCCTTGGCTGCCCTGTGGCGCCTGGCGGGTAAACCCGCCCCCGATACCCATGTGACTCTTCAGGGCGGCGAATCCGGCGGCTCTGCCGTTCCCCCAGCCATCAATATCAATATGCCGGAGGGCTTTGGTGCCGGCGGCCAGCCCGCACTCCCTGCTCCCACCAATCCGGACGGAACTCCCGCGGCTCCCGCGCCCACCCACGGACTTGGGACGCTCCGGGTGACCCTGCCGACCCGCCACGCCAAGGACCACGAGACCGTGGTGGAAATGCCTTTGGAAAATGTGGGACTCTCCAAGTCGATCTATAACAAGATCCGTCGCGACACCAAGCGGAGGCTCCGGTCTGAATCCGAGGAACGCACCCTTCATCGCTCCTTCGGGGATTCCATGACCGAGCCCGAGTCCGAGATCGAACTGGTCAAGCAGGCCCGCCTCTATCGTGGCTCCCTCCTGATTCCTCACTTATGAGCACCCCTTCCATCACTCCCGAACTGATCCGCCTTTTCTTGTTGGATCGGAGCCCCTCCGACAACTTCCTGCTCGATGAGCAGGAATATACTCCCGAGCAGCTGGAGATGGCGCTCCAGTTGACGGTCTCCAAATACAACACAACCGACCCCATTGGAGTTGATTTCCAGAAAGCGGAGACCTGGCCCTATCAATACGAAGGACTTCTTTCCATTTGCTCAATCCTGCTCAAAAGCAAGGCGATCAATATGGTGCGTAACCGCCTCAATTACTCGACAAAATCGGGGGTGACGGTGGATGATCGCAAGTCTGCCGAGGATTACATCCGACTGGCCGTGGATTTCCAGAAGGAATTTGAGTCCCGCGTGGCCAAGATTAAGATGCACCACAATATCGAGGGCTCCTACAACTACCTCAACAGCGCCTTCATTCTTCCCATGTCGGGATCGTTCTAATCCATGGGCGCCTCCTTCCAGAATGTCCGGATCATCCCTCACTTTGAACAGGGGGCCACGGGCGGCTTTGATGTCCATTGGGCCATCACGGGAGTTTCGGGGGCCGTGACGTTCCAGGTCCTAGTGGCCGACAATCCCGATGGCCCCTGGTCTCCGTGCTTGGAACAGCCGACCAATCAGCTCTTTGCTTTGAATGTGGGACGAATCCTGCTCAATCAACAGGAGCTCCAATATTTCAAAGTCCAGATATTTTCGGGCTCCCTCCTGTTGGCGACCAGCCAGTCCGTAACTCCCCGCTCCCAGCTCGATCGCCGGGAATATCTGGTCTATCGGGAGATGCTGCGCCGAGTCCACCTCGATTTCGAGAAGACCCCGGGCTCCAATCCGGGCTATCTATTGGTCCGTCGGATCTTTGGAGATAAATGCCAGGTCTGCTGCGACGAACTGCTGGGGACCCCCGTCTCCAATGAGTGCTCGGTCTGCTACGGGACTGGAATTATCGGAGGTTACTATCCCGCCTATGAGATGTGGGCTGACTGGGCCAGCGAGGCTCCGGCCTTCTCGGACACCGAGACCGAGCAGCCTGGCCCCATCCAGGAACAACAAGCTCAGGCCGACATCTTCCCCTACCCAACCGCCCACTCCCAGGATATCTGGGTGGATCGCGGCACGGGCTATCGTTACCGGATCCTTCGAGTGGGTCATGAAACCTTTGAGGGAGCGCCCATCAGCCAGAACCTCGCGATGATCCGGTTGCCCGCCCAGCACCCCGCCTATTCCTTCCCGCTGCCCGCCGAATACGATAGCACCGGCAACCCCACTGACCTGCCTTGATTATGTCGCTCCAGCAAGACACCTACCCCTTGATGGATTCCAATCGGATCCACGACCAGTTCCATACCAGCAACTGGATGGTGGGGACCATGGTTACCCTGTTTCGCCAATACTTTGGATCCCCGGAGCGCCTTTCCCTAGAGAAGGCCCGGCTCCTCTGGAGTCCGGATCCCGCGACTACCCAGGTCCAGATTGACTGCGTCGACAATCTGCAGTTTGATGCCGCCGCCAAATATCCCAAGATACTGGTGGACATTGAGGATCAGAACTTTCCGCGCGATGTCATCGGGGACGTGGAGAATTACGAGCCCGAAACGGGGACTGTCAACTTTTTCAACCGCCGGACCGGCGCTTTCTCTATTGAGTGTTGGGGATTCAAGAAATTGGAGGCCAGTTCCATTGCGGATGAAATTCTCTATTTCCTGCAGGCCTATCGGGCCCCTATTTCGCAAAAATACGAATTCCGGACGCTTCGGGTCCAGCAGATCATCAAGCCTGTCCGCTATCGCCAATTTGATCAATACTGGATCGGGCGCCTCATTGTCGCGTTTGAAATGGATGAGCGCTGGGGAACGGGAGTGGAAGCCCTCAAGGCCACCCGGTTCGCCACTCAGTTCAATTTCCAGTAAAATTGAGGCTTGTCTCTTTTTCCCATAACCATCAAAATACCACCAACTCGAGAACCGTTCCATTATGTCCACTCCATACTACCAGCCCCAAGCCACCGCGCAGGCGGAATTCTCTGCATTGGCCTCCGCCGCCATCCAGCCCCAAAATGCCTGCATCATCGGCCCTTCCCGGACGGTCCGGCAATATGGGGTTGCCGCTGATCGCTCAGCCATTGCGTTTGGAGCTTATAATCCCGCCGCCGACACCGTCTATCCCTATGGGTTCCCCGCGGGTTGCGTCCCAATCCAGAATTCGGTCGACTTGGTGCTCGAAAGCGTTTGGGCCCAGTATGCTGTCCTGAGCGCCAATCTCCAGCGCGGCACCTCCTCTAATGAATTGGTCCTTACCTCGGGCGGGGGCTTTGCCGCCTACTCGAACGGCACGACAAATTTCGCCCGCAACGCAGCCTTCATTAATCGCGATGTGAAGGTGGGAGACCGGGTCACTGTTGTCAAGGGCGCCATTTCATTGGACACCCGGGTGATCGATTTTGTCAATAATACTGTGGCGGCTGCAGTCACCGCCACCGCCGCCCAGGGATCTGCAAATCCCGCGACCGTCACTTATCAGGGTAGCGCAGCCAATACAAACGCGGAAGGAACGGATCATCTGGCTACTATCAACACGGCCACCACCACCTTCAAAGGCAACCTGGCCAAGGGCTACATCAGTGATGTCTATGTTGTGGAATGCACGGTCGCGGGCGCCCCAGGGGCGGCCCACTTCAGTGTGATGAGCAATCAGGGCGACAACGTGGCCGACATCGTCAGCGCCGCCTTCGGGACCGCCTTCGATATCGGGACCCGCGGGCTCCGCGGCTCCATTGCCTCCGCGGGCAGCCTGGCTTTTGTGGTCGGCGAACGCTACACCTTTATAGTGCGCGCTGCCTATACCCAACAGACCCTTACCCGCACCTCCACGGCCTCCACCTACAACGGTGCCTTCGATACCGCCTATGTTGTCCGGGTCATCAAGGGAGGCACTTGGACAGAAAGCCCGCAAGTCCTAGTCACCACCACCACTGGGATTGACGGGGGCGATGTCCTCGCGGTTAATTACTCTACCAGCTTCCCGCTGGGCCAGCTGGGCATCACGGCTTCATTTGCCGAACTCGCCGCCGCCCAGGACGGCCTATTGACGGGCGACACCTACTTCCTCACCGCCACGGCCCCCAAGAGGGGGGCGATCCAGACCTTGGTCCTGGCCCATCCAATGGACGACACGATTGCGTCTGGCACCGCACTGGATTCCGCCACCTTCTCGATCTATCGGGATTCCGTGGTGGTTCCCGTCAAGGGCTATCCTGATTTCGCCGACACCGCCCTGACCGCCGGGGACGAAACTTTTACAGTTCACGCGGGCATCCAAATCACCGACTCCAGCTGGACCGATACTGAGGGCGCTCTCGCCCCCCTGAACGTCAAGCGGGCCCAGGTATTTGTTCCGATGACTGCCCTGGATGTCAGCAAAGCCAATCAGCTCCTTTCGGTTTCTGACGCGAGCTCGATCGCTCCCGCTCTCGGCTCTGTCGTCCCAGCCAATCCCCTGGCCTACGGGGTCGACAAGGCTTTCGCTAACGGCGGAGGCCAGCCCATCTACTTTGTGGCCGTCGAATCCGACGATCTCGCGGGCTACACCGCGGCCATCAACTCGCTGGAATCCTCTGCTGAAGCCTATTTCCTGGTCCCGCTGACCGGTGATGCGGCAGTCCTCGATGCAGTGGCTGCCCATGTCGTCAATGAATCGAGCGAGGCTCGAAGCAATGAGGAAATGGCCATTGTGGCGACCACGGTGCCGACCACCATCCTCAAATACGACAAGAAGGGTGATGGAAGCAATTGGACCGGCTATGTCGGGGCGGACTCCAATACCTCGCTGTTCACCCGGTTCCGCTGCCCCGGAGCTTCCTTCCTGACGGACGGGATCCGCACCGGCGACACACTGC
>Ga0118677_10011135_pt1 | contig 13574 bp, 4 predicted proteins | sample AliMusrvi5mmetaG_FD_86154 | JGI IMG/M metagenome (GOLD analysis project Ga0118677, IMG submission 86154)
GGTCAGGAACGACGGACGGATCTCCGACCCGATGTGCGGCGGCAATGCGTTCTACACCTACACGTTGAAGGGTACGGCGGGGGGCGAGACCTGGTTTCCCCAATTCTTCTATCGCGGCGGACGGTACCTGCAGGTCGAGTTGCATGCGCTGCAGGGGCAGCCGCTTCCGGAGGTGGTGGCCTTGGAGAGCGTGGTGGTGCACAGCAAGGCGAAGCCCGCGGGTGACTTCGAGTGCTCGAACGACTTGTTCAACCGCATCCGCCTGCTCATCCGCTGGGCGCAACGCTCCAACCTGATGAGCGTGATCACCGATTGTCCGCACCGCGAGAAGCTTGGCTGGCTGGAGCAGTATCATCTCCATGGCTACGCGTTGCGTTACGAATGGGACATGGCCCCGATCTACGCGAAAGGCATGGGCGACATGGCGCAGGCGCAGCTCAAAAACGGCCTCGTGCCCGACATCGCGCCGGAATACGCCGTGTTCGGGGACGGGTTCCGGGATTCGCCGGAATGGGGGTCCTCGTTTGTGATCGTGCCGTGGCAGCAATACGAATTCACCGGCGACACCTCGTTGCTCGCGGCGCACTTCGAGGGGATGAAACGCTATGTTGACTATCTCCATTCGAAATCGAAAGAGCTCATCGTGTCGCACGGCCTTGGCGACTGGTACGACCTTGGGCCGAACCCGCCGGGCACTACGCAATTGACCCCGTGCGAACTGACCGCGACCGCCTACTTCTACCGCTGCGCCGACATCATCGCCCGGACGGCGGGATTGCTCGGCAAGCCGGACGACGCGGTGAAATACGGCGCGCTGGCCGGTCGGATCCGCGATGCCTTCAACAAGAAGTTCTGGCGGGAGGAGCTCGGCGTCTTCGCCACCGGCTCCCAATGCGCGAACGCCGTGCCGCTGGTGATGGGCATTGCCGAGCCGCCCATGCGGGACCGTGCGCTCGCCGCGATCGTCAAGGACGTGCAGGCCAAGGGCCTGACGGCCGGCGACGTCGGCTATCATTACCTGTTGCGGGCGCTGTATGAGGGCGGCCGCTCCGACGTCATCTACGCCATGAACAATCAATCCGAAAAGCCCGGCTATGGTTACCAGCTCAAGAAGGGCGCGACCGCGCTGACCGAAGCCTGGGATGCGCGCGAGGGCAGTTCACACAACCATTTCATGCTCGGCCACATCACCGAATGGCTCTATGCCGGCCTGGCCGGCATCCAGCTTGATCCCGCCGCGCCGGGGTGGAAGAAGTTCGTCATTAATCCGGCCCTGGTTGGCGACCTGACGTGGGTGAACGCGCATTACGATTCGCCCTATGGCCGTATCGTCAGCAACTGGAAGCGTGAGGGCGGCAAGGTCTCTCTGGAGGTTTCCATCCCCCCGAACACCACGGCGACGGTGCATGTGCCCGCGAGCATGGCCGGGAACGTCACCGAATCCGGACAGCCGGCGGACAAGGCCGATGGCGTCCGCTTCCTGAGGATGGAGCAAGATCGCGCGGTGTACGAGGTGGGTTCGGGGACCTACCAGTTTGAAGCAACTTTGGTTAACTGACGGAACAATGAGGAGGTTTATGAAACACTGTATTTTGTTCAGTATCGCTGCATTGCTGTTTGCCTTTCGGGTGTGTCAGGGCGGGGAGGGGGTGAACCTCCATCCCCAGACGCCGCCGGAAGTCTGGAAGGACTACGATCCGGACAAAGGGGACTTCAAGGAGGACGTTGTCAGATCGGAAACCAAGGATGGAGTCTTCAGCCGGGACTCGTACATCAGCGCCTACGTGGCAGGCGGGGAGATCCGGGTCTACTGCAAGTACGCGGTCAAGGTCGGCGCGATGAACGCGCCGGGCTTGCTCAACGTCCACGGGTGGATGCAGACGGCCAACATCGACCAGGCGTATGTCAACGACGGCTGGGCCGTGATGTCGTTCGACTACTGCGGGAAGGTTGAGAACCGGAAGGACTACACCCGGTATCCCGGGAGCCTGTCGCACGGGAACATGGCAGGCCCGGTGATCCACGACAGCTTTCCCGGAGGCAAATCCATCACCGATCCCAGGCAGAGCACGGAGTATCTCTGGTATGCGATCCAGAGCCGGGCGCTCAGTTACCTGGAGCGGCAGAAGGAGGTCGACAAGAATCGCATCGGCGCCAAGGGTTACTCTTACGGCGGCTACCTGATGTGGAACCTGGGGATTGACAAGCGGGTCAAGGCGATCGTCGCGTATTTCTGCTCCGGGTGGGTGGAATATTATCGCAACAAGGGAGTGTGGATGTACAACAACCCGTACGTCGAGCCGCCCAAATCCCCCGGGGAGAAGATCTTCCTGGCTGGGCTGGCGCCCGAGGCCCATTGCCCGTACATTACGGCGCCGACGCTATGGCTCAACGGCAGCAACGACCACGCCGGTGGGCACGAGCGCGGGTGCGAGAACTTCAAAATGTTCAAACCGGGCGTGCCCTGGGATTTCGCCGTCCAGGCCCGTGCCCACCACAATACCGAGAAGATCGGCCAGGATTGCAGGATCTGGCTGGAGAAGTATGTGCTGGGCAGGGATCACTTCTGGCCGGCGCGTCCCAAGTCGACCATCCGGCTGGATGGCGATGGCGTGCCGGAACTGGTCGTTACGCCCGCCTCGCCTGAACGGGTCAGGAAGGTGGAGTTCTACTACGCACTGAAGAATCCCTGCAATTTCGCCCGATTCTGGCGTGACACGGCGGCACCGGAGAGCCGGGGCGTCTGGGTCGCCAAGATGCCGGTGTTAAACGTCGAGGACTACGTATTCGGCTACGCGAATATCACCTACGACAACACGGTGGTGGTATCGACCGACTTCAACGCGGCGATCCCGGCCAAGCTGGGCCCGGCCAAGGCCACGGACACGCGGACGGACGCGATTTCCGTCGGCGACGGGGTTGGCGCATGGACGGACGCAGCCCCGGCCGAGGGCATCGGCGGCATCAAGGGCTTCCGAGCCACCGATAACAACAAGGGAACGGCCACGGACCAGTTCAACGATCCGAAATGGCAGCCGCCTGTAGGCGCCAGGTTGGCGTTCAGGTTCTTCTGCACCGAGCCGCAGACGCTGATCCTGACCGCCGCCAATTACAACGAGTGTGAGCTGGAAATTACCGCTTCCGACAACTGGCAGGACATGGTCATCCCGGCAGACAAGCTGATCAACCGCTTCAACAAACAGCCGATGAAGAGCTGGACGGGCGTGGGTGGAATCAGGTTCATGCCCAAGGCGGGGTCGGACATGACCAAGGTGATTTTTTCCGAGGTCAAGTGGGTTACAGAGAAACAATAGGCCAGATGCAGATAACATGAGCATTGTGAATTACATCAATCCCGCAGCCCCGATGGACACGGGGCGCAGACTTTTATGAAAGACAACCGAACGGAGCACAAGAGAACGAGACCAAACATGCACAAAGGAATGATGACAGGAATCATGGTGATGGTCGGCCTGCTGGCGGGAACAACGGATTTGCGTGTGGCTCGCGGCGCCGATACCGTGCCCCAGACTTCCCGCACGATTGTCTCGTTGGACAAGGACTGGCGTTTTCATAAAGGGACCTTGCCCCTCCCAGGGCGTATTCCGGTCGAGGGTTGGCGGTATCGCATGGAGCCCAAGGGCGAAACAGCGGCCCTCGAAGGGGCGGCAACAGTGACCGCCGAAGGCCTGGATGTGAGCGGAGAGGACTGGAAGCAAGGGACCCGTTTTGAGTATGGAAAGGACGTCACGGGACAAGAGTGGATGCAGGGGGGCAATCTCCGCCCCAAAGGCGAACCTCTGTTTGCCTGGTTCCACACCCAGATCCCTGGTGTTCCCGCAAAACTGCCCGCCCTGGAGTTCTACGGGGTGCAGGGTGTTGGATCCATTTACGTGAATGGTGTCAAACTCGCGCGGCGCGAGGGGATCCAGGAGACGTTTGTCGTGGACGTCCGCCCGGTGTGGAAAACCAACGGCGTCAACATGATCGCGCTGTTGGTCGAGGCCAGGGAATACGGAGGGCTTTATGGTTCCGTAAACCTTGTGGACATGGCCGTGCCCATTCCCGCCACCAGCCAATTGAGTCCGGCCTATGATGACGGCGGCTGGACCCGAGTGGATGTCCCGCATGATTATGTGGTCGAGGGTCCGATTACGAATTCGGGCGCCGATGGCTATCCGCGGGAAACGGGTTGGTATCGGAAGTCATTCACAGTGCCGGCTTCGACTCCGGGCCGCCGGGTGTGGCTGGAATTCGACGGCGTGTACCGCATGAGCCGGTACTGGCTCAACGGGAAGGAAATCGGAATTCATCCCAGCGGCTATGCCCATGCCAGGTTCGATGTGACGGATGTGGTCAAGCCCGACGAGAATCTCCTGGTGGTGAGTGTTGACCCGACGCAGGCGGAAGGGTGGTGGTACGACGGCGGGGGAATCTACCGGCATGTGCGGTTGGTCATCGTGCCGGACGTGCATGTGGCGCCGGACGGCGTCTTCGTCACGTCCACGATTCCCGATTGCCGGGATAGCGTCACCGCGCCGGCCACGCTCAACATCGCCCTGATGATCGAGAATACGCGAAAGGAAGCGGTGGCTGCGGTTATCAGCAATGAAGTGCTGGACGGCGCCGGGAAGGTAATCCTGCGTGACAAGTGGCGGAAGAAACTGGTAGCCGGCGAGAATACCGCAACGCTGGCGCTGAGGATGAAGAAGGCCCGGTTGTGGTCCTGCGAGCATCCTGAGTTGTACGCCTTGAGGACGACCGTGACCTTGGGCGGGACAGCGGTGGACGCGGTCTCGACGAGTTTCGGGGTCCGCAAGATCGAGTTCCACAAGGATCGGGGATTTCTATTGAATGATCGGGTCGTTAAGTTGAAGGGGACCTGCAACCACGAAGATCATGCGGGGGTTGGCATTGCCATCCCGGACCGGCTCCACCTGTGGCGGCTTGAACAGCTCAAGAAGATGGGGGGGAACGCCATCCGGTGCTCCCACAACCAGAATGCCCCGGCTGTGTATGACGCCTGTGACCGCTTGGGTATCCTGGTCATGGACGAATTCCGCGAGTTCGGGGACAGCTATGTGGCGAAGGTTTCCGCCAAGACCACCACGGATTTGCTGCGCGACCAGATCAACCAGGTGAAGCGGAACCGCAATCACCCCAGCATCATCCTGTGGAGCCTCTGCAATGAGGAGGGCGAGGTGCAGAACACCGCGGTCGGCGCGAGGATGGCGGCAGCGGTTAAGCGGGCGGTGCAGCCCTTGGACGGCACCCGCCCCGCCACGGCCGCCGTTGTCGGGGGGTACGCGCCCGAGGGGATCTGCGGCGTCGTGGATGTGGTGGGGGTCAACTACCATGCCATGCAGTTCGACGAAATTCGCGCGAAATTCCCGGATAAGCCATTCGTGGGTTCCGAGGCGTGCAGCGAAGTATCCACACGCGGATTTTACGGCCGGACCCGGTTCAAGAACCCGATGGGCGGTCCCGATCTTTTTGGCGATGAAAAACGCGGTTACCTGAGCAACTACAGCGAGAACGGCCCGGGCTGGTGGCAATCCTGCGAGGTAAACTGGAAAGCCGTCGCCGAGCGGCCCTGGGTGGCGGGAACCTTTGTGTGGACAGGGTTCGATTACAAGGGAGAACCGACGCCGTTCGGCCAGCCACATCAGCCGTCGATCAGCACATCATTCGGGATTATGGATACCTGTGGTTTCCCGAAGGATGCGTACTGGTACTACAAGAGCTGGTGGAGTGATGAGCCGGTCATTCACGTGTTTCCGCATTGGAACTGGCCGGGCAAGGAGGGGCAGGAAATACTTGTCGGGGTGCACAGCAATGCCGAGGAGGTTGAACTGTTCCTGAACGGAAGATCACTTGGGAAGAAGAGCATGGAGCGCAACTCCCACCTTGAGTGGAAGGTTCCCTATTCACCGGGTAAACTGGAGGCCAGAGGACTCAAGGACGGCAAGCTGATAACGGATGCCGTGGAGACCACCGGCGCCCCGGCGGGGCTGGCCTTGGCGCCGGACCGCACGGTTCTCGCCGCCGACGGCTCCGATCTCGCGTGGGTCGGGGTGAGCATTGTGGACGAGAAAGGGCGCATTGTGCCGACAGCCGGCAACCTGGTGCGCTTCTCGGTCACGGGGGCGGGCCGGATCATCGGTGTCGGCAACGGGGATTCGTCGAGCCACGAACCCGACAAGGCGCATCAGCGCTCCGCTTTTAACGGCCTGTGCATGGTCCTGGTGCAGAGCACAGGCGAGCCCGGCGAGATCCGGTTGAAAGCCGAGTCTGACGAATTGCAAGCCATAGTTTGTCCGCTCTCCGCAAAGTGAGGGAGGACTCGGATCCGGCCTGGCCTGGAGCCGGCCGCTTGCCCCGACGTAGGCTTTGCGTAGTCGGGTCCTCGGCCGGTAGAAATTGACCGGCGGAGGACCGTCGGCCCCAGGAGGAACGTTGGCTCCAGTTGGGTTGCGGGCAAAGCCCGCTATTGAAGATGTGAGGTGCGATGAGAACACAAGAGATGATGATTCGATATGACGACAAAAATGCCGATCACGGATTTGCCAATTCCCATTTTGTCTGGCTGGGGATTATGATCAGGAAAACCATTCTGATGGCGGCGATGGCGACGGCCGGGCTGCTGGCGGGAACAGCAGGATTCGCCGCGGAGGACTTGGAGAAGCATTTCGTTAATCCCCCCGATGAAACCAAGCCGTGGTGCTATTGGTACTGGCTGAACTCGGACATCACCCGCGAGGGAATCACGAAGGATCTTGAGGCGATGTCAAAGGTCGGCATCGCCCAGGCGATGATCGGCAACATCAATCAGGGGATTGTAACCAAGACGCCTGTCAAGATGTTCACCCCCGAGTGGATGTCGCTCACCCGCCATGCACTGGCGGAAGCGGGACGCCTTGGAATCCGTCTCTACATGTTCAATGCCCCTGGCTGGAGCCAGTCGGGCGGCCCGTGGATCAAGCCGGAGCAGTCCATGCGCCGGGTGGTCTGGAATGAGATCGCGGCCAAGGGCGGCCCGTTCTCCGCCAAGGTTCGCAACGCCCCGCAGGACATCGCCGTCCTGGCAGTGCCGACCCTCGCCCTGCCCGTTGTGTCCCTGGTTCCAGAGGGAGCGCCCGGATCCAGGCCAGGCAATCTCCTCCGATTTGAGCGGAACGAGCCCTGGACGGTACGCGGCCTCACCCTTTTGCCAAAGACCCCGGGGTATACGCTTGACGGGAAGCTCTACAGCCTGGACAACAGCGGCAAACGTGCTTTCATCGCAGATATCAAGGCTAACCCGGCTAACCCCATGACGGATTTCATGCCCACAGGGGCGTTGACCTTCAGCCTGCCGGAAACAACGGCAAAGGCGTTTGAGCTCGAAACAACCGTGATCAAGGGTATCGCCGAAGTCAGGCTCAGCTCGGCTTCGCTCGTTGCCAGCGCGGTTGAAAAGCAAATGGGGCGTATGCACCCAACCCCCAGTCCTACCTGGCGTTCCTATATCTTCCCGGACACGTTGGAGCCGTCGGATGCCTCGGCGCTCGTGCGCCGTGACGCGGTCATCAACCTCACCGGTAAACTCGACGCCACCGGTCAGCTCACCTGCGAGTTACCTCCCGGTGATTGGACGGTCATCTACTTCGGCATGGTGACGACCGGAAAATACAACCAACCCGCCCCGCCGGAGGGTACCGGTCTCGAATGCGACAAGATGAGCAAGGAGCACATCCGTTACCACTTCCACTCGATGTTCGATTCGCTCCTCGCGCAAATGACTCCGGAGGAACGCAAGGCCTTCGCGGGCGTGACAATCGACAGTTATGAAGTGGGCGCCCAAAACTGGACAGATGGGTTTGACAAGATCTTTTCCGAACGCAATGGCTACGGCCCGATCCTGATGCTTCCGGCGCTGACCGGCCGGGTCATCGAGAGCGCAAAGGCATCCGACAGATTCCTGTGGGACTTGCGGCGCACGGTGGCCGACCTTATCGCGGAGAACTATATCGGCGGACTCCGTGCGGTGGCTGCGGAGAACGGATTTCGCACGTGGTGCGAAAACTACGGCCACTGGGGTTTCCCGGGCGAGTTCCTCCTTTATGGCGGCAAGGCGGACCAGATCAGCGGTGAGTTTTGGTCAAGAGGTCTCGATCTTGGCACTATCGAATGCCGAGCCGCCAGTTCCGCCGCCCACATCTATGGCAAGAACGAGGTGTTTGCGGAGGCTTTTACAAGCGTCCTCTATCTATATGAACACCCGTACAGCATCAAGCCCCGCGGCGAGGAACTGTTTTGCGCGGGCGTCAACCACTTCGTCCTGCATGTCGTCGCCCATCAGCCGCGGGACGGTGTCCCCGGGCTAAACCCTGGTTTCGGAAACGCCTTCCACCGTAATACCCCCTGGTTCCTGCACTCCCGCAACTGGGTTCGTTATCTCCAACGCTGTCACTTTATGCTGGCCCAGGGCGAGCCGGTCGCGGATGTTGCTGTTTACATAGGGGATTTTGCGCCGCAGATGACCGGCCCGGCAAACCCGGTGCCATCCGGCTACGACTACGACTACATCAATTCCGATGCCCTCCTGCGGACTATTCGCGTGGAGAACGGGTGCTTTGTCGTGCCGGATGAGAAGAACCCGAAGCGGATCGCCGCCCGCTACAAGGCCGTGGCGCTGCCACAGGAGCCCGCCGCCCGCCAGATGCGCCCGCACGTGAGCGCCCGTATCGAAGCACTGAAGAAACAGGGCGGACTCTTTTTGGAGGGCGTTCCTGTCCCGCCCCAGGTCATGCAGGGATTGAAGCTTGCCCCGCTCGTTTCCAGGACAAGCCGCCCGATCCGCTGGAAGGTACGGCAACTCGACGATGGCATGCTTTTCTTCCTGTGCAATTTCAAACAGGCGGGTCCCTTCGAGGCCACGTTGCGGGTAAACGGCATGGTTCCCGAACTCTTCAATCCGGTGACCGGCGAAACCCGCCGGCTCGCCCGCTTCTGGAATGACGGCGACGGAACCCGCGTGGCGATCAATGTCCGTGATCCCTCCGATTCGTTCTTCCTGGTATTCCGGGAGAAATGCCGGGGGCAAGCCTCCGTCGTAAGCGCCCTGCGCGATGGCAAACCCGCATCGTCAGCCGACCTGGAACTCTCCTTTGACGCAAGGGGTGACCTGATCGGCGAGGCCACGCAGCCGGGGACTTACAAGCTCACGATGTCCGACGGCACCCAGAGGCAGGCGACCATCGCTGCGCCCTGTGAACCTCTTGTCATTAAGGACGGATGGGTGGTCGTGGCAGGCGAGGACGCGGCGAACACGATCACGCAGGAACTTCAGTTCAATTGTCCTGATCTCTTGAGCAAAGCCGAGGTCGTGATGCTCGACCTGGGGCCTGTGAATGTGATGGCCACCGCCACGCTGAACGGGAAGGCGTTTGAGACGTTGTGGATGCCCCCTTTCGAGCTCGATGTGACGAAGGCTCTCATGCCGGGGCTGAACCGTCTGCGCCTGAAGGTTGTCTCGACGTCGCCGACCAAGCCGTCCTTCGGGCCCGAGATCCGTTTCAAGCCCGTTCTTCGGGCCCGGTTCCCAAGGACGCCCGTCAACTCAGAAATTCAGGGGAAAAGACATGATCAGGGAATTCCGGAAGAATAGGAGATAGCACATGACGAAAGGTTCGATAATTAGGAACCTTATCAGGAAAATGATGGCAACGACCTGTGTGTTGTGGAGATTGCTGGCCAGCATGCGCTGCGCTACCTTGGCTTGCGCAACATCCCCAATGAGATATATTCTCATCTCTCTTCTATTCGCAGCCGACGCCGTCAAGGCTGCGGAAACCAGTGCAAATGTTGTCATCGAGACCGCCGATCTCCATCCCAACGAGTTGCGATGCGAGAATCTCTTGGCACCCCTGGGGATTGACAACGTTCATCCGGGGCTGAGCTGGGTAATGCAATCCGAAAAACGCGGGCAACGGCAGACTGCCTATCAGGTGCTGGTGGCATCGTCGCCCGCAATCTTGGCAGAGGATCGAGGCGATGTGTGGGACAGCGGCAAGGTGGTTTCCGACCAGCAGATTGGGGTGGTGGTTCCGGCCGCGTTGAACCCCACCACCACCTATCACTGGAAGGTGAAGGTCTGGGACAGGGAAGGGCATGCCTCCTCATGGAGCCCCGGCGCAAGTTTTGGCACCAGCTACTTCGATCTTGCGCAATGGCCTGCCGCATGGCTGAACGTGCCGTGTTTTGCAGTCCACTATGCGCGGCGGGAGTTCGAGATCGGCGCTGGCAAGGTACCAGTCAGCGCCCGTGTCTATGTGGCTTCGGTCGGAGGCGGATGCAATTCCTACGAGTTACGCATCAACGGGCAGCGGGTCGGCGACGACCTGTACGCGCCAGGTCCATGCGAGCCAACCAAGGCCATGTGTTCGACCTTCGACGTGGCCAGCTTGTTGAAGGAGGGGGGCAATGCGGTCTCCTTGCTTTACAACCGCCGGGTCAGTTTGCGCTTGGTGATCAACCATGCCGACGGCAGCAGCGATGTCCTGATGACTGATTCCACCTGGAAAGGCAAGGATCAAGGGCCCTATCTCGGCATCAGTGGCCCAACTCCTTATGGAGGTGGCGAGTTTGAAGAGTATGACGCACGCCGGGAACTGGGGGCATGGGATATGCCCGGCTACGACGACCATGGATGGCAGACTTTGCAAGCCACCGGCCCTGATGCTGGGTTAGCTGAGACGACGACACCAGCGCGTTGGATTTGGGCTGACAAGCCAAGCGACCCGACCGTCTGCTTCCGGCGGACCATCGCCGTCGAGCGGGATGTGGACGCCTTTGTGTTGATCACCGCCGACGACCAATACGAATGGTATCTGAACGGCAACAGGCTTGGCGACGGCAAACACTGGGAACAGTTGACGACCTGGTGGGTCAAGTTGCGACAAGGGAAGAATGTCATTGCCGTGAAGGCGGCCAATGCCTCCGGCCCATGCGGACTGCTGGCGGAAATCCGCTATGCAGGCCAGAGCCTTGGCACTGACAACCAGTGGAAGACCAGCGTCGCCCCCGCCGCCGATTGGAACAAGGTGGAGTTTGACGACGCAAGCTGGGGCAAGGCCGTTGTCATCGCCAAACTCGGGGCACAACCCTGGGGAACGCTCTCACCCAGCCCGATCACCAAGTTGAAAGCGCGCCTGGTACCCTGCAAAGTCATTGAGACGCTCGAACCGGTTTCCGTCCGGATGTTAAATGAAGGAAATTACGTCCTTGATTTCGGCCAGAATGTCAACGGCCATGTTCGTATCGAGGCGGGTAGCGCCAAAGCCGTTTCTTCGATGTCCGTTCACTATGGCGAACAACTGGATGCCCAGGGCCAGCATGTCGACTACAAGTCCATCTCCCGTGATGCCCACCACGTCTATGTGTTCAAGGATGGCCAGAGGGTCATTCTCGAACCCAAGTTCTTCAATGTAGGATTCCGCTATGTGGAGGTGAAGGGGTATCCCGGCCAGCTTACGGCTGACAAGATCCGTAGCCTGGCGTTAGCAAGCGACGTCCTCAACGGCTCGTCGTTCGAGTGTTCAGACCAAGCGTTGAATCGTCTTCAGAGGATGGCCCGCTGGTCGTTTCTCAACAATCTCCAGAATATTCCCACCGATTGTCCCGGCCGGGAACGGCGGGGATGGACGGCCGACGCCCATGCGGTAGCCGCGGCCGTGAACATCAACTTCGACATGCGGAACTTCTTCGATAAATGGCTCGACGATCATGCCGAATGCCAGGACCAGCAGGGTTGGATTCCCGTCGAACTGCCGATGAAGACCGATATCAACCGCGACATCAAATGGCCGGTTTCGTCGATCTTCGTTCCCTGGGATCTGTATAACGCCTACGGCGACAAACGCATTCTTGAAAAACACTACCCGATGATGCGCCGTTATCTGGCCTTCCTCCAGTCCAGGGCCAAAGAGGATTGTCTGTTCGATTGGTTGGCGTATGGCGACTGGGTGGCGCTGGAGAAGGCTGGCGGGGCTTACCTTGGGGCTGTCTACTACTATCGCTGCGCCGACCTCATGGAACGGATTGCGGCGGTCCTGAACCTGGACAAGGACGCCTCCGACTTCTCGGCCTTGAAAACACGGATCCTGGCGGCCATTCACGCCAAGTTCAGGGATGCGAAGGAAACCGCTCGATACGACAACGACACGCAAAGCGCCATCGCCCATGCGTTGGGATTCGGCATCGCCTCTCCGGCCGACCGGGACGGGATCCTGGAACGACTGATCGCCGACTACGGGGCCAAGGGGCATAATACCACTGGATTTCTGGGCATTCGGTTGGTCTTGCCGGTGCTGTCTGCGGGCGGACGAAATGACGTTGCGTACTCGTATATTCGGAATTCCGAGCTTGGCGGCTGGATGTGTCTTGCCAACCGGGGCGCGACGACCATGCCCGAAGATTGGGAAGGCAATTGGTCACAGGATCATGCTTTTCTGTGCGGCAGCCTGAGTGAATGGTTCTATCAGGATCTGGCTGGGATTGTATCGATGAAACCAGGCTATAAGGAGATCCGGTTCAAGCCCTATGTTCCGTCCGATGTGGATTGGGCGAAGGCTCAGATACACACCGTCCGTGGCTGGGTCAAATCGGAATGGAGAAAGCAATCCGGCGGGCGTTTGAAGTTGGCCGTCGTTGTCCCACCCAATACGACCGCCACAATCCACACCCCTGCCCGTGACGTCGACTCGGTGACCGAAGGCAAAAAACCCGCTACACAAGCCGAAGGGCTGAAGTTTCTTCACATGGAAGGCGGCGCTGCGGTTTTTGAAGTCGGGGCCGGGGAGTATTATCTTGAAAGCCAAATCGGGGAGAGCAAACCATGAAAAAGATGCTATATGGCATGATCGTAGTTGGCAGTTGCGTCTTGAGATCCTACGCCGAGCAGACCGTGCAGCAGTGGCAGGCGTTCGAGGCGTCATGTGAGAGCGCCAAGGAATATGCCACACCGTTTGTCGACGTGGAGGTCAACGGTGTCTTCGTCTCAAAGGACAAAAAATGGACGGTACCGGCCTTCTGGGCGGGCGGCAAGACGTGGAAGGTGCGTTTCGCTGCGCCGGAGCAGGGCAGCTACAAGTACCATTTCGAGTCGAATGATCCAGCGAACACTGGGTTTGTTGGCCCCGACCGTGAATTGGAGGTCTCCGCCTACACCGGTGACAACCCTCTCCTGAAGCATGGTTTCTTGAAAGTGGCCGACGACAAGCGGCATTTCTGCTACGCCGACGGCACGCCCTTCTTCTGGCTGGGCGACTCCTGGTATATGGGTCTATGTCAACGGCTGAAGTGGCCGGAGGATTTCAAGACCCTGACCGCCGACCGCAAAGACAAGGGTTTCAACGTCGTGCAGATCGTGGCAGGATTTTATCCCGACATGCCGGCCTTCGACCCGCGTGAAAGGAACGAGGCGGGCCTTCCCTGGGAAAAGGACTACACCCGCATCCGGCCCGAGTATTTCGATCGGGCGGACCGCCGCCTGCAATACCTGGCCGACGAGGGTTTCGTGCCCTGCATTGTCG
>Ga0118677_10011136_pt1 | contig 13573 bp, 9 predicted proteins | sample AliMusrvi5mmetaG_FD_86154 | JGI IMG/M metagenome (GOLD analysis project Ga0118677, IMG submission 86154)
TGGTTATCCTCATCTTTAGCCCTTGTTTTGATGAGCTTCACGGTTTATCCGAATTATAAAGGAATTGCCTGGAATAACGCCCCGCAACTGATTCCCGGCAAAGTGCAGTGTGAATGGTATGACAAAGGGGGAGAAGGAATTTCTTATCACGATACCGATTCAATCAATAGTGGTAGCGGAAAGCTAAACCCTGCAAACGGGGATTTTTACAATGAATTCAGGATGCACGAGGGGGTTGATATTTCATACACCAAAAGCGGAGGAATTGATGATAATCCCTTTAATGACTTAATGCCCCAAATGAAACAGTTGTATGTTGGCTGGACTGTCCCGGGAGAATGGGTTAAATATACGGTGGATGTTCAGGAAACCGGGATGTACTCTATTGGAATCATGTACACGTGCAATGGCGGAGGTGGCATTGAGATCGTTTCCGACCAAAACAGTTCTTCCGGCATTATGTCAATCAAGTCAACTCATAAGGATGCCGATACTATTGCCTGGCGTCAGTGGCACCACTGGAATAAAATTGATTCTATCGGGCGGATAAAACTGAACAAAGGGAAACAGGTTCTGACCCTGAAAACGGTTGAGAACGGGAATATGAATTATGATTATCTGGAATTTAAGCTGCTGAGATAACCCCCCAAAGGAATTGATGCAGAATTTGAGTACTTTATGTAAAATCAATTAAATAATCTCCGAATTCCATAATGCCTTCAGAAATAGTTCTCCAATATGAAATCTTTCCAGATGACTGAGAGTATCCAAGATAGGCAATTAATTCCTGAATGATCAAATGCTCGAATGAATGGCCAAAGATTTCGGTTCCGGGAAATAAGTTTTTTCGGTTCAACAAATAATTAGCTATACCAACATCAAAAAAATAAAATTTTGGAGCCTGAATTGCACGCCGTTTTATTGTTGCTGTAAATCCCGGGATAAGATATCCAGTCATGGTATCATTCAAAATTTCAAAGTATTCTTTGACTGTCCGATGATCGATACCACAATCCTGGGCAATGTTTTTATAAACAATCATTTCACCATTGCTTAGGGCAGCAACTTCTAAAAACCGTGAAAAAATTTTAAATTTCTGGATAGTGCCTCTTCTCTGATTTCCTCATTCAAACAGACCCCAATATAGGCGCGAAATCGCTCCTATGGGTTATTAATCATATAATGTCTGGGAATCAGACCATTATTAACAGCCTTATTCAAATTAAAATCCGGAATTTCAGAGCTCACTAAAGGGAAGATAATTTTTTCAAAGCTCTACCCCCAATAAATTAGCTCCGCTTCTAATTAATTTGCGGGGGCTTGACCTGTTCAAAATAAAGCGAATTTTTCTTTTGTGAATTAAAGCATGTATTTCATCCAATAGTTGAGGAACTTTCTGTATCTCATCAATAATCACCAGATCGCCTTCTTCCAATGATTCCAATTCCTCACTCAGTAATGCAGGCCGGCTGTGAATCGCTCAAATTCATTTGCTTTTAACAAATCATAGTATCCTGTCTTAGGATACAATTGTTCCAGTAGCGTTGTTTTACCAACCTGACGTGCTCCCCACAAGAAAACACTATCATTATTCACATCTTCTAATGATAATTTACGGATATACATAGCGCTATACGTTAATATATCATGATAAAAGTTCATTTCATGATGAAAATATAGAAAATAATTTTCTATATTCGTTGATTGCCTGATAACTGTTAACCTCCAAACTTGATCTTGCTGGTTGCCTAAAAAGAACTTAGGTCACCAAAGATCAATCCTGAATTGAGCCAGTCATTCCTGATATTACTGAACCATTTGGATATATTCATTCCGGGTTGTGATTTTCTTATCTTGGCTACTTCATCAGATCATTATTGAATTTGCAGATCGAATTTTGTATATTTAAAACAAAAGAATTGACAGTTGAGGTAATTAAGCAGGAATGTGAGATGGTCAGAGCGAAGCTTTACAGCGAATGAATTAGAGAACCTTTTAGAAAGCACTAAATTTTAACCCTTTACATGATGCCCCTTCATTGCATAATAAAGTATAAACATAAACAGCGGAATTGGCGCCAGAAATCCTATTGACATCGAATACAGATCTGAAATCTTATTTCCAAATGTTTAATTCAGTCTTTGAGATGTTATTGAGGAAGATTTGATTGCAGGCATCGTTCCCTTGAATCTCTATTTTGTCCATTACTAAACGATCAACATCATCTAGTACATAGGCCGGACGGTAATCTTTCTCTTTAACTTTAATGGTTATATTTTCCAATTTCAGACCTTTGACATGACGCGCATAAAATCCCCAGGAAGGTAATTCACCAAACATGGAGAATTCGGGATACTCTGAGATTTGTTCAGGAATTTTCGAAAGCGAATCTACCGGTAGGCTGGCAATCGAATTTTTACCACCACCCTGATAAATCAGTTCAATATTTTTCAGAGTTACGTCTTCGATCTCATGCCCAGGGATTCCGGAAATAGAAGATGGGAATACATTATGGGCAAAATCGGGTTCTGGGCCCTCCATGGGGTACCCTTTGTCGGGTTTGGTTAATGGAATCTCCGCTTTGATATTTGAAATATGGATGTGACGCAACTGACTATACACTGAATCAATATTCCGGTGTCCAAGACGGATAAAAATTGCATTCCCTGTATTTTTAGCCCTAATATTCCGAACCTCGACATCTTCCAAAATCCCGCCATCAACACTCTCAATCGCGATTGCAGATCTGAATGTATCATAAACAGTAATGTCGTGGATCGTTATATTTTTAAATCCACCTTTTGATGCAGTTCCAAGTTTTACGGCACTTGCACTTGCACGAACCGAACAATTGGCAACATATATATTTTCGCAACGTTTTTTGGGGTCATAAGATTTCAGGCAGATTCCATCGTCATCACAGTTAATCTGACAATTCGTAATCCGCACATTTTTACAATCTGTTATATCAATTCCATCGTTATTCCAGAAGGTGTTGCTTTCAACTTTAATGCTGTCGATAGTAATATTGGAACTGTTTTTGTAATTCTGTACCCAGCAAAGACCGTTCTTAATTGTAATACCTTTGATATTCAGGGTGTCACAATCGGTAAGTTCTATGATTTTTGGCCTGTTTCGCTCTTCGGGACGCATCTGATGCCAGGGGTTATAAACCTTCCATTCAGTATCTTCGAGTGTCCCGGCATTAAGCATCCAGTAAATATCTTTAATCAGCTGATCGCCCTGTCCGTCGATAATCCCTTTTCCTGTAATGGATATATTGTGCTGATGATCGGCAACAATAAGCGGGGAGGCATCTTTGGAGCCGTAGTCTGATCTTTTCGGGCTTCCAAGTAAAAAGGCATTTTCATCCAGATGGAGTTCAATATTTGACTTCAGATGAATTACTCCGGTTATGAATCTGCCGGCAGGTATGATTACTCTTCCCTTACCACTGGCTGAGGCGTTGTCAATTGCTTTCTGAATGATAAGCGTATTATCGCTCTTTCCATCACCTTTTGCTCCCAAATGGGCGATATTTATTTTATTTCGCTGACCCCAAAAGACTAAAGGATTCAGGAACAGGAGAATAATCAGTATGAATTTTAGGTTATTCATTCAAATATCTTGTGTTTGATGTGATTGGTTACGCAATGCGATTACTGTTTTAAAACATGGTTTTTGTTAAGGTTTTAAGTTCTGAAAAAACTGCCGGAGAAATTTCCCCGGCAGTTGAAATGAACCAATCACACTTACTAACCATCACTAGTGGTTAGACACTTTTCGATTTGTTTTCAAGCTATTAGTAACCTGGGTTTTGAGTGAGTTTTGGGTTATTTACCAGTGCACTTGTAGGTATCGGGAATATACGACGATAGGTTTCATTGTTCGTTTTAAATCCCCATGTTCCTTCAAATTTTCCGAAACGAATCATGTCATTCCGGTGCCAGCCTTCCTGGGCAAATTCACGGCTTCTTTCTGCATAGATATCATCCAGAGTGATACTCCCCAATGCAGGTGAAGTTGTACGTACAGCTCTCAATGAATTGATAAGTGACAATGCAGAAGCTCCACTTGATGCAGTGCCTCCTCGTTGTATTGCTTCAGCCTTCATCAGGATGATGTCAGAATAACGGAAAATCGGTTCGTCATTATTCTGGTTTCTGCTGGATGATGTTGCATCGGGATAAAATTTAATATTTCGATATCCCATATTCCAGGCTACCTCGTCATTCCCGCAATCGAAAAGGTTTGGATCCTGCCTTAACACAACATTTGGAGTAAGATTTACCTGAAAAGTGAATGGCGTATTATCTCCGGCATTCAAAAATTGATCATATCCTGCTTTTGTAGTAGTCACAGTAATTGGTGTGACTCCATCAGGTCTGAACTGCAAACCTGTGAGCCATTGTTTATTCCGGATATCATTCGGGTCATTAAAGTTTGCATAGAATTCGGGCAGTGTACTTGCAGAACCACTTGGATCGTAAGGAATATTAAAGAAATTATATCCCGCGCCGTCAGCAACCTGTCCCATAGAGCGAGGTACGTCATAACGAGCCTTGATATTTACATTTCTGCCATAGATACCTTGTGAATTTGCATCGTAAGGTATAGCAAATATAAATTCATCCTTGCTGCCCGGAGATGTTGGTCCATTTGTCGGATAAAACATCTTCAGATAATTGTCCCTGGTGGCGAGTGAAAATTTGCCTGAGCTGATCACGTTATCACAAGCGGCAATACATTCGTTATACTTTGCTGTACCGGTATAATATTCAGCATTGATATATAATTTTGCCAATAATGCGTAAGCTGCATAGACCGTTGGCCGGCCATAGGTAGTTACATCCACGGTGGTACTTAAATAGGGGATGCATCGTTGAATATCGCTTACAATAAATTCAAATACTTGCGCACGGGGTGCATTGGCATGTGGCGTGAAATCGCCATAAAGTGTATCTATTGGCACATTCCCCCAGCTATCAAGCATCATAAAGTAAGCAACAGCCCGTACCATCTTTATTTCTGCAAGATTGGTGTTTTTGGCAGCTCCTGCTGGTTCTGCTGTATTAAGGATTGAAAGGGTTTGATTGGCTGTGCCGATTATGGTGGCCAGCCATCCCCAGTTACCCCCAAGATAACCGTTATCTCTGGTCCAGGAGTGGTAATGCATCGTCATATTTTGACCACCATCAAACCAGTTTCCTCCTCTTGCAGGCATTATCGCTTCATCGGTACTAAAACTCTGTTGAAAGAAATATTCGGTGGACCAGTTTCCTCTCAATGCCGTATAGACAGGGCCTGAGGCAGAAATAAACTGGTCAGCGGTTTGCGGAAAAACACTCGGTGTTAACTGTGTTGTTATGGGGACATCCAGATTGTGACATGAAAATATAGAGCCCATTAGCAACGCAGGGAAAATTATATAGTTTAATAATTTTTTCATGATTTATAATTTTTACTCGTTTAATTAAAAGGATACATTTAATCCCAGCATCATTGTTCTCGATTTGGGATAGAAATTGTTGTAATCTACCCCCGGGGCTATTCCACCCTGATTTACTTCAGGGTCGATCCCTTTATATCCAGTAATTACAAATAGATTATTGCCGGTTGCGTACAATCTCAAAGTCTTAACGTATTTACTCACAACTTTAAAATTATATCCCAGAGTAACATTGTCAATCCTGATGTAATTGCCGCTTTCAATAAAACGGGTGGAATATTTGTATGCATTGCCATCTGAAGGTAATTCATTTGCTGCATCAACAAGGATGTTTGTACTCATAGCTGTTGAAGGTCTGAAAAGATCTGCACGTGTCGCATTGAATATTTTATTGCCAAATACTCCCCTTATGAAGATATTTAAGTCAAAAGCTTTGTATTTGAAGCTATTTGACCATCCAATCAATACTTTAGGCTGTGCATCCCCTGCATAATGATAATCGGAAGTTCCCGGAGAAGTGGTAAGGTTTCCTTTTTTATCGAGAAATTGCGAAATTCCGCTTGCATTCTTACCCGCGTAAATCAGCGTATAGAACTGTCCAAGCGGATGACCTTCCTTAAGCAGTTGCAAGGATGAACCTGACTGACCCTGTCCTTCAGGGAAGCTTACAGGAATAGAATCGCCTCCTGCAAATAGGGGATTCTTTAAACTGGTAATCAGATTTTTATTGTGTGCAAGGTTTAAATTGGTGGTCCATGTAAAATCTGACGTCTTTATCGGTGTTGAACTTAAGCTTAATTCAATTCCCTTATTATTCATGCTACCTCCGTTTGCAGTTATATTGCCGGCAGGAATAAGCATTGGATCAACACCATATCCAAATATCATTCCAGTTGTATTTTTGTCGTACCAATCAATAGTTCCACTTAATTTACCTTTGAAAATAGAAAAATCCAATCCAATATTAGTTGTGGCTGTTTTTTCCCATTTCAAATCGAAATTGGCAGCCTGTATTGGACCATAACCAGAATTTAATCCCTGACCATTATAATAATAGGTCCCTTTACCGCCTAATATAAATTGGGCAGTATAGGCATTGAACCCTGTCGCATTACCGGTAACACCATGACTTGCCCTTAATTTTAAATCACTGAACAGGTTTTGATCCTGCATGAACTCTTCCTTGGTAATTCTCCATGCTCCGGCAACCGATGGAAAGAGACCCCACTGATTATTCTTGCCGAACACAGAACTACCATCCCGTCGGATAGATCCCTGAATTAAATATTTCTGTTTGTAGTTATAATTAATTCGGGCAAAATCGGAGATCAGTCTCGATTCCTGATAAAGAGCCCCATTACTAAAATACAATCCATTGCCATAAGTTGTAGGATTACTCAGCGTTAGATTATTATATGCGGTTTTATCAGCAGGAAAATTGCTTGTTGTGGCCTGGAAACCATCCCCAAGAATATCATCTTCCCATGAATAACCAACTACTGCATTGATCGTATGGTCTCCAAACTGTTTATCCCAGGTTAAGTATGTTTCGAGAACTTTTTTCCTGTCCTGGTAGGAACCGCGTGTAGCCTGGCCATTGCTTCCAAAGGTTTGCTGACCATGACCCCCATATCCCGGATCCGGGTTATCGTACATCCCGTTGTATTTAGATGTAAAGTATGAATCCAGATAAGATCCTGATAAGTATGATGAATTCTGATACGAAAGATTTAAATCGTAGGTTAATCCAAAAGGGAGTTTTACGTTTGTAGTAAAATTACCCACCAAACGATTTGTTTTTGTATTCATCTGGCCATGATTCAACATTGCAACAGGATTGTAATACCCAGACTTGACAAAGTTTTCATAATAGGTTCCGTCCGAATTTTTTACCGGAGAAACTGGAAGATAAAGAGCAGACTGCAAAAGAACAGTATTTCTGTAGGGCACATCATTTGCACTACTATTTGAATTGCTTAGGTTTAAACCAAATTTAACTTTATCATCAAAAGAAAGTTGCTCCAGGGAGACATGAGCTATAAAACGTTCAAGACTACTGTTCAATAAGACCCCATCCTTAGTTAAGTAATTTAGGCTGGCATTATAAGTAGCTCCCTTCTCATTACCTCCGCTTAATGTTAAATTATGGTTCTTAGCCATGGCATTCTCCCTTTCAACTGTTTTTTGCCAATTTGTATTAGCCCCTTTGTCATCGGCAGGAGTAAATGCTAAACTGTTTTTTGTTAAAAAAGCCCTTAATTGAGAGGCATCCATCATTTTTAGTTGACTCGAAACACTCTCTGATCCAATATAACCATTATAAGTTACCTGCATCGGACCTTTATTCCCTCTTTTTGTAGATACGATAATAATCCCATTTGCGGCCCTGTTACCATAAATTGCAGTGGCACCTGCATCCTTTAGAATTTCAATTGTTGCAATGTCATCAGGAGAAATAATTGAAATATCAGCGCCCGGAATACCATCAATAACATAGAATGGACCCTGTGAACTGTTGAGGGTTGAAGCACCACGTAAGATAACTGCGGCATTCTGATTTGGATCACCATTGGATGTGATATTTAATCCGGCCACTTTCCCCTGCAATAACTGTCCAATATCACTTATTGGTCCTCTGTTAAGCTCTTCCGATTTCACAGATATTACCGCACTTGCAAGGTTTTTCCTTGAACTCTTACCATATCCTACTGCAACAACTTCATCAAGACCAACAGTTTCCTCCAGCAGGACAATGTTTAAAACAGATTTTGCTGATATGGCAATATCTTGTCCTTTCATTCCAACAAATGAAAAAGTCAACGTCTTAACATCAGCAGGTACAGAGATTTTGAAGTGCCCTTCTGCATCAGTAACAGTACCATTGGTAGTTCCTTTAGCCATTACACTTACTCCCGGAAGCGCAAGACCTTTACTGTCCTTGACCGTTCCGGATATCTCTTTCTTCACCGACTGTTCGCTTTGAACTGCTGATTGCTCATCCAATTTCCGGATAACTATTTGCCTTTCATACACATCATAGACTAATTTTTCATTCTTTAAGGCTTCGTCAAGAATCTGGTTGATCGTGGCATTCTTGAAATCCAGATCTACCTTCTTTGAGGTGTTTAAATCATCGCTCCGATAGAGAAAAACAAATTCACTATTTTGTTCAATATATTCGAACAGGCTCTTGATTGTCGTGTTGGACAGGTTAACATCCAGTTTGGTTTTTTGCGAATAGGTGTTCGCAGCCGATACGGTCATCATAAATCCGATGAGTAACGCAATGGTCAATTTCATAATTTTCCAAAGTTTTTTCTGACTTTCCCGGTCGGGAATGCCAATTAGCCATTTTTTTTGCATACTTTTGAATTGAAGAATGAATAAATACTGATTAATTTGGTGTTTATTGAACCGGGAAATGTTCCACCATTTTCCGGTTTTTTATTACAATATAATGTACTGATTATTACTTGTTTGCTCAAATCTGGACATCGAAACTTTCTCCAGATATTCCATCACCTCCTTTCTGCTACGCTTTAAATCAAGTTTACCACTAATTCGTATAATTTGCTTTTGGGGATCTGAAAAGGTTATTGAAATATTGTAAAACCGCTCGAGTTTTTTAATAACCCTTGCAAAGTCTATCTCTTCAAAACTTAATAATCCTCTGGTCCACAAGGTATAATAGTTAGCATCAACCTCCTGAATTTTTGTTTGGCTGGTTATTTTATCAAAAGAGGTCATTTGATTAGGCATCATTATGATATCCTTTTCAAAAAATCCGGCGCCATTTCTCCTGACCGATACACTTCCCTCCTTAAGGACCGTTTGAATTACATTATCTTCGGCATAGCTCGAGATATTGAATTTTGTGCCTAAAACTTTAATATCCAGATTTGAAGTTTTGACGATGAAGGGCTTATCAGGGTTTTTTGTAACTTCAAAATAGCCTTCTCCAAATAGCAATACCTCACGTGTTTTACCCGTGAATTGCGATGGATAAACAAGCCGGCTGCCTGCATTTAGCCAAATAACGGTGTTGTCAGATAGTACAATCCGTGATTGATTGCCATACGGAATAACCAATTGATTCATTGTGTTTATTAAATCGTCGGTCGTACTTAAGGCCGAATCGTTATTCAAAACAACCATTCCTTTTTTAGAGTAATCGACTGTCGAGCAAGATTTCTTTAAACTTACATTTTGACCAGTTGAGGTGATAAGAACAGGACCCTGGACAGAATTTGGAATTTGAATAGTCTGGCTGGCAAACTCCTGATAAATATTTACTTTGTCCATTGTGAAATAAACAACTAATCCCCCAATGGCTGCAAAAATCAGCGCAACCGCAGCATATTTCATTAAAGTGTTCAGGATCAAACGACGCTTATTTCCTTTTAATTCCTGATTTAACCTTTTTGTAATCTGCGTTTTCAGTTCATCTTTTTCTGACTTGTCCAGGATTTCATTCGAAAACCGGAGTTCAATAAGACGCTCTTTAAGTTCAAGCAACTGATCTCGTTCTTCTGGATTTTCACGGATGTAATGTTCCCAATACGTTTCAACTAATGGATTTGTCTTGAATACCCACTGCAAGAACTGTGGGTTCTCTATGAATTTTTGATCGAATGGATTCATTTTTTCTGGTTTATACTTCTAAGAGGAGGGGAAATGGGAAAAGGGACAGATTTTGGGATATTTATTTTTTACACATTGAGAACAATTTAATTTCGTAAAGATTGCTTCGTCGCATCAGACCTGCTTAGTTCCTGCTGAACATTTTATTAAGCCAGGCTCCTCGCAATGACAGGCGGCACGCGGAGAGAAGAGAGATGGGAAGGGATGGCGGCAGAGCCGCCATCCCTTCCCATCTCTCTGTTAATCAATTCATCTGTCATTGCGAGGAGCTCTGCGATAATTTTAAATGGAATGATTGACATCATTAGCGACGAAGCAATCTTTACCATGGGTTTGCTTTCCTTGGTTACTGCAATTAAGCAATATTACATCTTTATGCGACATTCTTTTTTTTGGATCTTTAAGAAGTCAGTCAATTTGGGAAATGCGACATTACATCCTTCTCAATCCCAATAGTATTTTTAAGAGTGTTAATGAACCTGTATAGTGGCAAAAGGAAATCAGAAATGAATGGGAAACTCGTTGTTAATAAAATGGAATTAGGAACTACAGTTGTGATTGATTTTGCCAACATAGAACCAGAGTTGGAAATTTTCAATCCTATGGAGTAATTTCTATTCTATTTAACACGTTGATTATTAATACTTTTTGTTCCAGATCATCAGCAATTCCATCAACTGGTTTCCATATTTACTCCTGAGGTGGTCAAGAGTGCGATAAACCTGCTTCTTAACTGCATCGGAATTCATACCTAATAACTGACCTATTTCAGTATAACTAAGCCCCGTGCTGAACTTCAGAAATAGCAACTCCCTTTTTTTAGGATCAAGGGTTTGCAGAATGGTTTTAAGCTTTTCCAACCTAAGTTGATCTGATTGCTGATCGAAATCATCCTGTTCAATAGTAAACTTCAGGTCAAAAACAGTCATCTCCTCAACTGCCAGGTTATCACTGCGTTTATTTTCCTTAAGCCTGTGTATGATAGCGTTTTTCAGCGATTTAAACAGGTAGAATTCGATGTATTCCGGATGGTCAAGATTTGGATTTAGCCGTTGAAGGTCAATAAATATGTCCTGAATGCAATCCTTTACCAATTCGCGGTCACGGGTTATTTTACTCCCATAGGCAAATAGCGAATCGATAAACTCTTCATAGATTTCACCAAAAGCTGCCTGATTTCCAATTCGAAATCGATACCATACCTCAAGCCAATGAGTTCGATCTTTGATCAGACTGTTCACGAAGTTTGTTTAGTTAATTTTTGAATTCGCTCCTAATGGATGGTCAAAGATATTAAAAAAATAATATCTCATTTCCACCTTACAAAGTCAGCACCATTTTCCCATTTTTCGGGAATACAATCGAAAGAATATCCTTTTCGGATTTTAGGGTTCCATTCCAGCTGTATTTGGCATGGCAGTCAGCACCGAACGGATTTTTCAGCTTGAAGACTCCCCCTTTTTCGGAAATTATCTCAACCCGGATCACCTTACCATTCTTTTGTTCAGCCGAAACCAAAAACGCTCCTGCTGCTCTCAGGGTAGAAAAAGATAAATCTTTCCAATCCGCAGGGATTGCCGGGAGAATATGAATGATTCCTGTGTGACTTTGGATCAGCATCTCCTGTACCCCGGCAGCAAACGCAAAGTTCCCTTCCAGCGTAAACGGACGGTATTTCATCTTTGAAAATCCTTTATCGTGCTGTTCTCCATTGACATGGAAACTATTTGGAAGACAGAAATTCTCGGAGAATATTCGCAGCGACTCCGCGGCTTTTTCACCCATAAATGCACGGGCATAAAGGTTTCCAAGCCAGCTCCAGGAGTACCCGCACCACCAGCCGGGACCTCTCTTCTCGAGGTTATTCAGCGTTGATCTGATAATTTCTCTGTCTTTCTCTCCCTTTGACCAGTCAATTACCCCAAGCGGATGCCACCCCACGAGGTGTGAGAAATGGCGGTGTGATTCGACATAAGGATGACCGGGGGCAAAAGCCATCCCCCCTTTGTCGTCCAGTGCAAAGACAGGCCACTGTTGTAAAATGGATTTCCATTTATTGGCCTCATCCTTTTTCCCCAATTCTCCGGCAAGTTCTGCCGCTTTTTCAAAAGTCCAGCGGATAAATGCGAGGTCGAAATTCGTTGTTTGGGGAAACCACGCATTGACTGAATTATCATGAATTTCAGGACTTGAACTGATCGGAAGTTTGCGCAAACCCTTTTCATCTCTAACCGAGATTTCATCCAGGTAAGTGGCAACGTCGCTTATCCAGGGGTATGCCCTTTCGCGCAGGAATTTCTTATCTTTCGAATAAATCCAGTGCAGGTAAAAATGCTGGGCGAGCCAGCAGCCTACTGTTGGACCAAATGAATACTGAATCCATCCCCCCATCGGTTCACCCTTGAGCGTAGTTACGCCTGGGACATTCATGCCCGATGTGCCAAAATAGGTTTTAGTATATTTTTTAAACGCCTCCATGTATTTCCAAAGCCAGTTCAGATACCCCTCTTCAAGATCGAGATGATTGGCTGAGTAGGCCGGCCAGTAACTCAGCTGCGTGTTGAGGTCGTGATGGAAGTCTCCTTTCCACGGGGGTAATTTCCCGTTATCAGCTGTCCAGACAGCCTGGAGCGAAATTGGTGGGGCATCAGCCCTGGCAGCCGACCCGAATTTATATTGTTCGAGATACCACTGCTTTTCAAGAATCGTATCCGGGATACTGATAGCCGATTTTGCCCAGAAAGTTCTCCACCAGGTGGTATGAGATAGCAGAGCATCGTCAAATTTTTTATTTTTTAATTGCTCCGATACCGGCTCATCTGCAGCTTTGTCCCCTTTTTTTTCTGAAAAGGAGGAGGAGATGGTCCAAACTCCGGTAAGGGTATTCCCTGAATATTTCCAGGAAACTGCCACTTCATATTCAAAACCGTTCCACCCTTTTTGCTTATAAACCAATTTATGGGGCGCCTGAACGACTTTCCCCTGCTCATACCCAAGACGTTGTAAATCCTGTCCTCCAACGGGATCAGTGACTTTGCTGGATTCTGCTTTATGGTATTGTGGCGGAATCAGTACCGGAATAAAATCCACGGGAACATTCTCAAACCTGAACCACCCTGCTGGTTGTAAAGCATGCACAAAAGTTTGGAGTCTTGCTCCCTTTTTCCACTTCGTTACACAAACTGCATTATTCAGAGACAGATGAACCCTGATTACTTCACCAAGGATTTTGGTGTTAAATTCAATAGCAGCACCTGGAATCTTCGAAGGGGCGGGGAGCTGGTTATAAGGGGCATCAAACAGGTTCTGAACCGCTTTGTAGTTGTTCTCTTTAACCTGCTGCTGCACCCATTTAAAACTGAATTCAGGTTTTGTAAAGTTTTGCATTGGGCGCAAATCCCATAAATCGGCACGATCTAAAGAAATTCGAAGTTGATCCTCTTTTTGCCACACCAAAGCGCCGAGCATTCCGTTTCCCAAAGG
>Ga0118677_10011137_pt1 | contig 13573 bp, 9 predicted proteins | sample AliMusrvi5mmetaG_FD_86154 | JGI IMG/M metagenome (GOLD analysis project Ga0118677, IMG submission 86154)
GGCGGGTCGAATCGCTGCCGGCGGAGTGGACTTAGCGACGGTTAATGGGTCGGCGCTGCGTCGGGCTCGACGTCGCTTTCAAATGATCTTCCAGGACCCGTTTGGTTCCCTAGATCCGCGCCAGACCGTCTACGAAACAGTTGTAGAACCCTTGGTAATACATGGAGTGCTAGCGGAGGAGCGCCGCACCCGAGTCCTTAAGGCACTTGAGTTTGCGCAGTTGTTGCCTCCTGAGCGACTCGCACAGCGGTACCCACACGAACTATCAGGGGGCCAGCGCCAGCGAGTTGCGATCGCCGCCGCGGTTGTGCTGCGCCCAGACCTAGTTGTTGCAGATGAGCCCGTGTCCATGCTCGATGTATCTGCCCGCGCCGGGATCCTCTCTCTCATGGTCGACCTGCGTGACCGGTTGGGTATTTCCTACCTGTTCATCACCCACGACCTGTCGGTCGCTTGGGTGTTGGCTGACCGGATCGCTGTGGTGTACCTAGGCCGCATCGTCGAAATCGGATCAGCGGCCGAGTTGGTGGCAGCCCCGCGGCACCCGTATACCCAAGCGCTGCTAGAGGTTACCCGCGGCGACGGCCATCGAACCCTTCCCGGGGAGACTCCGTCAGCGGCGGCGATTCCCACGGGCTGCCGCTTCCATCCGCGGTGCCCAAAATATCGGCTCTTAAATGAACCAAGTCAGTGTCGGGAAGTGGATCCAGTGCTCACCGAAACTGCAACGACGCTGGTTGGCCATCAGTCAGCCTGTCACTTTGTTGAGGAGAACCAGTGAGTTCGGTAAGCGCAGCACAAGTGATCGATTTCATCAGTGACTTGGTGCGAATCGAATCGGTCACGCCTTGGCTGGTGGAAGGTGGAGCAGGTGAGCGCGAAGTGGTCGCGTTCCTAGCGGACTGGTGCGCCGACTTACCGGTTGAGATAGTTCAGGACGAAATAGCTCCAGGTCGTTTCAATCTGCTGGTCACTTGGCGCGGTACCGGCGGCGGTCCAACACTTTGTATCAATGCGCACGCGGACACTGTGGGTTATGCCGGATGGGTCGACACTGCATTAGTGCCGCGGCTTGATGGAGATCGGCTCTACGGGCTTGGGGCTGCCGACGACAAGGGCTGCTGCGCCGCTGCACTGCTTGCACTGCGAGCATTAATTGCAACCGGCGTTCGCTTGCGTGGTGATCTGATAATCGCATGTGTTGCAGACGAAGAAGGCGTGTCGTTGGGTAGTGAAGTCCTCGTGAAGAGTCTCAAGGCTGACGCGGCAATCGTGATCGAAGCCGACGCGCTGCCCAAGGTGGTGGTCGAGCGCGCCAAGTCGATCCTCTCGCACCTCGAGCTGCACTCGATCAAACCCGAGGCAAAAACCCAGGGCCCCAAGGCCAAAAACACCGTCCAAGACACCCTGCCCAAGGCCAACGTCGCGCAAATGGATTTGTTCGGCGAGTTCTAACGGAGCGGCGGAGCGCCGGCTTCAGCCGGCGTGTCTTCAGTCACCACAACTTTCTCAAGTCTCCAACCGGAAAACGTCCATTCAAAGGGATGAATCGTGCCTAAGAAACCCACTGAGAAACTGATTACCACTGAGGTCACTGAAAAGGCAGGACGTCGATCATCTGAGCGAAAATGTGCCGGCGGGTTTCACACCGTCGAACCCGAAGCAAACCGCCAGAGTTGTCGTTCAATGCTGCTGCCGCATCTTTGCGCTTGCCCTCATGCTGTTTCAAGGATTACCTACCCGCATGGCCAAGTACCTTGTTTTGGCAATCGTGGGACTGGTCTTGGGCAACGCCATGGCGGGGGAATCATGGTGGCGGGTTTTCGGTGAAATCCGATCTGACAACTCCGGTGGCGGCTACGCGGACGAGGAGATTGCATCCGTCCCGAGGATGAAAGAATTCCTCGCTGCCACGACGTTCGACGAATGGACCAACTTCGAGGACGATTTGGTCAAGCTGTCGTATCCTAAGAGTGACCTGCTCAAACTTGAGGTGAATGACGGCAAGCAGGACAATCTCAAACAAGATGGCACCCGCACCGGTGCGGAAAACCCAATCCAGCGAATTTACGTGCTAAAGGCCGGTAACTTCATCTACGGCGCGTTTGTGGTGGCCAAAGCGGATTGGCTGGACGACGGCAACGGTTCTTGCGGGCCCATGGTGCATCACGTCTATCAGATTAAGGACGGTTGTCTGGTCCGGTTTTCCCTGCTTCCTGGCGGCGCGATAAAGCGGGCCCAGATATTGGGCGATAAACTGCGCTTGATGTCCTTTGAGGGCTCGCACCTGCTCTGCCGGCGGGAGATTTACGAGCAAATGATCGAGAGCCTGAGTTTGAAAATCAAACATCCATGGAGCGCAGCGCAGTTGCAGGACGAAACCGGCAAGCGATATAGTATGTTAGGCCGTGCCGGTTGGCTGCATCCGGGAGTTTCCCTCGCGGATGCCAACAAAATCATGGGAGCGGATGCCAATGCAGTTGGAGGAATTTACCGCTGGACCGGCGTTTGGAACGATTATCCCAGCGAACTCAAGGCGGAGTTCAAGGACGGGGTGCTTGTAAAACTGCTCAACGAAGGCGTGGCACGCACCGGCGAGGAGGCGGTCAAGGGCTCGTTCAGTTGGGCCGAGGACCGCTTGGAGCGCTACACCAAAAGCGCCCATCCTGTGACGGAAAACCCCGATGGGACACCCGTCGATCCGGAACCGCCCCCCGGGCCTCCGCCCACTGCCGCTCAAATCGCCGACCTAACCGAGGTGGTGGCCGCGCTCGCACAGAAGCCAACTGCCGATGAATGGCGCCGCTGTGCCAATTTGATTGTGGGATTGGTCGAAGATCACGCCGTCAGGGACCCCCGAGTGATGAGAGCGGTGCTCGATCATGGCGTGGGCTCCGAGGGTGAATTGAGCGTGCTGGAGAAGTGCGGATACGGCGGCGTTGAAAAGTGGATCGAGCAAAAGCTAACCGCGATGCTTGGCGAGGCGCCTTCCAAAATCGAGCCATCCCCGATCGTAGAAATCGTAAGCCGCGCCTACGACGCCACGGCACTGCTCAGGCGGCTCGTTGAATTAAACCCCGCGGCGGCCGCCGGGCGAGTGCGGGCATTGTTCGAGACTCGGGAGCGCGCCTGGACGCTCGCGGCAATTCATGCGCGGATCTGTTTGACGCGGAACTCGCGCAGCAACTCATCTCAGAGGGTCTGCGCCGTGCCGTTGAAATGAAATGGAGCACGTTGGCCTACATCGTCTTAGACAAGACACACAAGGCCAAGCTAGCCCGCCCCGATGAGATTGAAAGGCAGGTCAGGGATTTGCCTAAGCACGAGGAAGGCAGCGACTGGGAAAAGGCCAAGGACGAAGCCATCAATGCCTTGAAAGCGCCGCCATAATCCGCTCCATGCCCAGGTCTAACCAATCCGGCGATTTTCCACGGGCCGCTCACGAGGTGCCGAGTTCCGCGGCGCGGCGGGCGGCGGCGCTGACGGCGGCGATGAGGGCGGAGCGCAGGCCGAGGCGTTCGAGTTCGGCGAGACCGGCGATGGTGGTGCCGCCGGGGGAGGTGACCTTGTCCTTGAGAACGGCGGGATGTTCGTTGGTTTCCAGCACCATGGCGGCGGCGCCCAGGACCGTTTGCGCGGCCAGGCGCAACGCCACGGCACGCGTCAGGCCGGCGAGCACGCCGCCGTCGGCCAGCGCTTCGATGACCACGTAAACATAGGCCGGACCGCTGCCAGACAACCCGGTGACCAGATTCATGAAGCGTTCGGGCATTTCCATCGCGATGCCCACGGCACCCAGCAGCAAGCCGGCGGTGGCGGCATCAGCCGGCGTCGCGCGCGTGCCGAGGCAAAAGGCGGCGGCGCCTTTGCCGACGAGCGCCGGGGTGTTGGGCATGGCGCGGATGATGCGGAAATTCTCCGGCGAGGCGGCTTCCAACGTGGCCAGGGGGATGCCGGCGGCGATGGAAATGACCAGTCGCGGTTGCCCGGCGGCCGCATGTGCGGCATCGCGCAAGGCCTCCGCGGCCTGCAGCGGCATGGTGCAGAGGAGGATCACCTCGGAGGCGTCGGCAAGCTCAGCGGGGGAACTGGTGGTTCTGGCAGAGGTGAGCTGCGTGAAGGCCTCACGCGCCGCGGGCAAGGGGTCGCAGCCGATGATTTGATCGGCGGTGACGATGCCCGCGCGGATCGCCCCCCCGATGAGAGTGGTTCCCATTTTCCCACAGCCGATGGTGCCAAGTGTCATGGCCCGAGTGTAACCGGCGCTGCCACCCGAGACTAGAAAAAATCCCGAGAAATTCCTTGGCACAGCGAAACGGATGGGCATCCTCTGCGCCGAGGACATTCTCCCATGCATCCCGCTCCTGATGTCCGATCCGCACCGTGGCCTTGTCGCATGCGTGGTCGCCTGCAGGGCGGGTGTCTAACAGGAATCTGACCGCTTGCCCGAATTGGGAGCACGGCAAGTCAACTTCATTGAAAAACGACAATCATGCCAAATGGAACCTTCAGAGTGCCGATTGCGGTGAACGAACCCATGAGGAGTTATGCTCCGGGAACCGCCGAGCGTAAGGAATTGCAGGCCATGCTCAAGGAATTGCGCGGCCAGGAAGCGGACATTCCGATGTACATCGGTGACAGGGAAGTGCGCAGCGGCGAGCGGGTCCGCCTGGCCCCCCCGCACGACCACCGGCATACCCTCGGTCATTTCCATCGGAGTGACAAAAGCCACGTCGGCCAGGCCATTGACGCGGCGTTGGCGGCGAAACCACTCTGGGCCGATTTGAGCTGGGAACACCGTGCCAGCATCTTCCTCAAGGCCGCGGAATTGGTCGCAGGACCCTATCGGGCACGCTTGAATGCGGCGACCATGTTAGGTCAAAGCAAGAACGCGATTCAGGCGGAAATCGACAGCGCGTGCGAGCTGGCGGATTTCCTCAGGTTCAACGTTCAGTATATGACGGAGATATACGCGGAGCAACCGCTCTCCGGAGGGGGTGTCTGGAATCGGCTGGAGTGGCGCCCCTTGGAGGGCTTTGTGTACGCCCTGACTCCGTTCAACTTCACGGCCATCGCGGGGAATCTGCCGACAAGCTGCGCCATGATGGGCAATGTTGTGGTGTGGAAACCTAGCAACACTCAGGTATATGCCGCGAATGTGCTCATGGGCATTTTCAAGCTGGCCGGGGTGCCGGAGGGTGTCATCAATCTGATATACCCCAGCGGTCCGGATGCCGCGGAGGTGATTTTCAATCACCATGAGTTTGCCGGAATTCACTTCACCGGGAGCACGGAGGTGTTCCGAAGCATCTGGCAGGCCATTGGCAGCAACATTCACAAGTACCGTTCCTATCCCCGAATTGTTGGAGAAACCGGCGGCAAGGACTTCATCATTGCGCATGAGTCCGCCGATGCCAAGGCGTTGGCGGTTGCCCTATCGAGGGGGGCGTTCGAATACCAGGGACAGAAATGTTCGGCGGCATCACGTGCCTATATCCCGAGCAACCTGTGGGAAGAGGTAAAGGGATATGTGTTGGCCGATTTGAAGGAAATGAAGATGGGGCCGACCGAGGATTTCTCCAATTTCATCAACGCGGTCATCGATGAGAAGAGCTTCGACAAGTTGGTTGGCCATATTGAAGCCGCCAGGCAAGCGGACGATGTTGAGATCATTGCGGGTGGCGGCTACGACAAGAGCAAGGGTTACTTCATCGAGCCCACCGTCCTTGTCACCAAGGATCCGCGATATGTGACCATGTGCGAGGAGTTGTTCGGGCCGGTGCTGACCGTGTTCGTCTATGAGGCGGATGAGTTTGAGCAAACCTTGGAGGTGGTCGATTCAACATCCATGTATGCCTTGACCGGCGCCATCCTGGCCCAGGACCGCTATGCCATCGAATTGGCAACCCGCAAACTGTGCAACTCCGCCGGCAATTTCTACATCAACGACAAGTGCACCGGCGCCGTGGTTGGCCACCAACCCTTCGGTGGGGCTCGCGGCAGCGGCACCAATGACAAGGCTGGGGCCAAGATCAACCTCTTGCGCTGGGTTTCGCCGCGCACCATCAAGGAAACCTTCCTGCCGCCCACCGACTACAAATATCCGTTCCTGGCACCGGACTCCGACCGCAGATAAGGAGCGCTGGCTTCAGCCGGCGTGTCAAGGAGCGCCGGCTTTAGCCGGCAATGCCCATGAGGAGCCAATGCTCGGAGGCAAACCGCTTCCCATCGTCCCCTCATGGTTCTGGGCGATTCGGAGATCGCCCCACCTTGATTTTTCCGCTTGGTTGTGCGGCGGTGCTGTGGAATCGTCACCGCATGAGCAAATGGATGGCAATTTTGATGGCGCTTGGGCTGTGCGACGCCGCTTTGTGCAAGGACCTCCCAACCCTTGAGGACGCGATCCCACCAGCGGTAAAGGCCTTGGCTGCCCCGATGCCCATGGAGTTTCCCGGGGGCATCGCCATGGCGGTCACCGCCGCCACTGACGAGGCGCAGGCGGCGGTCAATCAAGGGCTCAATCACCTTCATGCCGGCTGGGAATTTGAGGCGAGCCGGCATTTCGCCGTGGCCATGCGCACCGATCCGGACTGCCTGCTGGCGCATTGGGGCATGGCCATGGCGCTGCTGGTGCCCACGCCCGCCACCGGCAAGGCGCGCAACGCCGCGGTGGAACGGATGCTCGATTTGCTAGACCAGGGGAAGGGCAGCGACCTGGAACGCGGCTACGCCTATGGCCTCGTCAAGTACCTGGAGGAAGGTCCGGTGTCGGCGGCCTCGGCCTTCCGCAAGGTCGCCAAGAAATTTCCCAATGATCTGCAAGCCGCCGTGTTTGCCGCATTGTTCGGGCGCGGCGGCTATGACGAGTCCGGCTCGATCATGCCCAGCCAACAGCAGTCCGAGGACGAGCTGAGCGCCTTGGTCAAGGCTCATGCGGAGAGCCCGCTGCCACTCAACGCCCTGTTGCTCATCCGCGCCGAGGCACCGGATCTAACGCCTTCGCTGGAGGCCGCCCGCAAGCTGTGTCGGATGGCGCCGGATTACGCTCCGTATTGCCATCTGCTAGGACACTATGAGTGGCGCTGCGGCGGACATGCCGCGGCAGTCACCGCGTTCGGCAGGGCGTCGGAGTTGTTAGACGGGTGGATGAAAGCTAACAAAACGGGGGTTGCCGACTGTCCGGATTGGGTCAAGTCGGAGTGCTATCGGGTGGTGGCGCTGGCCTCGAAGGGGGACTTTGACACCGCTCTAACCGCCGCAAAGCGGTTGGCCGGCACGCCCCTGCCGGTGGCGCGCGCCTCCTCGGCCGGGGTGAGGATGATGCTGTGGGAAGCCGAGACGCTGCCCGCGCGGCTGCTCATGCGCCGGGGCAGGCCCGGCGATGCGGCCCTGGCGCTGGCCGCTCTGCCAAAGCCCAAGACGATCAAGCCCTATCATGACGAATGCCTGGCCTATTGGGGGATTGACGGCTTGCGCATCGCCCTGGATGTGCAACGCCTGTTGGAGGAGGGGAAACTCGACGAGGCCAGAAAGACCGCCGAAGCCCTGGCGTATCACGGCGAGCAGATGGCCAAGGCCCAAGGCCTGGCAGCCGACGGAGGCGAGCGCTCCGCCTGGACGCGGGCGTTCCGCGCCATCGAGCTGCTCGCCAGTGAAGTCCGCGGCCGCCTCGCGCTGGCCGGTCCCGCAAATCTGCGCGGCACCGCCTACAATTGGTTCCGGTCCGCGGCCGACCGCCAGCGCCCCGCGGTTCTGCTCTATCCGCCGGTGGTGCTTACTCCCATGCTCGCACGCCTCGGCGACTATCATCTGGGGGAAAACAAGCCGGAGTCCGCGATCGAGGCGTTTGACGACGCGCTGGCGGCCTTTCCTAACGACAGCGAGGCCTTGCAGGGACTGCAACGCGCCTACGAGGCCGCCAAACAGCCCGACAAGGCCGCCGCGGTCGCGCAAAAAATCAAGCAACTCAGGGAACCCTGACCCGCCCGCGTTCCCAACCAACCTAGCAACCATGACGCCTCGCGACCGGATTCTCGCCACCCTTGAGCGCAAGCCGACCGACCGCACGCCGGTGGACGTGTGGGTCACTCCCGAAGCGTTGCAAGCACTGCGCGAGCACACCGGAGAAAGCGATGAACTCGCGGTCTATCAGGCACTTGGGCTCGACAAAATCGCGTGGGTGTTTCCCGGATACGGCAGCGGCCGTTTCGACCCCAACGAAGGCTACGGCCAAACGATGTGGGGCGTGCCCACCCGCATGATGCAGGCCGGGCCCGCCACCTATCAGGAGTTCGGCATGCCGCCGCTGGCCGATTTCGATGATCCGGCCCAGCTCGACGCCTATGCGTTGTGGCCGGATCCGGCCACCTTCGATTACGCCGGCGCCAAGGCGTATGCGCGCCAGGCCCGCGCGTGCCAGTTTGCAACCATCGGCCCGTGGATTTCCCACTTCGAGATCTATTGTCAGATGCGCGGACTGGAGAACGCGCTGATGGATGTCGTCGCCGAGCCCGACTTCCTCGAGGCCACCCTTGAGCGCATCGACGTGATCGAGACCGCGATGCTCGAACGCTTTCTAACGGAGATGGGCGATCTCATCGACCTGGTGTTCATCAGCGACGACATGGGCACTCAGGAAAGCCTGTTGCTGGCTCCGGCCGCCTGGGACCGCCACTTCCGCGCGCGCCTGCAGCGCTGGTGCGAACGGATCCACCACCACGGCAAGAAAGTCCTCTATCACAGCGATGGCGCGGTGCGTCCGCTGCTGCCGCAAATCCTCGCTTGCGGCGTCGATGTCCTCAACCCGATCCAACACATCTGCCCCGGCATGGAGCGCGCCGCCCTCCAGCGCGATTTCGGCTCCCAGGTGATCTTCCACGGCGGCATCGACAACCAGCACGTGCTGCCCTTCGGCAGCGCCGAGGATGTGAGACGCGAAACCCGCGCCTGCATCGACACCCTGGGCCGCGACGGCGGCTATATCTGCTGTTCCTGCCACAACGTCCAGGCCGGAACGCCCGTGCCTAACATACTGGCCATGATCGCCGAGGCGCAGCGGGCGTAGTCCGCACAGTCCTCTGTGCGGTCTTCTGCACGAAAGTTTCGCTTGCCGGCAGCCCGCATGGGACTACGATGCCACCGATGACCAAGCACCTCACCGCCGCTCTGCTGGTAGCCGGCCTATGCCTCGCCTCCGCCGCAGCCATTGATAAGCACAAGGATTCGCGCCTCTATGAACTCCGCACTTACCACGCGGAGCCAGGCAAGCTCGACGCCTTGCTGGCCCGCTTCCGCGATCATACCGCCCGGCTTTTCGAAAAGCACGGCATGACCAACATCGGCTATTGGGTGCCCGTCGATAACAAGGACAACCTCCTCATCTACCTTCTCGCCTATCCCGACCGCGCCGCCCGAGATGCCTCGTGGGAGAAATTCCTCGCGGATGAGGACTGGAAGAAGGCTGCCGCCGCCTCCGAAAAAGACGGCCGACTCGTCAGCAAAGCCGATCAACTCTTCCTCACCGCCACCGACTTCTCGCCGGGCTTCACTCCGGCGGGTGATAGTGGCGAGCGGCTCTTCGAAATGCGCACCTACACCACTCCCGCAGGCAAACTGCCCGCTTTGCACAGCCGCTTCCGGGACCACACGCTCGGTCTTTTCACCAAACATGGCATCGCCAGCCTCGGCTACTATCAGCCGGTCGCGGGCCAGCCCGCCGCGGACGAAACCCTCCTTTATTTCCTCGCTCACAAGGATGCCGCCGCCGCGCAAAAATCATGGGACGCGTTCCGCGCCGACCCCGTCTGGGTGGCGGCCAAACAAGCCTCCGAGGATGCCGCCGGCGGCTCGCTGACCGTGCCCGATGGCGTCAAATCCCTCTTCCTCAAGCCCACGGATTTCTCACCGGCGAAGTGACGGGCTCCGCCCCGTCCGGACGTTCGTGACAGGTTCTGCTGACGTGGTGCCGATTGATCTGGCAGATAACAAATCATGGATCGGAAACCGCTCATCACCGAGTTGATTCTCGCAACCACAGTTGTTGCCATGAATGGGTTTATTTGCGTGTTTTCCGCCGTTTGGGGCGGGCGTTGTCTGGTGGAGTTATACGGGGATCGCCAAGCAGGCAAACATTTACGCCTACATCACATCGTGGCCAGGAGGTCACTGGAACCCTGAGTTCCACCGAAGCGAAATCAGGCGCGGCCGGGCTTCATTCCACCGTCCTGACCGTCAACCGGCGGGCGCTGAACAGGCTGGCTTGGGCGTCTTCACGCAGCGCCCGCGCCCCACTCGTTCGTCGCGGCCCGAAGTGGCCGCGATAGTGCGTAAACACCGCGTCCACGTAGGATTTCGAGCCTAACACCAAACCGTCGGTGAAGTACCGCACCCGGCAGCGCAACAATGCAGCGCGACTCAATTTCCCTTTCCGTTGTTTCTCCGCAGCGGTCTCCTCGCTCGAAAATCCCGCCCGCTTCTTCGCTCCGCTGCCGCTGATGCTTGTGCTGGTGCCGGCATCCGTGTGCTGGCGGCCGTCCTCAAACAACCAGCACCGGTACACTTCCGCAGCGCTCATCCCTTTGGCCGTGGCCGGGGTGTCCCAAGCCTTTTCGCCGCGATCCGCGTGCCCGACCACCCCGCACAAGCCGCCCCGCGCCGCCGTGCCGCCGCCCATCGCCTCGCCATAGCCACACCACCGGTAATCCTTCGGGTCGTTGACCATGCCTGCACGCAGCGGGTTGAGGTCGATGTAGGCGGCCATTGTCCGCAGCGCCTCGCCGGCCTCCACCAGCACGCTTTTGAAGCGTTCCATCCACAATGTTCCGCGACGGCTGTGGTGGGCATTGTACCAGCGTGAGTACCGCTCCTTCAACTCCTTCACAAACACCGGCAGATTGCAGAAACGCCGCAGGTAGCCGGCGATAAGCTCCTCTGCTTGTTCCGGCATCCCGCGCTGGCGCAAATCCGCCAGCTCCGCCCGCAGCGCCGCGATGTACGCCCGCGAATACAGCAATCGCAGGTGGTCCAGCAGGCGCTCCTCGCCGTCCGCGCCGGCAAAGCGCGCCACAAACGCGTCGTGCGACGGCACCCGCGCGAGGATGTGGAAATGGTTGTCCATCACCGCGTAGGTGTGGATTTCCAACCCGCTGAAGCGCGCCATGCGCCACATCAGGCGGCGCAGCGCTTCCTTTTCCGTGTCGCCGAACAACCGTTCACCGCCCGCCGTGCGGCTCATGATGTGGTAGCTAGCCCCTTCCGCCGGGCCCACCACAATCCGCTGTCGCGTGCCCTTCCAGCTCCGTGCGAACACCCAGCCGAGGCAGGCCCCCGTCGGCAATTCAATCCGTTCCAGCGGCGAGAGCCGCCGCTGTTGCGCCACCGAATCCGCCTCCGCCGCTGCTGCTGGATCCACCTTTGCCGCCACCAAATCCGCCGCTGTCGCTGCGCGCCTCCGCCCAGCCCCTCCACATCCCTCCCCTGTCTCGCTACGAGTCACCGCATCCAAGCCTCCACCTCCATCACGTGGCTTTTTCATACAAACAAACAAGCCCATCCTCTCACGGATGTCAACTATATAATGATCGTCATTAAAATGCGCCGGGCTCCAGTCTTAGGGTTGAAGGCCTGTTCGAGGCCGACCATTTCGCTGGACGGACGCAGGCTCTCGAAGTTGGCGCTTTCCTTCTTGAGTTGCTCGTCGCTGTAGTTGACGGCCTTGATCGAGAGGCCGATGCGGGCTCTACATTGTCGTGAGGCGAACCCCGAAGTTGCCGTTCAGTGCCGTCTAGCTGCGGCGGCGTGACCAACCGGGCGGCGTGTCCCTTTGGCTGGTGGAGGCTTCAAAGCCACCGTTCGCGATCAAACTGGCTGCCCATGCCGGACTGGTTAGTCCGAGCGCCAGGATGGAGGTACTAATGAATATTAGTCAGTTTCATTTATGATTTTGGGATGCTGTCGATGAAATTGTTCCTGAATAACGAAACAACACGGGCAAAATGAGAACCCAAACCCGCTATAGCAAGGATCAAATTGCAATTAGGCCCCGGAGAAATTGATCAAGGGAACCCGTGTGCCGGTCAGGATGCTGCTTGCCAGCTTGGCGGAAGGGGCTACCGAACAGGAAATCCTTGCCGACTTTCCCACCGTGTCGGGTTTAACGCCGGGAAAAACAAACGCCGGACGGGAAGACCCGACCGGCGCCTGTTGTTGGTTCGTTAGAACGATTAGTCCTGGCCGGGGCTCCAGTCTTCGGAGGCGGCGGCGGCGAGGTTGAACGCTTGTTCGAGGCCGACCATTTCGGAGGACGGACGGAGGCTTTCGAAGCTGGCGCTTTCCTTCTTGAGCTGCTCTTCCGAGTAGCCGACGGCTTTGATAGAAAGCCCGATGCGGCGTTCCACCTTGTCCACCTTGATGACGCGGGCTTCGATTTCGTCGCCCACCTTGATAATGTCTTTCACCTTTTCCACATGGTCTTCGCTGAGTTGCGAGATGTGGATGAGGCCGTCGATGTCGCCGTCCAGGCTGATGAAGGCGCCGAACGAGGCGATCTTGGCGACGGTGCCCTTGACGAGGTCGCCCACCTTGAAGCGGCCGTCGATGAGGCTCCATGGGTCGCCCTCGGTTTGTTTGATACCGAGCGAGACGCGTTGGTTGGCCTTGTCGATGGCAAGCACGACGGCTTCCACTTCGTCGCCCTTTTTGAGGACTTCGGACGGGTGGTTGATCTTGCGGGTCCACGACATGTCGGAGACGTGGATCATGCCGTCGATGCCTTCCTCGAGTTCGACGAACGCGCCGTAGGCGGTGAGGTTGCGAACCGGGCCCTTGATGGTGGCACCCACCGGGTAGCGCAGTTCAATCTCATCCCACGGGTTGGAATCGAGCTGGCGCACGCCGAGCGAGATTTTCTGTTCCTCGATGCTGATGCCCAGCACCACGGCATGGATTTCCTGGCCGATCTCGAGTACGTCGCTCGGGCGGGTGATGCGCTTGACCCACGAAAGTTCCGATACGTGGACGAGGCCTTCGACGCCGCGCTCGATTTCGACGAACGCGCCGTAGGGGAGCAGTTTGGTGACGCGGCCTTTGACGTGCTGGCCGATCGGGTATTTCCGCTCGATGTCTTCCCACGGGTTTTCGGTCATCTGCTTGAGGCCGAGCGAGACGCGCTCTTTCTCGCGGTCCACGTCGAGGATGACGACATCCACCGACTGGCCGATGTGCAGGATTTCCGAAGGATGGTTGATGCGGCCCCACGACATGTCCGTGATGTGCAGCAAACCGTCCATGCCTTCCAGGTCCACGAAGGCCCCGAAATCGGTGATGTTCTTGATCGCGCCGACCACCTTGTCGCCGATCTTGACGGTCTGGAGGAACTGCTGGCGGAGTTCGGAGCGCTCGGCTTCGATGACTTCGCGGCGGGAAAGCACGATGTTCTTGCGTTCATCGTTGACCTTGACAATCTTGAATTCGTACACGTTGCCGACGTATTCGTTGAGGTCCTTCGGCGGGATGATGGCCACTTGTGAGCCGGGCAGGAATGCTTCCACGCCGACGTTGACGGTCAGGCCGCCCT
>Ga0118677_10011138_pt1 | contig 13572 bp, 6 predicted proteins | sample AliMusrvi5mmetaG_FD_86154 | JGI IMG/M metagenome (GOLD analysis project Ga0118677, IMG submission 86154)
AATCATGATATGGTAAAATCATGAAGAAGAGGAATGATGCTTCCGTTCTCGGGAATTCTAATCTTTTCTCCCATCATTTTACCCTTTATCATTTTACCAAGTTTCTGAATGATCAGACTTCAAACGCCATTTTATATATTTTCAGCTCCTAACATCAGAAACGGCCCATATTAGACGAAACATGAAATATCGCATCACCTCATGTTGTTTCGCGCTTGTGCTTGCCGGTCCGGTGGTTGCGGCCGAAGCTCCGGTGGCCGGTGTCCTCGATTCCGCGGCGATGGCGGGCAACACGCCTCATGCTGTTGACATAGGCGATGCAGGACCGAGACAGGAAGAGGGGGCGGGCAGGATGCCCGCGCCACGTGGTCCGGGCGTTCGGCGAGCTCAGCCGAGCCGCATCCTGCCCGGAGCTTCTTTGCAAACAAGCCTAAGTGCTAAGTAGATCTCTTGCCCCGCCACCGGCGGGTTGGCCATTCCGCAGCGCGGTTTCGTTAGCATTGAGCCCGCCGATACGTGGGAGGAGGGATTGCTCAGCGGCAATGGCACGATCGGTGCCAATGCCTTGAGCCGATCGCTGGATGAAACGATCATTTTCACCCACGCGCGGCTGTATCTGCCGGACGGCGCTCCGACTCCTCCGCAGGCCACGGCCCCCCGTCTCAATGAGGTGCGCCAGTTGATTGATCAAGGTCATTATCAAGAGGCATACGAGAAGGGTCTCGAGATTTCCGGGCGGAGTGACTTTCGCTATCCAGATGCGTTCATTCCTGCCTTCGATATGCACATCGATACTTCTGCAATAGGCGAAGTGCGCGATTATATGCGCAGTGTCGATTTCCAAACGGGTGTGGCGAGCGTCCACTGGGCCGATGATCGCGGGGTGTTTGAACGCCGTCTATTCGTTTCCCGCGCCGATGGAGTGGCGGTATTAAAGATGAGCGGACCCGCCGGAGGGACGATCCATTGCACGATCAAACTCACGGCCACGCAGCCGGGCATGAAGCTTCGCGAGGGTCTTCGCAAAGGTTCTAATGAAACCTTCGCGGCCCTAGTCAGCGACGTCCGGACGACAGCCGCCGCCAAGCAGTTGACGTTCACCAATCGGTTCACGCGGGCTTACCCCGGCAGTGTTCAATCGCTGGACGGTGTTGCCCGCGTCGTCGCTCCGGGTGCCGCAATCACCACCGATGGCGACACGATGAGCATCCGCAACGCCGAGCACGTCCTGGTCTTGCTCCGCCTTGAGCCGGTGTACGAAGCTGACCACTCGCACCTCGATGCGATACAGCGTGCGTTGGATGACATAACTCCCGATTATGATCGGCTGCTTGAACGACACGCGGCAATACACGGGAAATTATTCAACCGCGTGCGCCTGGACATAGGCGGCGGGACGGAGCGCCAGTTGCCTGCTGAGCGCTTGCTGGAAATGACTGGCAATGAGAACCTCTCGCATGCCTTGATAGAGAGAATTTTCGATGCCGGTCGCTACAACATCATTTCGTCCACCGGTGAGATGCCGCCAAATCTACAGGGTATTTGGGCTGGTACCTACAAGTCGTATTGGTCGGGTGGATTCACCCAAAACGGAAACCTGCCGACTGCTATTGCGGCGCTGATGCGCGGCAATACACCCGAACTCATGCTAGCCTACACACGCTACATTGAGTCGCTTGTGCCATCCATGCGCGTCAACGCCAAGCATGTTTTCGGTGCCCGAGGACTGATCCTTCCCGCACACACGTCGGTGCATGGTTACGGCCTGCTGCCATTGGGCATCGGGGGGTCCGAGTGGGTGGGCGGAGCGCCCTGGGCGGCTCACTTTTTCTACGATTATTACCTATACACGGGCGACCGCACATTTCTCGCCCAACATGCACTGCCCTTCATGCAGGAGGCCGCTTTATTTTTCGAGGATTTCCTCCAAGAGGGAGCAGACGGCAAATATGTGTTCAATCCCTCGATCTCGCCGGAGAATTCGCCCGCCCAAAGTACCACCCAATTGTCGCTGAACTCAACAATGGACGTTGCGACAGTCAAGGAATTGCTAGGCAATCTGATCGAGGCATCGCGCACGCTTGACGTCAACCGGGAGAAAATTCCTGTTTGGGAAAAGATGCTCACAAAGATGCCTGGCTACATGTACAACGAGCAGGGCATGGTCAAGGAATGGCTAACGCCCAAGCTGGGGGATCAACTCGATCACCGCCACTCGTCACACCTTTACGCGCTTTTTGACGGCATGCCCGGGGAGATCGCGAGCGATCCGAAACTCAGGGAGGGATTTCGCAGGATTATCGAGTACAAGCTTGGGCACCACTACAAGCAAGCTGGCTTCATGGCATTCGGCATTTCTCAGCTCGGCCAGGCAGCGACGAGTCTCGGGGAAAGTGAACTGGCCTATCAGACGCTTGTCCGTTTAGTCAGCAATTATTGGCTCAACAATCTCGCCTCGGCGCACAATGTCAAGTCGGCGTTTAATATGGACATCAGTGGCGGTCTCCCTGCGCTGATTATCAAGATGCTGCTCGACTCGTCACCCGGCGAAGTGAGACTTCTGCCAGCCCTGCCCAAGTTCTGGCCCGTCGGCACGCTTGATGGAGCGCTGTGCCGGGGACAAATTGAAGTGGAATCGCTCCAGTGGCATCCCGGCCGCATTCGCGTCGCCCTGCGATCCGGTAAAGAGCAAACGATCACCCTAACGGGTCCTGAAAAGATTCATAAGATATCCGTTATCTCTGGAAATACAACCCTCTTGGACTCTGATTGCGACCACGCCAGACGGGTGACGCTGCCCAAGGATGAGAGCATTACTTTAGAACTCGAATTGAAATGAAGGCAATAATGAATCCTATAGCGTTTATGAGCAGTATGATTCGCATCATTGCTGCCTTACCGCTCTTGAATTGTTGCGTCATCGGGCAGGATGCCAATCCGCCTAGCAGTCCAACGGATGCCACGCCCGGCACGATGATCGATTCGCTCAGGCGTATGGGTTCGACCGATGGCTTCAAACCTTATGATGGCAACCCGATTCTAAAGCCCGGTCCTGCGGGGAGCTTTGATGCGGGGGCGCTCGGTTCCATGTGTGTTTTGAGGGTGGGTGATGTGCTCCACATGTATTACGAGGCATGGGGCGTGCGTGCTGCGAGGAATGGCAGCCCCAAAGAATTTGAGACTCTGCAGGTCGGTCATGCTACGTCTGCAGACGGTCTGCACTGGACGAAGGATCCGCTCAATCCCGTCCTGCCTCACGGCGGTAAGCCGGATTTTGACCGCACGGGCGTCTGGGATCCTTATGTCATCCATGAAAACGGGCTGTTCAAGATGTGGTACGGCGGCGGCGGCGGCAGCCAGTTGAATCTCGGCTGGGCTTATGCGACGTCAGTGGATGGGTCCCATTTCAAGAAAAAGGGACTCATCGGCATCGGTGCGCAGACTAACACCGAGGATTGCCACGTGGTGCGCGATCCGAAGTCCGGTCTCTATTACATGTACTATTGGTACGGCTGGGATGAACCCAATGCGTTCAAGCTGGTAACCTCCGCCACCGAAACGGGATTTGATTTCAACGAGGCCCGTGGGCTCACGATCGAAGGGGATGATTCCCCAATGTGCAAGTTCGGTCACGCGCTCAGGGACGACGATGGCTGGCACTTGTTCTACTCAAACTTCGAGGATGGTCATTGTTCAAAGAGTATCGTGCGCTATGCGACTTCTAACGACGGAATCCACTGGAAAGCGCGCGTCAAAGGGTTGATTAAAGGGCAGGACGCGGACGTGCTCCGCATCACCGATGACTTGTATCTCATGGTTTACAGCCCGCAGGGCGGCTTCGACGCCAAAGGCACGGACATCCGATTGGCTGTCTATAACGGCCGCTTGCCGGATCTGGCGAACAAGCCGCCGCTGGTTCCAGCAGATAAATCGCGATGAACACTATCAGAACATAAGGAATAACAACACACTCAGATGAAAACACTTGCAATCACCCTCTGCCTCGTCCTGGATATGATCGGCGCGGCCGCCGCTGCCGAACCCCAACAAACGAATGCTCCCGCCGCTCCTGGTAATGTTAGAGACATAAAAGCCTACTGTCTTGACTTCAATTGGGCGGCTACGGATCGAAAACGCAAGCCGTTTGCTACGCCTGGAACGTGGGCCGATGCTGATCCGGCGCAACATGTGGCTTGGTATAAGACGATAGGTGCGAACGTCATCCAGACATTCTGCGTCTCCAATAATGGCTACGCATGGTATAAGAACGGTTTCGTTCCCGAGCAACCGGGATTGAAGTACGACTTCCTGCCCGAGGTTGTGAAATTGGGACACAAGGAAGGCATGCTCGTGATGGGATATTTCTGCATCGCTGCTAACCAGAAATGGGGAACCGAGCATCCCGACCTGAGCTACGGCACACCAACTACCTATCACATTCCCTACACCGACGAGTACCTCGCCTATCTAGCATCCTCAATCGGTGATGCAGTGAAGAAAACCGGCATAGACGGTTTCATGTTCGACTGGATGTGGATGCCCGAGAGAAACTCCCCCTCAGGAAAATGGCTCGACTGTGAGAAAAAACTCTACAAACAATTGATGGGCGAGGACTTTCCGGGTGAGGAGAAACTCGTCCGGGGATCGCCTCTCTACCGCGCATACGGTCGCAAGGCGCTCGACCGTTGTTGGAAAACGATCCACAAGGCCGCCAAGGACGCTAACCCGAAGTGCATCCTCTGGCTTACTAGCAACCAGATCAACCATCCCATGGTCATCAACTCAGACATGTACAAGGAGGTGGATTGGATCATGAACGAGTGCGGCGATATGAAACGCATCGATGCCGTCAAGGCAATGATCGGCCCACAGGCCCGCCTGATCACCTGCCTCGCCGACTGGAATGGCCAGGACGCCAGGCAACTCGTGCCCGAGGCACTCGCCGCGGGCGTCGGCCTCTATGGATTCGCAGCTCCCCGCGACAATCACGGACTCGTGCAACTCGACACGATCCTCTCACGACCTGTGTCTGAATTGTTAGGAGATGACCGCAATATCGCGATGTTAGCCCGTGCGTATCACGGTGCCCCGATCAACTCTGTTTGGAATGGCAAGGATGGTTTCTTCACACCCGCCAAATGAGGCTGACCAAACAATCTGCCCGATAGACAGGTTCAGGTGAAATTGCGTGAGCCCGCCTAGCTCCGGCCAGAATGCCAGGATCACAGTGGCGCGGGCATCCTCAGTGGTTAGGCTCGCCTAGGAGTGCGGTGGCTCGCCACCGCCTAGGAGTGCGGTGGCTCGCCACCGCCTGGGATGGGGTGGGCTTGCCCGCTGCGGTGCGGAGCCGACACTTCCGACACTTCCGACACTTCGGAGCCGACACTTCGGAGTCGCGCAGCCATACTGCCAGCTCCATACTCGCCCGGGGTAAGGGGCTTGCGTCTTGGGTCTGAGGCGCTGCCTCGCTAGCCACTAACCGCGCGATCCCCTGACACATACATTCCCAACTCTTGCAGTGATAGAGGAGAGGGGATGGAATGGCTGGATGACGGAAATCTGATACCCCAAGGGTAACAGTTGTCAAGGGTGAAAACAGTTGCGAACCCGGAAACGAGTGAGCAAGGGTTGCCCGTCCTTCTGAAAAGACCGCATTTCCAATTCATGAACACCGAATGACTATGAAAAAACTTACTATCGCATTCGCGGCCATGCTGACGGCGTTGCCGAGCGGATCGTCGGCCGCCACCCCCCCCAAACTAGAACAGGGGAAGGATTTTATTGAGACCCCTGCGTTTGGCAACGGCTTGTTTCTACCCAACCTGTTTCAGTCGGACATGGTGCTGCAGCGCGACAAGCCGATGCGGATTTGGGGCTGGGCGGTGCCAGGCGAGACGGTGACCGTCTCCTTCGCCGGCCAGACGCAGACGGCAAAAGTCGCCGCGGACCGGTTGTGGAAAGTCACCTTTGCCGCCCTGCACGCCAATACCGCTCCTCAGGAAATGGTGGTCAAGGGCAGGGACAAGGCCCTGACCCTGAAGAACATACTAATCGGCGACGTATGGGTGCTGGGCGGCCAGAGCAACATGGAGTTCCAGATCCCCAAAGTCGATAACGGCGATCTGGAAGTGGTCTCGGCGAATTTCCCGAATATTCGCCTCTTGAACGTGCCACAGCAAAACGGCCCTGACGCCAAGGTGTCTTTTCCCCGCTGGTATCAGTGGGGCGATTTTTTCGGCGAACATTACCGGCAGGGTTACTGGGATGTCTGCTCGCCGGAAACCGTGCGCAGCATGTCGGCCATCGGCTATGTCTTCGCGCGGCGCATCCACATGGCAACGCAGATCCCCATCGGCGTCATCAACGCGTCCAGAGGAGGAACCTGTCTTGAAACATGGACGCCCATGAATGTGCTCAAGTCCACCAACACGCCCGAGGTCAAATCCAAACTGGCCGAATGGGACCAGAAAGTCGCCGAGTTCAATGCGCAGAAGGACTTGGCGGATCGAGTCAAGCAGTTCAATCAGAGGCTCGAGCAGATGAAGGAAAAGGGTCAGGACGTCTCCACCATGAAACCGCCATCCGACCTGCGGCCTGGGCCGGCCCTCGATATGAACCGTCCCGGCAACTGCTATGCCAGCATGATCGTGCCGCTGGCCGGACTGGCGGTCAAGGGGGCCATCTGGCACCAGGGATACAACAATGCGCTGGATCCCAACGGGCACGTCCTGTACGATCAGGTTTTCGCGCCGATGATCAAGGCATGGCGGGCGGCCTTCAACGATCCAGACATGCCCTTCGGCATCATCTCGCAGGAAACCGATGGCGAGCCGCAGGACCTGGACAACTTCCTTGAGAAATTGCCTGACGAAGGAACCTATATCCGCGAGGCGCACTACAAAACCTTCCTGGACCTGCGGAAAGCGGGCGACAAGAACATCGGCTATGCCAGCAGTTTCGATCAGCGCCGGGCCTGGTATCATCCCCAGATCAAGATCCCGGTGGGCGAGAGAATGGCCCGCTGGGCTTTGGCCACGCAATACGGGATGCAACAGATCCGCTGGCTGCCCCCGACCATCAAAGAGATGCGGGTGGAGAACGGCAGTATCGTACTCACCCTGAATGAAGATACCGCTCCCTACAACGACGGGCCGATTCTGGGATTTGCCATTGCCGGCAAGGACGGCAAGTTCCAACCGGCCACCGCCAAGTTCCTGGAAAAAGGCAAGGACGGACGGAACCGGCCGCAATCCGACAAGCAGGTGATCACCCTCTCCAGCCCACTGGTTCCTGAGCCGATCCATTACCGCTATGCCTGGTGCCGGAATCCCTTGGGCAATCTCAAATCCGCCGACCACACGGACATCCCCTTGGAAACCCAGCGCAGCGACGACTGGTCCATCGCCGGCATGTATGAAAACCAAACCGGGAAAAAACCCACCGTTGCCGGCGTGCTGAATGGCAAGGAGCACCACGACCTGACCGCAGCCCTCCGCGCGGCCGATCTGGAACGACGCATCGCTAACGCCAAAGCGCTGCTGAAGGAAACGCAGAAATAGCCCGCCATACATCACAAGCAACTCAGATCCCAACCCAACGAAATTATATAAGCCATAGCCGGACACTCGTGCAAATGACCCGCAAAACATCAAATTCCATGAAATCTATCAGAGATCATCTCAAACACCTCGCCCTGGCTTTGGCGGTGGCGGCCGGCCTGGGGGTGGGAGGCGCCCAGGCGCTGACCACGACTGCTACGTACAATCTCGGTCCCCAGGGTGCCGGCACGACATTGCAGGTTGTGGGCGGTGGCGGGTATCCGGGAAATATGGTGAACTTGTTGAATTGGGTTGCAAAGGGGTCGCTGCCCGCCGGTTCGATCCTGAAGTCGATCTCCGCTAACGTGAGACTTGACGCCGCCACAAGCGACAGTTGGGCTTCGGACCTGCTGATCTACGTGGATGGTACGCCCGCCGTCCCCGGCACCGCCGCCCTCCTACAACTTGGCGGAGACTACAGCGGGACGGTCGGAACGGTTGCCCAAACCGCGGGCTGGGCTGGTGGCGACGGCGGCCCGGGCACTACGATCAGTGAGACAAAATCCGCTGGCGTTGATTGGGCGGGTGACATCGATCTGCACGACGCCCAAGTGTCTATCGGAAACAACTATGCTACAGCCACCTGGTCGGGGACAATCACCGTCGAGTATGAGGTCTTCGAAGCAGCACGCATCCTGACCTTTGGTCCCGGTGCCATCATTGACCAGGATTTGAAAACCATCGCCTGGACGGTGCCGCACGGGTCGAACCTTGGGGCACTTACGCCGACTATCACGACGAGTTCCGGGGATTGTGTTCCGGCCAGCGGCGCGTCGCCGGTATTGGACATGGACAACAAGGCAACCTACACCGTCACCGACACCGCCGCCTCCAAGACGAACGTCTATACCTTGACGGTCACGGTTGCACCGGATGAGACGACTCTCATTTGGAACGTCGGCGGCGGTTTCTGGGACCTCGCAGCCCCCAACTGGACCGGGCAGTCGTCCGGTTTGTCCACACCCTTCTTCAATGGCGTCAACGTGATTTTCAACAAGGTTGTCGGCGGCACGATCACCATCGCGTCCGGCATGTCGCCGACATCCACCACCGTCAGCGCCACAGGTGGCACTTATGCCTTCAGCGGAAGCCCCGTTGCTTCTGGCTCGCTCACCAAGACCGGCGGCGGCACGCTGCAACTCAACGTCACTCCGGCCAACTTCAGCAGCATCGCCGTCAATAACGGCACGCTGTATTTGTATGCTGCGGAAACCGGGTTTGCTCCGAACGCGGCTCCCTTCACCATCCCCAATGTGACGGTGGAAAGCGGTGCCACGCTCGAGGCGTTTAGGGCGCATGCCTCGGGCGGCACCCTCACTCTGAACGGAGGGAGGTATTGGGAATGGAATGGTTGGAATGATGGCGGCTGGTGGGGCCCCATTAACCTGGCCGCCAACTCCTACTTTGGCAGAACCGATTGGTATTGCTACGCTCAAACGCTCGGTGGCGAAATCAGCGGGCCGGGGGGCTTCACCTACGACAGTTTTAATAACCAACAGGGGGCACCTTTGACTCTCTCCGTCGCCAACAGTTACTCAGGCCCCACGATTGTCAACAGCGGCAAGGTGGTCTGCAAAGATCCTTCCTCCCTCGGCAGCGGTGGTCCCCTGAGCATCGGCACCAGTGCCGTGGTCGCATTGAATTACACCGGTGACCACGCCGTCGCCTCGTTGACCCTCGGCGGAGTCACAATGACCAACCCTGGCACCTACGGCTCGCTCTCATCCGCTGCCACCTTCAAAAGTGCCTTCTTTGACGGCACCGGCACGGTGTCCTATGGGGCCCCGGAGTCCGCCGCGTATATTGCCTCCTTCGGGACCAACCTCCCCGGGAGTGGCACCATCATTGGCACGGTTGCTGCCAACGCGGCCACCATCACCTGGCTCGTGCCCAGTGGAACGGATTTTGCATCGCTCGCGCCTGACTTCGTGTTGTCCTCCGGGGCGACGTGCAGCCAACGGAACACCGGTGACCTACCCGCCCCGGGCTTCGACGTCGGCCCGGTGGTTTACACCATCCGCTCGCAGGATCTATCGATCACCAACGTCTATACCGTCACGGCCGAGTATTTGCCGACTGAGTCCACCCTGTTATGGAACGTCGCCGGCGGTGGAGACTGGAACCTCTCCACCTTCAACTGGCTCGGGCAGACGTCCGGTTTGCCCAATACATTCGTCACGGGCGTCAATGTGATTTTCAACAAGACCGCCGGCGGCACGATCGTCATCAATCCTAGCATGGAACCGCTATCCACCACCGTCAGCGCCGCCTCCGGCAACTATACCTTCAGTGGAGGCCCCATTGTCGGCACGGGCTCGCTCACCAAGTCCGGTGCCGGAACACTAAAAATCGATGATTTGGTCAGCGGCACTGGCACTGTGGTCAGCAACACCTTCAGCGGCGGAACCGTCATGAACAGCGGCACACTTCATTTGGGCGGCATGTTCTCTGGGATCAGTCCGGACTGTCGGGGGGCTCTGGGGACGGGAACGGTAACGCTCAACGGTGGCATGATCGAGTTTGACAGATACACCGAATCGAACGCCCTGATTGTCAACGCTGGCACGCTTTACAGTCAAAACGGCTGGGGTGCCAGGTGGAGCGGCCCCATCACCTTGAACGCCACCCTCACCTGCAATACCGGTTATGTCCTGACTTGCAGCGGTGCCATCAGCGGAGCCGGTGGCTTGAATAAGACAGGTGGGGACTCCTTGGTCCTTTCCGGCACCAACTCCTACACCGGCCCCACGACGATCAACGCCGGCACGGTGGCCTTTAACAGCGCGGTGGACCAAACGCTCCCAGGCGACATTTCCGGCCCCGGCAAGTTGACCAAAGGCGGGTCCGGCACATTGACGCTCACCGGCGTGGTTTCCTACACCGGCGCGACGACGCTCACCGCCGGCACCCTGGTCTTGAGCAACTCGGCGGACCAAACCTTGCCAGGAGCCATTTCCGGCGCAGGCAACCTGACCCAGGCCGGCCCCGGCAGGCTGACCCTCACCGGCCTCAACACCTACACCGGCTCGACTACCGTTAGCGGCGGCATCCTCGCCGTCAACGGCACCTCGCTCAGCGACACCGGCAAATTGGTCATCGATACCGGAGGCAAGGTGGAAGCTACCGGTACCGAGATTGTGGACATCATGTTCTTCGGCACAACACCACAAGCCGCCGGAACCTGGGGCGCCTCTGGCTCGGGTGCAGACCACATTGACGACGACCGCTTCATCGGCACCGCCGGCGTGGTGAGCGTCACCAACATGGCAATCACGGGTAAAGTCACCCTTGAAGACGGCACCACTCCGATTGAGGGTGTCATGATCAGTGCCGTGGGTGGTCTATTGACAAGTAGTACGCACACACTTGCGGACGGCACTTACTCTGTCCCCGCCAAGGGTGGCGACACCGTGGATGTCACTGCCACCAAGGCCAAATATGTCGTGACCCATCCGGTGACCAACCTCTTTACAATCCATACGGCTACAGATCCAGCAACCGACATCAACTTCAAGATGATGCCGTTGCCCATCAGCAAGCTCGTGGATCTCAAAGCCAAGGATTTGACTGCTGGGCCTATCACTGACTGGACCAATGCCGGCACTGCCGGAGGTGTGTTCACTACGATCGCTGGAACAGGAACAGCTCCCGAAGTCAAGGATGTTGGTGGCACCAAGGCGGTTGCCATTACCGCCGGCTACGGCCTTGCATCCAGCTTCAACACTCCGGCTGCTATCACCGGTGCCAATCCGTGGACCATGGCTGCATGGGTTTACCGATCTGCCGATCTTCCCTGGCAGGGTTCAGAAGAATGCGTCATCGGTTTGGGTAATGCCAGTCCTAATTATGATTTGGTCATCCTGAACTACTCCAATGATCCCGATTGGGGCTATATCGACAGCGGGGTAATGAACTTCGGAAATGCCAATCCTCCGGCCAGGGGTGTCTGGCATAGCATCGTGGCAACCTACGATGGCGTTACCCTCAACTACTACGCAGATAAGGTTCTGCTGAAGAGCGGCAGCGGTTCCCTTCGAACCCCCGGGGAACCGATGACCATCGGATTCATCTATGATGGCACCGGCATTCCGGGCTGGTCGGTTAGTTGGGCCAGCATCGCTTCAATCGAAGTCTATGACGGTGCCTTGAGCAAAACCTCAATAGATGCAATTTACGATGCCGGCCTTGCCTCACCCTCCTATTCCACCTGGGCCAGCACCAACGCCCCCGGCCAAACGCCGGATCAGGATTACGACCATGACGGCGTGCAAAATGGCATCGAATACTTCATGGGCAAGACGGGTTCGTCCTTCACAGCCATGCCCGGCCTGGACAGGACCAACACGGTCACCTGGCCGAAGTCTCCGGCCTACAACGGCACTTGGCAGATCCAAACCTCGCCTGATCTCGTCCATTGGACGGATGTGGCCGGCACTGACAACACCACCTCGGTTTCCTACACTCTGCCAACTGGCCGGGGCAAGTGGTTCCTCCGCCTGCTAGTGACGCCGGCGCAATGAGGTGCCCGAAGATTGTGGATGGAAGATTGTGGATGGAAGATAGAAGAAGCGTCGGCGACTCTTCGATCCGCAATCCACAATCGCTCCGTACACATACTGGGGAGTCCTTGGTTTGGAATACAGATGATTTAACCACAGAGAACGCAAAGATCACAAAAAGCGCCAATTTCTTAGGGTTCTCTGGGTTCCTTGTCGATGGGGTCAGTCCTCGCATGGTAACATTTGTCAGATGCGTTACTCGTCCTCACGCAGCCGACAGTTAGGGAATCTGACTTGTTGGCACGGTTATCGAAAGTGAGGTCGAGCGCTGAGTTTTGGGGTTGCTGGTACACGCTATCCGAGGTGAATTTGTCGGCTTTATTGGATGAACTGCGGTTTGCCAATAGCTTCCGTTTGGGATATATCCTCTCCCCGGCAACCCAAACAAACCAAGCGGGACGAACGCCAACAACCACCGCAGGACCATGAGAAAAGCAGAAACATTCAGCCGGGAGCCGCAAGGGCAGAACGTCGCCCACGACACCACTATCCACCAAAAATCCGAACACGACCGAAAAGCCCTGCTGTTCGCCATGAATCTGTCACTTGCGATCGGCATTTTTATGGTCCTGCTCAAAGGCGGTGCCTACCTGCTGACGGGTTCGTCCGCCATCTTGAGCGATGCGGCCGAGTCCATCGTTCATGTGGCCGCCGTCGTCTTTGCCTCCTACAGCCTGAGGCTCTCATTTCAACCCGCTGATGAGACTCATCATTACGGGCACTCGAAAATCTCGTTTTTCTCTGTTGGATTCGAAGGGGGCATGATCACCATCGCCGCCCTCTATATTCTGGAAGCATCCATCCAAAACTGGATGGCCGGAATCCAAATCGAACACCTCGGGATCGGGACGATTCTCACTTTGCTGGCAATACTAATCAACGGAGCGCTCGGGACCTACCTCATTAAACTCGGCACCAAACAAGACTCAAACATTTTGGTGGCGAACGGCCACCACACCTTCACTGATTGCTGGACCGGGATTGCTGTTCTAACAGGGCTTGGGCTCGTGCTTGCCAGCAAATGGCTGCCGTTCGACCCCATCTGCGGTATCCTCATGGCGTTCAACATCCTGAGGACTGGAGTGAGTTTGATGCGCTCGGCCTTCTCCGGCCTCATGGACAAAGCCGACCCTGAAGCCTATCTGGCGCTCACCACCCTGTTGGATTCCGAAACGAAAACGCGAGGGATGACCTACCACCAACCGCGCCTCCGCCACCTTGGGGACGCCCACAAAGTGGCCGTCCGCCTCGTGTTCCCCCAAGGCGAATCCCTGCAGGCCGCCCACGACGCCGCCACCGAAATCGAGACGGCAACGATGAATCCAAGGGTTGGTGAAGCCTACCACGGATTCACATCGAAATAGTGCCCCCTCGCCAAAAGGCTCAGCACTTCTGAGGCCTTTGGCAACCAATTC
>Ga0118677_10009700_pt1 | contig 13571 bp, 10 predicted proteins | sample AliMusrvi5mmetaG_FD_86154 | JGI IMG/M metagenome (GOLD analysis project Ga0118677, IMG submission 86154)
AACTCCCACTCTTCATCTCGGCGGTTTCGGAGATACGCAGACAACGTGCCAGGTATTCCGGTATGACGGCAGCGTGGAAATGCAGACGCTGGAATTTTCGGCGGATCGCTGTCTGCTTTCGGAAAGCATACAGCCTGCGCAGATGATAGCCATCAGAATACCGGCAGAGAGTCAGTAGACTTCCTCCATGCACGATTTTTCCGCGTAACCACGCCTCGGATTTCACCTGTCGATAGAAACTAGAAGTTATAAATGGCGACATAGGAGCTGGCAATGAGATCGCATCTCTACAAAGCAATTATTTTGATCATTCTGGTCGGGTTGCTGATCATCGTTGCCCTATCGGGCATTCGCTTTATCCCCAACAACCGTATCGGTATTGTCGAAAAACGCTTTGGCCAACGTTCGGTAAAAAGCGGTTTTATCGCCCTCAAAGGCGAAGCGGGTTACCAGCCAGACTTGCTGCGCGGCGGCCTGCATTACCTTATCCCCATCCAATACCTGGTGCACATTGCCCCCCTGGTGACCATTGCCCAGGGAAAAATTGGCTACCTCTTCGCCCGCGATGGCGAACCGTTGAGCGCCATGCAGGTGCTGGCCACGAACATCACCGCTGATAATTTTCAGGATGTGGCAGCCTTTCTAACCCAGGGCGGCCAGCGCGGCCCGCAGCGCCAGATCTTGCGCGAAGGCACCTATGCCATTAACCTGGCCCAATTCGTGGTCATCACTGAAGAAAGGGTCTATTATTTGCCCTTGAGCCGCGATGACCAGAGCGTCATTCAAAGCATGTCGGAAGTCATTTCCAACCGCAAAGGGTTTACCCCGGTGGTGATTAAAGACTCGGATGACCAGATTGGCGTGGTCACGGTGCATGACGGACCCTCATTGCCCTCTGGCGAGATCATCGCCCCCGTTGTGGGTGGTGACTCCGCCAATGCCACCACTTATCATAATAATTTCCAGATGCCTGACCGTTTCCTCAACGCGGGCGGTCTGCGCGGACGCCAGTTGCAGGTCCTGGTCGAAGGCACCTACTACCTCAACCGCCTGTTTGCCACCGTTGAAATGATTCCAAAGACCATCGTTGATGTCGGTTTTGTCGGCGTGGTGGTCTCCTATACTGGTAAAGTCGGTGAAGACCTCTCCGGCTCCGATTACCGCCACGGCACCCTGGTGAACAGCGGCGACCGCGGTGTGTGGAGCGAACCGCTCCTGCCTGGTAAATATGCCTTCAATACCTATGCCGGCAAAGTCATCATTGTCCCCACCACCAACATCATCCTCAAATGGATTAAGAACCAGGTGGGCTCGCATCATTTGGATGAAAACCTCTCGGAAGTCTCCCTGATTACCAAGGATGCCTTCGAACCCTCCCTGCCGCTCTCGGTGGTGATCCACATTGATTACCAAAAAGCCCCGCTGGTCATCCAGCGTTTTGGGGATGTCAAAAAACTGGTGGAGCAAACGCTTGACCCCATGGTCTCGGCTTACTTCAAAAACGTGGGCCAGACGCGCACCTTGATCCAGCTCATCCAGGAACGTAATGAAATTCAGAAGATTTCCAGCCAGGAAATGAAAGATAAGTTTGACCATTACAACCTGGAATTGGAAGAAGTGCTCATCGGCACACCCACTACCACCGGCGACGACAAGCAGATCGAAATTATTTTGAACCAACTGCGTGCGCGTCAGATTGCGGTTGAACAAATTGAAACCTATGACCGCCAGCAAACCGCAGCAGGCAAAGAGCGCGAACTGCGCGAAGCCCAGGCGCGCGCCGAACAGCAGCGCAACATCACGGAATCAGAACTAAGCATCACCGTGCTGTCGAACCAGGGTAAGGCCGAATACCAGCGCGCTGTGCAGCAGGCGGCCCAGATCCGCACCCTGGCAGAAGCGGAATCCGAACGAATTGCCCGGACCGGTATCGCCCAGGCTATCGCCACCGAAGAACAGGTGGCAGCATACGGCGGGCCGCAGTACCAGGTGACCCAGCAAGTGATGAACCGCTTTTCCGAGGCGGTGCAGTCATCGGGCGTGGATGTCGTCCCACGGGTGATGGTCAGCGGTGGAGGCGAGAACAGCGCCGCCGGGAGCAGCGTTATGGAAGGCCTGCTGACCCTGCTGCTTTCAGACAAGCTGGGGCTGGATGTCAAAAATAATGTAACCAAGGAACGCAGCCCCGAGGCAGAAAAGCTGCGGGAAGCCATCCGCCAGAGCCTGACGGAAAACCGCGAGGGTCCGTCCCAGGCGCCGGCTTCAGGCCCAAACCCAACAGTTAAAGGAAGTTAATCAACGCTTAACCTCTGCCAGCCGAAAGATGCAAGACGGACACCCCGCTCACACCGGGGTGTCTTTTTTTATACCAGCCGCGGCGGTTCAGCGTGAGACGCGGTTATTTTTGCACTTCAAGACGGGGCGGTTATGATAAAATCAAACCAGCGAGGTGTTATGTCCCTTTTTGAAGTGGTGGAAAATTTTTTTACTGAAGACGAATGGTATTACGTGCGCCTGAACGGCCAGACCCTGCTGCAAGCCAATTTTGCCGGAAAAAATGGACGGCTGAACTGTTACGCGCAAACCAACGAAGAACAATTCATCTTCTTTTTTTATACGATCTGCCCGGTGAATGTGCCGGAAGAAAGACGCATGATGGTGGCGGAGTTTATCACACGCGCCAATTACGGCCTTAAAGTGGGAAACTTTGAAATGGATATGGACGACGGCGAAGTGCGCTTTAAAACAAGCATTGATGTGGAAAAAGACCAGCTGAACCGCACCCAGGTATCCAACCTGGTTTATGCCAATGTATGGACGATGGACCGCTACCTGCCGGGTATTTTTTCGGTGATCTACGGCAGTGAAAACCCGCGCCAGGCGGTGAATAAAATTGAAGGGCGGCAGGATTAAAGCGGGCGTGAATTAAAGCAAAAGGATGTAAGTGTGTTCCCCTACCACTTACATCCCTTTCAGCACTACCCCTTAACTTGTGCTCACATATTTGATTTATAAAACCAATTATACGCCAAGGCGTGTACAAAAAATGGACAAACGCCAATTCTCTAATTATTGCCCGGCGCAGCCCAACAACCCGACCGACCCGCACCAGTCTCCGCGCGAATGTCTTTTCGGTTGCAAAAGACCGCGCAACACGCGCGAAGAGGGGATCTGTTTCCAGGTGATTTTAACAAAATCACGTGGAAACCGGGCACAGCACCTCTGGAGCAGCCAAGATCAGCAGCTTAAATAAAAAAGGACGCCAGTGTCCTTCCCCTGACACTCACATCCTTTTTTGCACATACCCCTTCTGGTTTGTGCCCTGATATTAATGTTCAAACATAATTTCATTATGCCCCATATGCGTGCACAAATCATGGACAATTTACCCAACCAGCATCTGACCCATAATATTCCCGATAAAAAAGCTGACCTGCGTTTTTAAAGGCTCGAGGCTGCTGTTTTTGTTCAAGTTGTCAATAATCGCGACCAGGCGCTGGCGGAATGTTTCGTCATAACGCCCCTCGCGGCGGTTGATGCGCTCAAGCAGAATCAACCCCCTGATCAGCGCCCAGGGTGCCTGGGCATTGTTATCTGTGCCCACCAGCGACTGCACCAGGCTGCGCGCGACAGACAAATTGCCCCTGGCGAGCATAAAAGAGCTGTAATTATAATAAATCGTGGTGGCATTCTGCTTTAACCCGCGCTGGTTGGCCTGTTCGGCCAGATCTTCAAGCAGCTGGCAGGCGTGGTCATAATTGCCGCGCAAGCCGATATCCACGGCGGCGGCGGCATCAATTAACAATTTCAAGGCTAAAAATTCGTTGCGAACGCACATTTCAAGGGCTTCCTTTAAAACCTGCGAGCCTTCTTCACGGCGGTCAAGCATCCTTAAACTCAGCCCATAAAACAGCCTGGCCTCCACGTTGGTATAAACGGCGCATTTTAAAGACAGGGCAGCCTGGTATTCCTCAAGTGCTTTTTCATAGGCATCCAGAACACGAAAAATCGTTCCGCGGATGATATGAATGCGGGCTTTCTGGTCAGGCATGTGCAGTCTGTTACAAATTTCGTCAGCTTTTTCGAGGGTCTTCCAGCCGTCATCCAGATGGCCCATCATAAAACTGGCCTGGGCAAAAGCAAGCTGCGCGGATACGGTCAAAACTTCTCCCTGGAGGAGGGAAACCGTTTGCAGCGCGCGCGCTGCCGACTGCAAAGCCTCGGGGTAAGACCCCATCAGCAGAAAGGCTTCGGCCTGGGTTGTCTGGGCGTGAGTCAGGCCACGGTAATCAAAACTCATTTCCATGCCATCAATCGCGCGTACAATTCGTCTGGCAGCCATTTGAGGCAGGCCCAGGTTAATTTCCATCACGGCCAAACCGTCTTCAGCCAGGGACAGTTCCCTTTCAATGCGCGGATTACTCGAATGTTTAGAACGGGCTTTTTCAGCCATCTGGATGATGTCTTCAAAAACCCGCCTGCTTTCGACCAGTTGATTGGCCTGGTTGTACAATATGCCAGAAACATTGTACGCCCGCAGGAGTTCATGGACCAGCACGGTCTGTTCCAGATGGCGCCGCGCATCGGCAATGACCGCCAGGGCGTCCGCCATGCGGCCTTCCCTGGCTTCAAACAGGGCTTTAAAGCGCAATCCCATTCCCACGAGCAAATGGCTGCTGCGCTGCTGGCCAAAATCCAATGTTGTGCGCGTGATACGCGCCAACGCCGAAAAATCGTTAATGCTGCGGAGATAATCGACATACAGGCTTAAAAATAAGCCGATCTGTTCATCGTTAAATAAATCCACATGGCGCAGGAGAAGGGCCTCGGTGGATTTAAAGGCAAAACTGGCCTCAGGCAACGAATAGAGGTGAAAAGCGTTTTCGGCCGCCTGGAACCAGTAGTTAAAGGCTTTAACCTGCTCACCCCCATTTTGGAAATATTGCGCCAGAACCCCGGGGCGCGCCAGGCGCTGGCCGCTGCGCGATTCAAGGAAATTTGCAATGCGCCGGTACATCAATTGTTTGCGCGCGGTTTTGATTTCATTGATCACCAGCTGGCGCATGCGCGGGTAAGTGTACGTAAATCCGCCAATGGGATCAAATTTGACCGCGGTTTTGATCAGGTGTAAGTCTTCAAGGCGTTCGAGTGCGGCAGCCGCTTCTTCTATATTTATTTCCGCGACGACGGCAATACTCTCCAGGGTAAACTGTTCTCCGACCACCGCGGCGGCATTGATCACCTGGCGAAGCTGGGGGTCAAGCTCTCTCAGCCGGGCGCGCATCAGGCTGCTGACGTTGGTGGGCAGGGTGTTATTCTTCAACATCTCTTCCAGGCTCTCGCCCGGGTTTTGCTGCAGGTGCCATTTCAGGTACTCGGTGAGGATAAAGGGGTTGCCGCCGCTCTCGGCTGTGATTTTTTGAAGGATTTGCTTTGAAGGAGGGGTACCGATGATATCCTGCGCCAGCATGGATACTTCCTCTTCCTTCAAAGCATTCAAAAAAATAATTTCGTAAGGGTGGTCCTGGCGGTTAATTGAATTAATAAAGACATCAAAGGCATTTTTTTTCTCGCTGGCCAGGCCGCTCACAACCAGGAATCCCTGTTTCTTAAAAAAGTCTTTTTTAAACAGGTAGGCCAGCGCATTCAGGCTGGATTCATCACACCACTGCACATTTTCGACATAGATCAGCACGCGAGCGGCAGCCGCTTTTAACTTGAGCACGCGGTAAAGCGCTTCATTAACCATCTCTGGAAAGGGGTAAATAGGATCAATCGGCACTAAATGGTTGATGCGGCGCAGCGTGTCGGGGATAAATGAAGCGAGCTGGCCCAGCGTTTGCGGGTCGACGGTTTCCCAATCAGCCGGGGCCATGCACTGTTCCAACATATCCATCAACGGATCAAAGGGTTGGTTTTGCTCCATCTGGCGGCAGGCAGCCACCATCAACTGCGGAAGCTCAGGCAGTGAGCGGTAAAATTCATGCACCAGGCGCGACTTTCCCATGCCCGATTCCCCCCAGATGATGGCCGCCTGTTTTTCGCGGTAAGCCGACTGCAGCCGGGCAAGCTCTTTCTGCCGCCCGACCAGGCGGGTCTGGATGAAGAAGCTTTTACCGAGAACATCCAAATCACGGTTGGATTCGGGTGAAAATTGGTTGATGATGTCGCGGCAAAGGTTTTCCATATCAGCCGGCATGTTTTCGCGGTCGGCCTCGTAGCGTTTTTTAAGCAGGGTGGCCAGTTTTAGAGCCTCGTTAAGCTGCCCCTTGATTTTTAAAATTTGCATGAGGTGGTAAACATCTTCGATGTTGCTGTACTGGTTGGGTTCCAGGGTGGTCCTTAACCAGTGGGCCGCCGTTTCCAGGTCGTTGGTGGCGGCCGCATGGCCCGCAAGATGCTTCAAGAGGTTCTCACGCAGCCCGGTCAAATGGGCATTTTTTTCAATTTGCCACTGCTGCAATTGATTTTCAAGGATCAGGCCCTGCAGAAAATCGCTGCCGTGCCAGAGGGCCAGGGCGCTTTCCAGGGTGGGGAGGATGCTGGTGGGCAGCGCCTGCCCGTAAACATGTTTTTTGAGATGGACCTCACCCGCCCGGTAGAGGCGTTCAAACTCAACCACATCCACCTCAACCCGCGATGGATTCAACCCGACCTGGTCGTTGGCGGTTAAAACCGTATCTTCATCGGGCAGATCGCTGCGCAGCTTGGAGATTAATTCCCTGAGGCGGCGGTGCGCCACATCATCGGAAATTTCTTCGCCGCTGAAAAATTTTTCAATCAGTTCAGAACGCCCCAGCATGCCGCCGCTTCCAGCCAGGAAAAAAAGCAGCGCGCGCGTCTGGCGGCGCTTAATTTTCACCGGCTGGGAGTCGACCATAATCTGGGGTTGGCCCAAAAGGCGCACATTTAACCTGACAGCTAACATAAAGTGATTATACTGCATCCAGGAAGGGGGTGGGCACAGGTAAGATGTGCCCTATGGGCGATTGCATATAAACATAAAATCTCTCATATCGCTCCTGGCCCCGCCAGGCTCCACTCTGTGTACAATTCGGTATGGTTACCTCTGGTGCCTGGACCATAATATGAGAAAGGCAGCGTTTTTGTGCCTGAAGGCACAAAAACGCTGCCAAAAAACTTTACACCCCCTTCCCGATTTTTTTGGGAAGGGGGCCGGGGGGATGGGGCGAGGCTTGCATATGCATGTCAAAGATAATATGCAACCGCCCCGGGTATGATATACTTTTGCGCGGGAAAACACCCTGGAATTATGTCTTTATTAACCGCCACCAACCTGACCAAAGCCTTCGGCGCTGATGATATTTTCAGCGACCTGAGCTTCACCCTTCCCCAGCGCGCGCGGATCGGGCTGGTGGGCTCGAACGGGGTGGGCAAAACCACGCTGATGCGCCTGTTAATGGGGACAGAGGAAGCGACCCGGGGGAATGTGATCCCGGCGCGCAATGTGCAAATCGGCTACCTGCCGCAGCAGGCCCAGCTTGACTCAAAACATTCCCTGTGGGATGAATGCCTGACGGCTTTTAAAGACCTGCAGGCACGCCAGAAAGAACTGGCGCAGCTTGAAAACCTGATGACCCGACCGAACCACCCGGCGAGCATCCTCGAAACCTACGGCCGGCTGCAGCATGAATTTGAACACATGGGCGGTTACACTTTTGAAACCCGCACGCGCCAGACCCTGAGCGGGTTGGGGTTTGACCCATCCGAATACCAGCGCCCCATCCCGCAGCTTTCCGGCGGGCAGCGCACGCGCGCCTGCCTGGCGCGCCTGCTCTTGACCAACCCCGACCTGCTGCTGCTGGACGAACCGACCAACCACCTCGACATTGAAGCCATCGAGTGGCTTGAATCCTACCTGCGCGATTGGCCGGGCGCGGCGCTGATCATTTCGCACGACCGTTATTTTCTTAACCAGGTGGTCGACACCATCTGGGAAATGACGCCTGGCCTGGAGACATACCACGGCAATTACAGCGCCTACATCAAGCAGCGCCAGGAACGCTACCTGCGCCGCCTGGAAGAATACCAGTCGCAGCAGGAGTTTATTGAAAAAGAAGAAGAATACATCCGGCGCAACATCGCGGGACAGAACACGCGCCAGGCCCAGGGGCGGCGCAAACGCCTGGAACGCATGCTGGAAGAGGCGCGCCTGACCCCGCCGCCCGAATCGCGGCGGCTGCATCTGAACCTGAAACCCGCCAGCCGCTCGGGAGACCTGGTTCTGCGCACCTACGACCTGAGCATTGGTTATGCGGATGAGGGCAAAGCGCTCTTTAACGTGCCCGACCTGACCCTGGTGCGCGGCGAATGCGCCGCGATCATCGGGCCGAACGGCGCGGGGAAGACCACCTTTCTGAAGACCCTGCTGGGGCAGATTCCCCCCCTGGCGGGCAATGCCGACCTGGGCGCCAACTTAAAAATCGGTTATTTTGCCCAGGCACACGAAGACCTGCACCCCCAGTGGACTTTAATGGAAGAGATCCTGGCGGCCTCACCGGGCATGCTGCCCGCGGCGGCGCGCGACACCCTGGCAAAATTTCTCTTCCGCGGGGACGATGTCTTTAAAAAGGTCGAAGTGCTTTCCGGCGGGGAGCGCGGCCGCCTGGCGCTGGCCTGCCTGGCCCAGGAAGGCGCCAACCTGCTGCTGCTGGACGAACCCACCAACCACCTCGACCTGCCCTCGCAGGAAGTGCTGCAGGGGATCCTGGCCGATTTTGGCGGCACGATCCTGCTGGTTTCACACGACCGCTACCTGATCGACTCGCTCGCGACGCAGATCTGGGAAGTTCAGCCCAACGCCGGCAGGCTGCGCATGTTTAACGGCACCTACAGCGAGTATAAAAGCGCACTGGAAGAAGAGGCTTGTGCGCAGGCCGCCGCAGCGGAAGCAAACTCGAAACCGCAGGCGAAAATGGAGCCTGCCGCGGAAAAAACGATTCTTTCCGGGATGAGCAAAAACGAGCAGTACCGCCGCCAGAAAGCGGTGGAGGCGCTGGAAAATGAAATCGCGGCGCTGGAAGCACGCCTGAAAGAAGTCAGCACGGAATTAGAAAATCCACCCGGCGATTTTAACCGGGTGGAAGCACTGGGACTGGAATATTTAACGCTGCAAAGCCAGCTGGAAGAACGTTACGCTGCCTGGGAAGAGCTTAACTAGCTTCCTGCATGGCCATGGCGATACAACCGAGCATGCCGGCCTGGTTGCCGAGGGCCGGGGGGACGATGTATTCGTCGATATGCTCGAGGATGGCGGGCGACTGGACGTAGCCCTTTAAAAGCGCGACAACTTCCCTGCGGATGAGCGGGAAGAGCTGCTGCTGCTGCATGACGCCGCCGCCAAGGATAATGCGTTTGGGGGAGAGGATAAAGATGCTGTCGGCAACGGCCTGGGCCAGATAATGGGCTTCGAGGGCCCAGGCAGGATGGTCAAGCGGCAGGGTCTCGGCTTTTTTGCCCCAGCGTTCATTCATGGCGGGGCCGGAAGCCAGGCCTTCCAGGCAGTCGCCGTGGAAAGGGCAAAATCCTTTGTAAGGGTCGCGCGCAGGGTCGCGGCGCAAAAGGATATGACCGGCTTCGGGGTGGGTCAGGCCGTGCATCAGGCCGTTATTGAACCAGCCGCCCATGCCGATGCCGGTGCCGATGGTGTAATAAAGCACGGGGTCGCAGCCCTGGCCGGCGCCCCAGCGGTATTCACCATAGGCCGCGGCGTTGACGTCCGTATCAAAAGCAACCGGGAGGTTGAGCGCTTTTTTGAGCGGGCCAACCAGGTCGGTATCGCGCCAGCCGGGTTTGGGTGTGGAAGTGATATAACCATAGGTGGGTGATTTTTTGTCCAGGTCAATCGGCCCAAAACTGCCAATGCCGATTGCGGCGAGTTCATAGTGCTGCGCCTGGCCACTGAAAAACTGGACAATTTTTGAAATCGTCTCCCCGGGTGTGGTCGTCGGAAAACGCTCCTCGTGGAGCACCTTTTCCGGCCCGCTGGCCACGGTGCAGACCATTTTGGTTCCCCCGGCTTCAATACCACCATATAGTTTCATAAGCCCTCCATTTAATTAAAGAATGATATCAGGTTGTTTCCGGCAGGGGTTCATCGCCGCGGTAATGCCCCAACTGCGGATAAATCACTGCAAGAATACCTACTGCCAGTATACACCCCAAACCGCCTGAAATGATTGCAAACGGCACACCAAAAAATTGTGCGGCGACACCGGCCTCAATTTCACCCAGCTGCGGGCCGCCGCCAAAAAAGATCTGGTTAATCCCCACCATGCGCCCACGGATATGGTCCGGGGTCTGCAGCTGGCGGATGGTGTTGCGGATGATGGTGCTGACCGTATCCGCCGCGCCCACGAGCAGCAGGGCAAACATGGCCAGCCAGAAGTTGTTCACCAGTCCAAAGCAGGCCGTGGCCAGGCCAAAGGCGAGGACAGCGCCCATCAAGAGCCGGCCCTGGCGGCGGATGCGGTCGCGTTGGGAAAAAATAAAACCGACTGAAACCGCCCCGATTGATTCGGCAGCCGAGAGCCATCCGTACTCAATCTCGCCCACATGGAGCACATCGCGCGCCACAAAAGGCATGAGGGTGCTGGCCGAAGAAAAAAAGGTGGCGATAAAATCGAGCAGCATGGAAGAAAGGATGATGGGTTTGCTGCGGATGAAGGAGAAACCCTCGCGGATGGAGCTTAAACTGGCGCGCACACCGCCCGGGGTTTTCACCCGGACCTGGGAAATTTTTCCCATCGCCACCAGGGCAGCCAGGACCGCCAAAAAACTGGCGGCATTAAAGAAGTAAACATAATGCATGCCGAGGTAACCGATCACCAGGCCGCTGAGGCCAGGCCCAAGGATGGAGCCGCTGTTAAAGGCGATCGACTGCAGGCTGAATGCGTTGGGCAGGTCTTCGCGCGGCACGAGGTTGGGCATCATCGCCTGGCGGGCAGGGGTGTCAAAAACGCCGGCGACGGCCTGGAGCATGGTGAGGATGTAAATATGCCAGATTTGAATGACCCCCAGCAGGGTCAGCAGGCCGAGTAAAAACGCGACCAGGATCATGATGCCCTGGGTGATAAAAAGGATCAAACGGCGGTTATAACGGTCTGCCGCGAGGCCGCCGAAAGGTGAAATGAAAAGCAGGGGCAGAACACGCGCCAGGCCAATGCCGCTGACCAGCACGGGCTGGTCACTGAGCAGGCGCAGGTGCCAGAGCAGGGCAGCCATCTGCATTCCCGACCCGGTGGTCGAAATCAACAACCCCAGCCAGAGCAGGGTGAAGCTGCGGTGGCGCAGGGCGGGTGGAAGATGCAGCCCACGCACGAGGCTAAGTGCCCCAGTCGCGCAGGTAAAGAAAGTCGTAGCCGACCGTGCGGTTGCTCAACTTGGCAATGGGCGGCAGGATGCGCTTAAACTGGTTGCGTTTAATGCGTTCGACCACCGCGCGCACAAAAGGCGCGGCAAAACCGGCCGAGACACATTCATCCGGCGTGAAACGCTGGTCCACCATGAGGTAAAGCAGTTGATCCACCTCGGAATAGGTGAAACCGAGCTCGCCTTCATCCGTCTGCCCGCTCCACAGGTCGGCCGAGGGGGGCTTATCGATGACGCTGGCCGGCACGCCCAGCGCGCGGGAAAGCTGGCGAATCTGGGTTTTATAGAGGTCGCCGAGGGGGTTGAGGGCGCAGGCGGAATCACCAAAAAGGGTGGAATAGCCGAGAAGGATCTCGGTTTTGTTGCCGGTTCCAACCACCAGGCCGCGGAAAGAGGCGGAATAGTCATAGAGCACCACCATGCGGCAGCGCGCCATGATATTGCCGCGGCGCATGGGCTCCATCTGGGGGTCGGTGGCGATGAAGGCATCGGCCATGGCGGTGATGGGAATGGTGAGGGACTGCACCCCGGTGACATCAATTACTTTTTGGGCATCCTCAAGCGAATCGGCCGAGGAGGTTTTATAAGGCATGCGGATGGCGAGCACATTTTCGGGGCCGAGGGCGCGCGCCGCAAGGACGCAGGCGAGGGCCGAATCAATGCCGCCCGAAAGACCGAGGACGGCGCGTTTTAAACCTGTGCGCGTGATTTCTGTGTGGATAAAGCCGGTGAGGATCGTGCCGGCCAGGTCGGTATTGATGGTTAAATCAATCATGCTTCACCCGCCTTCCAGCGCCCGTGATTGGTGCCGCCGCCCTCGACGATGCGCGTCATTTCACGCAGCACCATGGAAGTGCGTTCGTCGCGCAGCAGCGGCAGGCGCGCCCGCGTGCGGTGGAGTTGATTCATGTCCATCTCGACGATGGTGAGGGCTTCTTCATGGTAGGGACCGTGTCCGAGCAGCTCGCCTTCAGGGTTGTAAGCCACAGCACCGCCGGCAAAATGGAGCCCGTCTTCAAAGCCGACCTTGTTGGTATGGGCGACAAATGCGGTGAAGAGGCTGGCATAGGCGCGGTTGATATCATCGACCCACTCGGTGGAAGCGAGGACAGGGTTGGGGCCGAGGCCACGCGCCGGGGAAGCGGAACTGAAGAGAAAAAGGTCGGCGCCGTCGAGCCAGAGCAGGTAGGGCGGCGAAGCGTGCCAGAAATCCTCGCAGATGAGCATGCCCACGCGGCCAAAACGGGTATCAAAAGCTGCCACGTGTTCGCCCCAGGCAAAAAAGCGCCCTTCATCAAAAAGCCCGTATGTGGGCAGGTAAACTTTGCGGTGCACATGCAGAACTTCACCGTGCGAGAGGTAAGCCGCCGAAATATAAAAACGGTTGCGCACATCCTCTTCAACAAAACCGACGACGATGTCGAGCGACTGGCTGGCCGCCAGAAGCGGTTTAAAAACCGGGTCATCGCCGCGCGGGCGGCAGGCCACCGTGGGAACGAGGTCCTGAAGGACATAACCTGTCAGCGAAAGCTCGGGGAAAACGAGCAAATCGGCGCCCCCGGCAGAGGCTTCTTTAATCACGGCCAGGTGCTTTTCCAGGTTGGCATCCACAGCGCCAAGGCGGGTTTTAATTTGTGCCAGAGCCACATTAACTTTCATGACACCTTCCTTTCAAATTTGACCCACGCTGTCAGGCCGGCGGCCAGGCAGGCAAGACTCAAAAGAGTTGATTCAAGAATATCCAGGCGTATCCCATTCCAAAAAGGGGCCGGTTCGTCCTGGCGAAAAAATGAAACCAGCAGCAAACAAAGCGCGGCAGCTAGAAAAAATAAAAAGCCGCGGCCATTTTCCCTGAACTGCAGCAGGTGCCCCTCCAGCCAGAAATAAACAAGGCCGAGGCCCAGTGCCGCCAGGGCTGGCAAAGGCCAGTGGGGTGTACCGGCGGGAGCCCAGTCGAGCCAGGCCAGTGCCCCAAAAGGGATGGGAGCGCCATAAGCCTGGCCCTGAACCCAGCAGCCCAGCCAGACCGCCAGGCTCAACGGCACGAGCAGTTGGCCTGTCTCCTCCACCAGTTTGAGGAAATAACCGCGCCGGGCCGCGCTGGCCAGGGCCAGGCCCAACAAACCACCCAGCAGCGCGCCAAAACCATCCAGTCCGCCCGCAGAAAAACGGGTGATTTC
>Ga0118677_10011139_pt1 | contig 13570 bp, 8 predicted proteins | sample AliMusrvi5mmetaG_FD_86154 | JGI IMG/M metagenome (GOLD analysis project Ga0118677, IMG submission 86154)
ATATACGACAATGTTCAGAAGTTTTTGTTTAGGCAAGAATCAAAAATTTGAAGGTGGCTGGAAACTAAAACCTGTAAGTGGATGTCAAGAAAGAGATTTCTTTCAAATCAAGCCTTACCTCAAGAAGTAAGCGCACAAAGGCTTTTCCAGATTCTTGACCGTATAAAGTGGAAAGCTTCACTTTGGCAGCTTGGCAATGCTTGATATACCTATATTTGCAGGCTTAACAATTTTTACGGAACACTGCTTATGACATCCTTCTTACGGAACATCCTCTGCTTGACAATCCTTCTAGTCACGGTATCGTTGAAAACGTCTGCCCAAGATGGGGTAGTTCGTGGATTTGTTTACGAGAAAGAGAGCGGGGAACCTGCTTTGTTCACAAGTGTGTATTTAAAAGGTACTACTTATGGTGCAGCCACGGACGTGAATGGTTATTTCACTATCTCAAAAATTCCGGACGGCAACTATACGCTGGTGGTAACATACTTGGGTTTCGACACTTTGCGTGAACACATCTCCATCAAAGGCGAGACTGTTCTAACGAAGAAATACTACCTTACCAAAGCAGCCTACATTCTTGGAGGTATCAGCATTTCGGCGGAGCATACCGAACAAAGGACAGAAACACGCACGTCAGTGGTCAAGGTAACCCCTAAACAAATCAAGCAAATACCTTCAATCGGTGGACAGGCCGACTTGGCACAGTACCTTCAAGTGCTGCCTGGGGTGGTTTTCACGGGCGACCAAGGCGGGCAGTTGTATATACGGGGAGGATCGCCGATCCAGAATAAAGTAATGCTCGACGGGATGGTGGTGTACAATCCTTTCCATTCGATCGGACTGTTTTCTGTCTTTGAAACTGACATCCTGCGAACAGCCGATATCTATTCAGGGGGATTTGGGGCTGAATATGGAGGGAGGATTTCATCGGTCATGGACTTGACAACAAGGGATGGCAACAAGAAACACATCATGGGTAAAATCGGAGCCAGTACATTCGGGGCCAAGGTGATACTTGAAGGACCGATTGTAGCGCAGAAATCAGATCAGAGCGGAAGCATGACTTACTTGTTGTCATACAAAAACTCTTATCTCCAGCAGTCGTCCAAGCAATTGTACAGTTATATTGATAAGGACGGCCTACCATTCAACTACAACGACTTTTATGGCAAAGTCTCCATCAGTGCTGCAAACGGAACCAAGGTAAATTTCTTTGGTTTCAGCTTTGATGATAATGCCACCTACAAATCTGTTTCGAAGTTTGGATGGAAAGCAGCAGGCGGAGGAGCCAACTTCGTTATTATTCCAGGAGAAGCGGCTGCATTGATTTCTGGAAACTTTGCATTTTCAAACTATAAGATCAACATGGATGAGGCCTTGCTTTCACGCACGAGCAACATCAATGGTTTCAACGGAGGTTTTAATGTTGCTTACTTTCTAGGGAAAGATCAGTTGAAGTTTGGATTTGAATTGCTTGGATTTGCTACAGATTACTCTGCCAGTACGGATCAGGACAACCCAGGTCCCCAATACACATCGGAGGTTACTCCGTTTATTACTTATAAGTTGGCAAGAAAAAAATGGATTATTGAACCTGGGGTTAGGCTACAATACTATGCTTCCTTGAATGAAGTATCGCCTGAGCCACGGTTAGCAATAAAGTACTTGGTATCAGACAAAGTCCGCTTCAAATTTGCTAGTGGTCTTTATTCTCAGAACCTGATTGCTGCCAACAGCGATGTGGATGTGGTGAACCTTTTCTACGGCTTCATTTCCGGCTCAACGGACAATACTGTTGCCAACAAAATCACAGGCACACCATCGAATCAAAAGATTCAAAAAGCACAACACTTAGTGACCGGAGTTGAGATTGAAGCTGCCAAGCACTTGACCTTGAACATAGAAGCCTATTACAAGAACTTCTCCCAATTGACCAATGTGAACCGTTACAAATTGTATCCAAACAGTGCCCCATACAATGACCCTAGCTCGAAAAACTATGTAGAGGACTACCTTCGCTTAGATTACATTAATGAAAAGGGGGATGCTGAAGGGCTGGATTTCTCCATGAAATACGACTATAACAAGCTGTATGTTTGGGCTGTGTATTCCCTTTCCTTTGTCAACAGGTTCGATGGTGTGGTTCATTATGTCCCTCACTACGACCGCCGTCATAATGTGAACCTCTTGGTGACCTATAAGTTTGGGACTCTGGATTTATGGGAATTGACTGCAAGGTGGAACTATGGATCGGGCTTCCCATTCACCCAGACACAGGGATTCTACGAAGCACTCACCTTCCCAAATGGTGGAATGCGAGCCGATATCACACAATTGAATGGCAAGCTGGGCATTCTTTATGGTGATTACAACAAAGGAAGGCTATCAACCTATCACAGACTCGATCTGGGTTTGTCACGCAAATTCAACCTAAGCGAGACCTCCACATTGGAAGCCAGCCTGACGGTCACCAATGTCTATGACCGACAGAACATCTTTTATGTTGACCGCGTGACAAACAAGAGAGTCTATCAATTGCCTATCATGCCAAGCTTTGGCATGAACTGGAATTTCTAGAAAATAGGATTACTCCCGATTCTTCGAATCAATCAGTATGGTGACTGGCCCATCGTTCACCAAGGCCACTTGCATGTGTGACCCGAACTGTCCAGATACCACTTTGCATCCAGTTTGATGTCCGATGATTTCGACGAAAGCCTCGTAGATAGGCTGGGCCATTTCAGGTTTGGCAGCCATTGAATACGATGGACGGTTGCCCTTGCGAAGGCTTGCATGCAGGGTAACTTGGCTAACGATCATGGCTTCGCCCTCAACATCTCGGATATCGAGGTTCATGAGGCCACGTTCATCATCGAAGATTCTGAGCCCTGACACTTTTCCTGTCATCCATTCAAGATCCTCTGGATTATCGGCATCGCTGATACCCAAAAGTATCAGATAGCCATATCCAATGCTGCTTTCTACTTTTCCATCAATGTTGAGACTGGCGGAACTCACTCTTTGTATAATTGCTCTCATGTTATTCTGGTAAATGTTAATATGTGTTCAACATTTTTTTAGTTTCGTTTACTCGTATTCTGTTGCATCCAGGTTGTCATCGTTGAGTATCCCCAGATAATTTTTGTATCGCTCCTGATTGATGAACCCATCATCAAGTGCTTGCTTCACTGCACATCCGGGTTCGTGAACATGTGTGCAGTTGTTGTATTTACATTCGTGCATTAATGCTCTGAATTCGGGGTAACGTTCGCTTATCTCCTGACTTTCGAAATGCACCAAACCGAATTCCTTGATCCCTGGCGTGTCTATCATATACCCACCAAAAGAAAGGGGATGCATTTCGGCAAATGTAGTCGTGTGCATTCCCTTGTTGTGATAGGATGAAATCTCGCCTGTCTTTATGGACAAAGCAGGATCCAATTTATTGATTAGGGCTGATTTCCCAACCCCCGAGTGGCCAGAAAACAAGTTCACTTTATTCTGCAATTCCGAGCGGAGTTCATCTATGCCATACCCAGTTAAAGCCGAAACGACATAAATCGGATACCCTAAGGATGAGTACAACTCCTTCAATTCGGTACACCTCTCCAACGCCTCCTCGGAATAGATGTCAACCTTGTTGAAAACCAAAGCAGCGGGGATATGATATGCTTCGGCAGTTAGCAGCAATCGGTCAATGAAACCAGTTGAGGTCCTCGGCAACATGATACTGGCCACAATGTAGAGCCTGTCAATGTTGGAGGCAATGATATGAGCCGATTTAGAGAGGTTTATCGAACGGCGAACTATGTAATTCGTTCGTTCGCGTATTGTGGTAATGACTCCGTTGTCCGACCTGTTCTCCCATTCAAACTCAACATGATCACCTACGGCAATTGGATTTGTGGTCCTAATGCCTTGCATACGAAACTGACCTTTAAGCCTGCAGGGGTATCTGTCTTTGTATTCATCCATGACATCATACCAACTCCCTGTGGATTTCACTACTATACCTTTCACAATAGTCTATTCCTTATGGGTCATTGTATTTGAGTCATGAAGCTTCCAAATCCGCTTGAATCAAAATCTGCGTAAAAGTAGTTTTTTTGGTGATTGTATCAGCAACTCATCAACAATTGTTTTGCTGACGGCTTAAGAAAGTCTACAATTAGCGCCATTTCTATAGACTCATGGCCTTGAGGAGCAAAAAGCCCGACAACTCATAGCTGTCAGGCTTTTCGTCCCTAGATCAAAAAGTTAGTGTTACTCAAAAGAAAGGATTGCTTTCTTGATAATTTCGATTGCTTCGCGCAACTGGGTTTCACTGATGACCAATGGAGGAGCAAAACGGATGATGTTGCCATGGGTAGGTTTTGCCAACAATCCCATTTCTTTCATCATTACACAAACATCCCAAGCCTCTTTTCCATTCTTAGGCCGGATAACAACTGCATTGAGAAGCCCTTTGCCTCTAACCAGTTCGATCATCTCGCTTTTTACATTGCTAAGTTCTTCGCGGAATATTTTACCAAGAGCTTCTGCCTTTTCAGCAAGGTTTTCTTCTTTTACAACTTCAAGTGCCGCTATCGCTACGCGAGCTGCCAATGGGTTGCCACCGAATGTTGAACCATGTTCGCCAGGTTTGATGGTCAACATGATTTCGTCGTCAGCAAGTACGGCTGATACCGGCATTGCACCGCCTGACAATGCTTTTCCTAGGATCAGAATGTCTGGGCGTACGTTTTCGTGGTCACAAGCAAGTAGTTTTCCGGTACGTGCAATACCAGTCTGTACTTCGTCAGCAATAAACAGTACGTTGTTCTTTTTGCAAAGCTCGAATGCTTTTGACAAATAGCCAGCATCTGGAACAAAAACACCAGCTTCGCCCTGTATTGGTTCCATCAAGAATCCAGCTACATCTTTGTCAGCCAAAGCATTTTCCAAAGCGGCCAAATCGTTGTAAGGAATGGTAATGAACCCAGGTGTAAACGGACCAAAACCTCCGAATGAATCTGGATCGGTTGACATGGAGATAATGGTGATGGTACGTCCGTGGAAGTTATTCTCACAAACAATTATTTTGGCTTTTCCATCTTCAATGCCTTTTACTTTATATGCCCATTTGCGGCAAAGCTTCAAAGCTGTTTCATCAGCTTCTGCACCTGAATTCATAGGCAATACTTTGTCGTAGCCAAAATACTCGGTGATAAACTTTTCGTAAATACCAAGCATGTTGTTGTAAAAAGCCCTTGAGGTAAGGGTGAGGGTCTTTGCCTGATCAACCATTGCACCAACGATTTTTGGATGGCAGTGGCCTTGGTTAACGGCTGAGTAAGCAGACAGAAAATCGAAGTATTGCTTGCCTTCAACATCCCATACCAAAGCGCCTTCGCCTTTGGCCAATACTACTGGCAATGGGTGATAGTTGTGTGCACCATACTTGTCTTCCAGCTCGATAGCTTGGGCAGAGGTCAAATTTTTTAAGGTCTCTTGTAGCATAAGATTGTTGGTTTACTGATTGTAGAAGTGAAACATGGCGCAAAGGTAATTATTGTGAAGAAACCCACAAGGGTATTATAAAATTACTGTCCTACAACTTAGAATGGAAAGTCTGTCGTCAAAAAGAAACCTCTAAATCGTATGTTGTTACGACGGATGAAAACCATATCTCGAATAAATTACCATATCTATGTTTCCTCACCCTACCTAACAGGTACCCCCCTACCTAAAACCTCCGATCACACGGGTAAAACCTCAGGTCACACGGGTAAAACCTCCGATCACGCGGGTAAAACCTACGATCACGCAGGAAAAACCTCCGATCACGCAGGAAAAACCTCCGATCACGCAGGAAAAACCTCCGATCACGCAGGAAAAAGCTCCGATCACGCGGGTAAAACCTGCAATCATGCGGGTAACAGCTCCGATCACGCAGGTAAAATCTCCGATACGCAGGTAAAAATTCCGTGATCGCAAGTTTTAGGTGTAAAATTTCAGGAAGAAGGTGTATTGGGGTTATATGGATATTCAATTGCGTGAAGGGAAACATGCTACATCAGGGCTAAAGCGTTTCTTAGCTTTCCTTATTCATCTGCTTCCATTGCGACAGCCCCCTCATTTTTCACTAAATCTTTATAATTCAACGAAGGAGATGGGATGAACTTGCCAAGCCCAAGTTTTGGCCATAAGAAATCAACCTCCTGGATAGTAGCGTCGTTCATCACCAGTACATTCGGCCATTGACGGCGGAAACTGTCAGCTTTCATGGATTTACTGGTGCCATCTATCGCCATTGGCAAGGATGCTGTTGGATTTGTGGAAAGTGCGTAGAAACAGTCACGCATGGGGTAAATATTATTGGCTACAAGCCATACAATGTCTAGTATTCGGAGCGAGTATGCTTCCAAATCCACATAAACAACCCAGTTGATCCCTTGGAAAGCACCTTTGTCGTAGAGCATTTGATGAAGCTCACGAACATTATTCTTTGGCTTTGCAACTCCAATAATCAAGACTTGGATGCCTACACGAACCAAATTGGTGTTCACCGAAAGTCCTTCAAAGGCAGGATGTTTTTCATTTAAATTTTCAACCACAGAGGCCAATAATGCTGATTCGGTTTCCGCTTTCCCTGTGGCATCCAGGCCCATCTTGCTGCCAAGAGCAAACTGGGTACTTGAATGGTCGAGCACATCCATGGGACCTTTGTTGAAAACAACATCCTCTTTCGGGTCCACTCTGTCACAAACTAGTTTGACGATAGACAGACTGTCGTTGACATCCATATCACTATCAATGACCACCAGCACTTTGTTGAACATCATTTGTCCTGCTCCCCAAAGGGAATTCATTACCTTCTGTGCCTGTCCGGGATAGGTCTTCTTGATCTTGGCTATCACAATATTGTGAAATACTCCCTCTTGGGGCATAGCCATATCAAGCATTTCGGGCAACATTCCCATTTTAATTAATGGTAAAAAAATACGTTCGGTGGCTTTGCCCAGCCATTTGTCTTCTTGGGGAGGAATGCCCACAATGGTGGTAGGATAGATGGCATCCTTTCGATGGGTGATACATGTGACATGGAAAAGGGGATATTTGTCAGCCAAGGAATAAAAACCTGTATGATCACCAAATGGACCTTCCATGACCAAATCTTCATTGGTATCCACATAACCTTCTATCACAAAATCGGCATCAGCCGGGACCTCTATGTCGGAAGTCAAACATTTGACCAGTTCTACCTTCCGTTTTCGCAAGAATCCAGCCAAAAGATACTCGTCCACATTTTCAGGCAAGGGTGCTGTAGCGCAATAGGTATAGACAGGGTCACCGCCAAGAGCCACAGCCACAGGCATCCTTTGCCCTAGCTCTTTGTATTCCCGGAAATGACTCGCTGAGTTTTTATGAAGATGCCAGTGCATTCCAGTAGTATCTGGTCCAAAAACCTGCATACGGTACATGCCTACATTCCGGGTTTTGGTCAGAGGGTGCTGAGTATGTATAATTGGAAAGGTGATAAATGGGCCTCCGTCAAAAGGCCAGCAGGTAAGCACTGGCAGCTTTCGCAAGTCAGGGACAGACATCACAGATTCTTGACAGGCACCTCTTCCATTAATGCGTTTGGGCATGTATGATGCAACCTCTGCGAGAGTTGGCAACAGCGCCAGTTTGCTGACGATTGAGTCTTTCGGCGACATCAATCCTTTCAGTAATTCTTCAATTTGGTTGGCAGTGTCGTCCAAAGTCTGCACTCCCAGTGCAAGACACATTCTTTTTTCACTTCCCATTGAATTGATTAGCAAAGGAAACTCTGTCCCATTGTTCTCGAACAACAGTGCCTTGCCATTATTCTTGCTCATTCGGTCAGCAATTTCGCTTATCTGCAAATGGGGCGAGACGTACTCCTTTATCCTGACCAGTTCGCCTGAAAGTTCCAGAGCCTGAACAAATGCTTTAAGATTACGATAGGACATAGTGCATGTTTTATTTCAATAATTAAAACTACTGCCACCCAGAAACTCCCTCAGTATCGAGGTTGGGGGAATTCCTTCCGGTTTTAGGGGTTTTATATAGCGAAAGAAGCTTAGAAGGCGTGTGGCCTCTGAATACTCCTCCTGATTTTGCTGCACCTCAAGCAGAATGGGCTCTGCCAAAGGTTTCAGCACTGAAAGTTCATACACCAGTGCTGAGTTGAACATGGTATCAGCCTCTTCTTGAAAAGGAAAGATATGCTTCTCTTCACCAGCTCGAACCCTGAGCCAGCGCGAAATGGTGTCCCTGGCCGAATATCCACGATAGCGGTAGTCGCGCACAATTCTCCTGATCAGACGATTATCTGTTGTACTGACGCGGTTGTGATCATCAATGTTCAGGAAGGTCAATGCTGAAACATATATCTTGTATTTCACATCTGCTGGAATTGAACCAGTCAGTAAGGGGTTCAACCCGTGGATACCTTCAATAATGAGCACGTTGTCAGGGTACATCTGCATGGTTTCCCCATCGTAATATCGGCTTCCTTTCTCGAAAGAGAATTTTGGCAGTTCTACTTTTTCTCCGTTCAGAAGGCTAAGTAGGTTCTGGTTGAATGTTGCCAAATCAAGTGCTTCGACAGTCTCATAGTCATGGTTTCCGTTCTCGTCGAGGGGGGTACGGTCGCGATCCACGAAATAGTTGTCAAGAGAAAGGTTGAGCGGTTTCATACCATTCACTATCAGATGAACGGCAAGGCGTTTCGCAAATGTTGTTTTTCCGCTTGACGAAGGTCCGCTGATGAGAATGATCTTCACCTGCTTACTGCAGGATTGTATGTTGTCGGCTATTTGCCCTATCTTTTTCTCATGGAGTGCCTCTGACACTTTTACCAGCACATCCGATTTCCCGTTTCTGCACGAATTGTTCAAATCGCTAATATTGGGTACCTCAAGAATTTGCTTCCACTGGGCAAATTCCTGAAATATCTCAAACAGCTTGTCCTGTACCACCATTTCTTCAAGCAAAGTTGGATTGTTTCTTTGAGGAAACCGCAACAACATGCCATCGAAATATTTATTGAGATCAAAGAGCTTGAGATAAGCTGTCGAAGGCACCAAATAACCATAAAAAGCATTGACATGCCCATCGAGCTTATAATAGCTCGAAAAATTCTGGCCTTTGTGCTTCAGAAGGCTAATCTTGTCCGTCAGGTTGTTGGCCTCAAATTTAGCGATTACATCTTCGGTCAGCTCCTCCATCCTGATAAAAGGCAGGTCAGCATCCACTATGGCAAGCATCCGCTTCTTGATCTCCGCCACATCTTGAAGGCTCAGTTCGTGGTCCATACCTGTAACATTACAATAAACCCCTTTTGACACAGAGTGCTTAATATGCAATTTTGAACCAGGGAAATGTTCGTTCACAGCCTTATACAATACGAAAGAAAGACTACGCATATACAAGCGCATACCGTCAGGATGGGTAATATCAATGAACTGTATGGAGATGGGATGGAATATTCCAAAAGTAAGTTCTTCTACCGTATTGTTGACAAGAGCCCCAAGAATAGGGTTCTTCATCTGCACCCCGAAGTCGGCAATCACCTCGTTCAATGTTGTGCCTTTGGCTACAAGTCTAGTCATGCCAGAGTTAACACAATGAATTGCAACTGTCTTGTCCACGATCAAAGGATGATTATTAGCTAAAGTATTCATTCATTTCTGATTTTATTGAGCTATTGCTCAAGTACACTCTTGAGGTATTCGGCAGTATATCCCTTGCCCTTCCTTACGATTTCTTCGGGTGTTCCTTCGGCAATGATATAGCCTCCACGGCCTCCACCTTCCGGTCCAAGGTCTATGACATAATCGGCCACTTTGATCACTTCCAAATTGTGCTCGATGACCAAGACCGAATTGCCACGTTCAACGAGTTTGTTCAGCACTTGCAACAGGATGTTGACATCCTCAAAATGAAGACCGGTTGTCGGTTCATCCAGAATGTAGAGCGTCTTCCCCGTGTCACGTTTTGAGAGTTCGGTTGCAAGCTTTACCCTTTGTGCCTCTCCTCCAGATAGCGTTGTTGACTGCTGTCCAAGTGTAATATAGCCCAACCCCACTTGATTCAGCGTGTTTATTTTTTGGATGATGGAAGGAATGTTGGCGAAGAAATCCACAGCCAATTCGATGGCCATATTGAGCACATCGTTGATTGACTTTCCTTTGTAGCGCACTTCAAGCGTTTCTCTGTTATATCGCTTGCCTTCACAGGTCTCGCAAGGCACATGCACATCGGGCAAAAAGTTCATTTCAATAATCCTTAGTCCTGCCCCTTGACAAGTCTCACAGCGGCCGCCCTTCACATTGAAAGAAAAACGGCCGGGTTTGTAACCCCGAATCTTGGATTCAGGCAAGGATGAAAACAATTTTCTGATTTCATCGAATACGCTGGTGTAGGTTGCAGGATTCGAGCGTGGCGTTCTCCCAATTGGAGACTGGTCAATCTCGATTACCTTATCTATCAGTTGCAAGCCTTCGATACTCTTGTAGGCTAATGGCTTTTGAACCGAACGATAAAAATGCTGACTAAGTATTGGATAAAGCGTCTCGTTAATAAGGCTTGATTTCCCACTGCCGGATACACCTGTGATACATGTGAACACCCCGAGTGGAATGTTTAAGTCAACATTCTTCAAATTGTTACCAGTTGCCCCTTTTAGATGCAGGCTACTGTTATTAAGGGCACGTCTCTTTGGGGGCAACTCTATTTTTTTTCTTCTCGAAAGATACTGGCAAGTGATGCTTTGCTGACCCCATAGTGATTCTGGTGGACCCTGCGCAACGATATGGCCTCCGTGAGTCCCTGCACCTGGCCCCATATCAACTACATGATCGGCAGCCATAATCATATCCTCGTCGTGTTCCACTACAATCACCGAATTGCCTGTGTCGCGAAGTTTTTTTAGAGAGTTGATCAAACGATTGTTATCACGCTGATGAAGCCCGATGCTTGGCTCATCCAGAATATAGAGTACACCCACCAATTGTGAACCAATTTGGGTGGCTAGCCTGATGCGCTGTGATTCGCCCCCCGATAGGCTTCCTGACGAACGGTCAAGCGAAAGGTAATCCAGACCGACATTTAATAAGAAAGTAAGCCTAGTCTGTATCTCTCTGATGATCTCGTGAGCTATCTGCTTTTGGCGATCTTCCAAGTTTGGCCCAAGGTCATCAAACCATTCAGCTAAATTCAAAAGATCCATACGCGAAAGCTCTGCAATATTCTTCTCATTGATTTTATAGAACAATGCTTCTTTTTTCAGTCTCGAACCATTGCATTCAGGGCAGACAACGGGGTTCATAAAACCTTCAGCCCAACGTTTCAATCCTTCTGTATTGCCAGAGGCATTCTGGCTGGTGATGTGTTGCACAATGCCGTCAAAATTCAACGAATAGGATGTCGTCACCCCTAAATATTCGTTTTTCATACGGATCACCTCATCAGAACCATAAAGAATAGTTTCCATGGCTGCTTCAGGCAGATCGCGCAAGGGTGTTTCAAGGGTGGCATGGTACTTATGAACAATTGCTTCCAACTGCTTGAATATCCATGTTGGCTTGTACTCACCCACTGGTTGGATACCGCCGTTGCGGATGCTTTTCGACATATCGGGCATCACTTTGGAAAGGTCTATTTCCGAAATATAACCAAGCCCTTTGCATTTTTGGCAATACCCGTAAGGCGAATTGTAGGAGAAGGTATTGGGTTCCGGTTCGTCATAAGCTAGCCCTGTTTCTGTATCCATCAGCAAACGGCTAAAAAACCGTGCCTCTTTGGTAGATGTATCCATCACCATCATCGCCCCTTTTCCTTGTCGGAGTGCGGTCTGTAAGGATGAAGTCAGTCGTGTCAGCGACTTCTCATTTATCTTAATGGTATCAATGACGGCTTCAATATCATGGATCTTGTAACGGTCCAGTTGCATGCCAAATACTATTTCACCCACCTCTCCATCAATTCGTACTTTCAGGAATCCCTGCTTTCTGACCTGCTCAAAAAGCTCCCTATAATGTCCTTTTCTTCCCCTTACTAATGGTGCCAAGATGTAAACAGTCTTGTCCGAATAATTTGTGAGCAGCAATTCTATGATCTGCTGGTCAGTATATCGAACCATCTTTTTCCCAGATACGAAAGAATAGGCTTCTCCCGCCCTAGCATACAGCAAGCGCAGGTAGTCATAGATTTCTGTGATTGTGCCAACCGTCGAACGCGGATTGCGATTGGTAGTCTTTTGCTCTATAGAGATAACAGGGCTTAGACCCGTGATTTTATCCACATCCGGTCTTTCTATGTCGCCCATAAATTGACGAGCATAAGCTGAGAACGTCTCCATGTAGCGCCTCTGGCCTTCGGCATATATGGTATCAAATGCCAATGAAGATTTTCCGCTGCCGCTCAAACCTGTTATCACAACCAACTTATCGCGAGGGATGCAGACATCAATGTTTTTTAGGTTATGGACACGGGCTCCATAGACTTCAAGATACTCCTGAGGTGTTTTTGCACTTTCTTCTGATTTGAGATGATCAAAACTGCCCTGATCCATGGAATGATGAAAGGTTGTAACTGATAAATCTTAGCACTCTATCTGGGTAAGTCCTTGCCCAGAATGGTATCGTTGAAAATATCTTCGGCATGTTCGATCTCGGCCAAGAGCATATCAAAGTCTTCAAATCCCTTTTTAGGCAAAGAAAGAAGGTACTTCTTTTTTGATGTATTGGTCAATTTGTCCGACCGCAACCAGGGATTGAACTCTTTCAGCAATCGGTAGTTGATGTTCATGCTTCGGGCAAATGCAGGCAGGTTTGAAATGTTCGAATCAACGCTGACGGTGTAGGTTGGTATGGGTGGATAAAGATCTTTCTTGCGAATGAAATACCCATATTCTGTTGGATGCTCATAGAGCAATTTCAGCGCAATGATGCGGAAAATGTACCGCATGGTTTCTTCGGGCAAATAAAGATCGTAGTAGTTTGTGGTATTTTGCCTTTCCAGTTCTTTGGCAATTCGACCTTCGCCAACATTGTATGCAGCAGCGGCCAAAGTCCAACTGCCAAATTTATTGTATGACCCCTTCAACAAATCGCAAGCAGCCTGGGTGGCCTTTTCCACATGATAACGTTCATCCACTTGATCGTTGATTTCCAAACCAAAATTCTTCGCTGTTCCAGGAACAAATTGCCAAAAACCAGCTGCTCCAGATTGTGATTGAATATTCATCAAACCGCTCTCTATCAAGGCTAGATATTTGAAATCTTCGGGTACCTTATTCCTTTTTAATATAGGCACAATGATACCGAAATACCTGTTCGACTTTTTAAGCATCAAAAGGGTGGACGAATGCCAATAGGTATTCACCATCAACTCGCGATCAAGACCTTCGCGCACATAGTACAGTCCTAAAGGAGCTTCTTCTCCGGCAAACTCCGCCTTGTCAGGAAGCACCAACGAATAAATCTTGTTGCTGTAAAGGAATGCTTTCTGGTAATCAATGTCGGAAGCGGTCTTCTTAAGGTTCTGTGTGTAATAG
>Ga0118677_10011140_pt1 | contig 13570 bp, 9 predicted proteins | sample AliMusrvi5mmetaG_FD_86154 | JGI IMG/M metagenome (GOLD analysis project Ga0118677, IMG submission 86154)
ACTGCCATCCCTCCAGGATGCTTCAAAGAGGGAATCCAACTTGCTCGACAGCGTGGTTCCTTTGAGGTCGAATACTGAGTTCTGAGTCTCAGTCGAACCGCTCGCCGAACGCCCGCCGCCTGAAAAAGCCAAGTGAGTTGCGAGGATTTAGTGCGCCGCGCCGGCACCGGCGATGCGCCAGACAGCTAGGCCGGCAGCGGCCACCCACACGACCAGCGCGACGCTGCCGGCGAGCAGATCGGTGAGGTTGGTGCCGGGCCGTTTCGACGATGCGCTTTTGGGAAACACGATGGCAGCATAGACCATGCCCGCGAGCAGGCCGCCGAGGTGGGCGGCATTATCGATGAAGCGGTAGCCGAGCAGGCCGATGCCGGCGGTGAGCAAGACTCCGGCGATGAGGCGGCGTCTGGCGGAGCGCGGCGCGAGTTTGCCGTGGAGGGTTTCAAAGACGATAAGAAACCCGAGCCAACCCATCAGGCCGCCGGAGGCACCGACCGAGTTGGCATGCACCCACATGGCCGAGGCGTCGCCGCCGACCACTGCGGCAAACACAAACACAAGGGCCAAGTGCGGCCATCGTGCAAACACCTCCAAACGCTTGCCGAGATAGGCCAGAGCCGCCATGTTCATGAGGAAATGCACGATGTTGCCGTGCAGAAACGGCGCGGTGAACAGTCGCCACCATTCGCCGCGCAGATAGTCAGGTTTGACCAGTCCTGCCGCTGCGATGGAGTCACCGGGTAGCAATTGAGCGAGGCCGACGAGGCCCATCAAGCCCAGCAAAACCATTGTGATCGGTGCGCGTTGGAGTTCGAGCCAAGTTTCGAAGCGCAGGGCGGGAACCCGAGCGGCGGTGCCGGCGGCATTCCATGTCCCAATTTCGGCGCGGCGCTTGCGGGCTTGATACCACGGAATAAAACCGAACATCACAAACAGCAACATCGCCAAACCAAGAGTCGTCGAGCCAAGCACCGCCCGACCTGACAATATGACTCGCCGCCGCCACTCCAGCACCTGCCCGGAGTGCGCGGCTGCCTTGGCGAGGAACGTCATCGCTTGATAAAACGCGTGTGTGGCAAAGCCCGCCAGCAGGATGCTGAACCAGCGCAGGCGCGAGATAGCAGCACTCAGATCGTCGCGGGTCCAGCGCTCCCGGGCCACCGCCATCGCTTCACCCAACCCCTCCACCTCTTCGGGCAGACACATGCGAGCCTGCTCCGGCGTCCACACCAGCAGCAGCGCACCTTGGCGGTCGTCCCGCACTTCGTTGGCCAGGGCATCGAACGATTCGCAGGAGTGCTGACGCCGCTTCACATCGAGCCAGCCCCAGCCTTGCGGGGCGGGCGCAAAAGCGTCGGCGCGTGCCCATACCGGCGACCCGGCGATTTCATTGGTGGCTTCCGTCACGCTGGGAAAGCGGCGCGACGGCGCGGATTTTTCCATCAAATAAGCCGCGCCGGAGTCCTTACCTCTATGAAGTGAGGATGCGGCTGGTGGCCGGGTTGAAATGGGATGAGGCGGGAATGATCTCGCAGGCGCAAGCGGCGGTCGTGTCGCGCGAGGTGTTTTTGCTGAGTGCCGGGCGGCTCCAAGTTTCGGCAGTGCAAACCACAGCGGAAGAATTGGCGGAGGAACTAGCACGTGACTGAGCACTGGGTCAACCGATGACCTGGCGCGCAATTGGTTGAGGGTGGTCGGTGGTAGCCTTCCATCCCGGCACGAGGTAGTGCCTTGGCGCGATGCATGGCCACGCAGAGACACGCGGCCGGGCCCCACTTGACGAGGGCCACCTGATGATCACTCACCCATCAGATAGGCGTTGATGGCCTGGGCGCTGCGTTTGCCGTCGCCCATGGCGAGGATGACGGTGGCTGCGCCGCGGACGATATCGCCGCCGGCGAAGATGCCGGGGATGCTGGTCATGCCGACGGCGTCGGCCTCGATGTTACCCCAGCGGTTGAGTTTGAGATCGGGGCAGGTGGCAGTGAGCAGGGGGTTGGCGCGGGTGCCGATGGCCACGACCACAGCATCGCATTCCAATACAAACTCAGAACCCAGAATGGGCTTGGGACTGCGGCGGCCGGAGGCGTCGGGTTCGCCAAGCTCCATGCGCTGGCATTTGAGACCGGTGACCCATTTTTTCTCGTTTCCAAGGACCTCGAGAGGAGCCACCAAATTTTCGAAATCGACGCCCTCGGCATCGGCGTGGTGGACTTCCTCGACGCGTGCGGGCATTTCGGCGCGGCTGCGGCGATAGACGAGGATGGCACGCTCGGCGCCGAGACGTTTGGCGGTGCGCACGGCGTCCATGGCGACGTTGCCGCCACCGACCACCGCGACGCGGCGGGCGCGCAGGACCGGGGTATCGGAATCCAGGGCGTAGGCTTCCATGAGATTGACGCGTGTGAGGTACTCGTTAGCGGAATAGACGCCCTTGAGGTTTTCGCCGGGCACGTTCATGAACACCGGCAGGCCGGCACCGTTGGCGATAAACACCGCATCAAATTGCGCCCGCAATTCGGGTAACGTGTAGGTGCGGCCAATCACCACGTTGTTTTCGATCTTCACTCCGGCTTTCTGCAGTCGCTCGACCTCTTCATCGACAATAAGCTTGGGCAACCGGAACTCCGGAATGCCATAAACCAGCACTCCTCCCGGCTTGTGCAACGCCTCATACACCGTGACCTCATGCCCGGCCTTGACCAGTTCGCCAGCCGCCGTCAGACCGGCCGGACCGCCGCCGACGATGGCGACCTTCTTGCCCGTGGCCGCGCAGGGCTCGATTTTGACCGCGTCGCGGTTGACGCGCGCCCAGTCGGCGACGAAACGCTCCAAATAGCCGATGGCCACCGGTTTCCCCCTGACGCCGCGGACGCATTGCGCCTCACACTGGGTTTCCTGGGGGCACACCCGGCCGGTGACGGTTGGCAGGGCGTTGTCGCCGAATAAACTGCGGGCGGCACCGGCCAAATCGCCAGAGACCACAAAATCCAGGAAACGCGGGATGTTGACCATCACGGGGCATCCTTGAACGCACTTGGGTTCCTTGCACTGGATGCAACGCTGCGCCTCCAACAGTGCCATTTTTTCAGTGAAACCGAGGTTTACTTCGAGGAAATTGCCGCTGCGTTGGACGGCGTCTTGTTCCGGCATGCTTTGCCGGTCGATTTTCATGCGCTCCTTGAGCGGCAGTATGGGGTCGTTCACGGTTGGACGGGTAAGGATGGGTCGGGCCGCGTCAAGCCAACGCGGCAGTTGCCGGCCTCGCAGGCCGCGCTCGCTTGTTGTTCAAATTCGCGGTAGGTTCCGAGGCGTTCGGCCAGCAAATCGTAATCCACCAGATGGCCGTCAAATTCCGGGCCGTCCACGCAGGCAAATTTCGTCTGGCCGCCGATGTCCACCCGGCAACCGCCGCACATGCCGGTGCCATCCACCATCACCGGGTTGAGCGAAACGATGGTGTGTACGCCGAAGGGCCGGGTCAGGTTGGCCACCGCCCGCATCATCGGCACCGGGCCGACTGCATAGACGATGTCCACGCCGCCAGCTTCCAGCACCTCGCGGGTGGCGTCAGTCACAAACCCCTGGCGGCCGTAGCTTCCGTCGTCCGTACACACGATCACCTGGCCGAGGCGCTGCAATTCCTCCTCGAAAATGACCCATTCCCGGGAGCGGCCGCCGATGATGCTGATGACCTCCACGCCGCGCTGATGCAAACCGTGGGCAATCGGGTGGACCACCGCAGTGCCCACTCCGCCGCCAACGCAGATGGCACGGCCGGCGGGGATCATTTCGGTGGGATGGCCGAGAGGGCCGGAAATGTCGAGGATCGACTCGCCAACTTCGAGCGCGACCAGGTCGCGGGTGCTTTTGCCCACCGCCTGGATCACCAAGGCGATGGTGCCGCGGGCCGGATCGGCGTCGGCGATGGTCAGTGGGATGCGCTCGGCGCCGTTGCCGAGGCGCACGATGACGAACTGGCCGGGCTGGCGGATTTCGGCGATGCGGCGGGCCTCGAGGTCGAGGCGGGTGACGTTAGGACTGAGTTGGACTTTGGCGGTGACGAGGTGCATGCAGCGGAAGCGGAACGAGCGATTTTCCGCGCGCAAGCTCTGCCATCGCCGCAGCGGCGTCAAGTGCGGTTTTGCGCTCGCAGCTAACCGTCAGCGCGGATCCTTGTATGACCGTCACTTCCTGCCGGGCGCGGTTTACAGGCGAAAGTCCCCGCTGCACCCGCGAGGTCAGGATGTCCGAAGCCTTGCGACGGCCGTGCTGCGCCACTACAATGCGCGCCTCATGCAGGACTTGCTCACCACCGCCCTCGCCAAACGTGCGTCGCTTCTCACCGCAGAGACTGACGCGCTGCGCCTGGTCGATGGCGGCGGCGACGGGTTGTCCGGCATCACGTTGGAAGCATACGCCGGCCACTGGTTGCTGGCCACGGCCAGCGGAACGGTTCCCGCGGCGCTCAGCACGTGGTTGCGGCAGCAAGGGCATGCCTGTTATTGGAAAACGCTCGACCCGCAGCAAAATCATTCCCCTGTCCACCACTGCGGGCCGGAACGAATCGCGCCGTTCCTCATCCGCGAAAACGCCCTCCAGTTCGAGATCTCGTTCCAAGCCGGGTTTTCCCAGGGGATTTTCCTCGATCAGCGCGACAACCGCGCCGGGGTCCGCCGCCTGTTGCAGCCCGGCCAGCGCCTGCTCAACACCTTCGCCTACACCGGCGCGTTTTCAGTCGCCGCCGCCAGTGCCGGCGCCGAAACCACCACCCTCGACCTGTCACAGCCGTATCTCGATTGGGCCAAACGCAATTTTTGCCATAACTCGCTCGATCCGGCGGCCCACCATTTCTGCAAGGGCGACACCTTCCACTGGCTGCGGCGCTTTGCCAAGCAAGGCCGCAAGTTCGATGCGCTCATCCTCGATCCGCCGACGTTCTCCCGCGATGAACAGGGGAAAATTTTCCGCATCGAACAGGATTTCGGCTCGCTCGTCGCACTCGCCCTGGATGTTCTAACGCCCGACGGCTGGCTGCTGTGCTGCACCAATTGCCGCGGCCTAACATCCGCCGCGTTTGAGCGCCAGATTCAATCCGCCGCGCGGCGCTTGCTCGACACCCGCGCCAGCCCGATGCCCGCCGACTTCACCGGCGAGGCCTATTTGAAATCCGTGTGGGTGAACACCTGAGCCTAGCAAGAACCCGGCGCTGCGGCAGTCAAACCAGGGGTGCTCAGGAGGAGATAGAGCTGCGACGGTCACAGACCGCAGTCATACGATCCGGAGGCGATCGAGATGCATGTTAGAAACGTTTCAGATCAAATGACTTGAACGAAACTCCGCGCTGGAACGGCGCGAAGAACCACAGGGTATGGCTGCCTTTAGTTAGGTTGATTGCCACCGGCTTGCTCATCTGCCACAAGCCGTTGGTCAGGGGCACCTCGATCCAGGCGCGGCCGTCCGCAACAGTGCCGACACTGAATTCCCAGATGGTGGGTGCCACGGCGCGGCAATCCTGGATGTTGAGCCGCACATACTGCGTGGTCACCGGCGGAAAATCCTGGTGGAAGTCGATGCCGATGTTGGTGCCCTCGAAGAGCGGTTTCCATGTGTTGCCGGTCTTATATAACACGTTGAATTTCGACACGCGGTTCCAGGCGCGCTCGTCGATCATGCAGGTGCTGATTGGTGTGGGCTTGCCCAGGTCCAGATCCAACCAGCATTGGTCGTTGTTCTCGTTGACGGCCCAGCGGGTGCCGGGGTTGTTATCGATCGCTTGTTGCGGGCCGAGGTCCTTGACCATGTTCCGATAGACGATGGACGCGTTGGCTTGTTTGGGAGTGAGCATCGCGCCAAACGAGCGCACATAGAGGATCTGGCCGCTGTTGACCGCTCCGAGCTTCGCCGATAATTGATAGGTGCCGGTTGCCGGCACCTCGATTTTGTAGCCGACCCAGGCACTGGCCATGCTCGCTTGGAAATGCAGCTGCTTGCCGCCGGCAAAACTATCCATCATCGGCACGCCGTCAAACTGCCCGCCGTAGCAATGCACGCCGCCTTGCTCGAAATAGCTCGACGCGTCGACGTGAATGACTCCGGGCACCGGCTTGTAAGGTGGCTCCGGCTTGGCCGCGGGGGCCGCCAGCGCCGGTGCCTTGGACGAGCCGGCGCCCAGGTTCCCGGTTAGGCCGGGTTCGTTTTCCGCTTCGTTGGGCTTTTCGGATGCCGCCAAATCGCGTTTGGTCACTGCCAGCGCCTGGGTGATGCTGTTGGCCACGGCCAGCACCGCGGTGGCGGGTTGCTTGGCCGGCAGCGCCGCCGCCAACCAGCGCATGTGCTCCACCTGGGTGAAGGCGTTGGTCAACAGGCGCGCCTCGCTGCCCTCGACGAATTCGGGGCCAGACATGCCTTCCAGATGCGACGCGTTCCAGCCTCGGCCGTAGGCCACCTGCCAATGGCCGTCGACCGCCTTGTAGGCGACGCAGGCATGCGCGGGCTGGCCCACGCCGATGGCGGGAATACCGAAAGCCTGACAAATGAACACCGACCACGACGAGCGCGGGCCGCACTTGCCGCCGCCGTCCAACACCGCCTTGTAATCGACGTGGGGCACCGGCGAATTGCGCCGCCACACCTGGCTGGTGGTGTCCACCACTTTCTCATTGACGCGGAAATCCGGCCGCCAGGTATTGACCATCTCGCGGCCCCAGGTCAGGTCGGCCTCGGAACCACCCGAACACACCACAAACTGCATGTCCCACACGGTGAGCTTGTCGAAGCTCGGAAACAACTCGTGGTTCGCGTGCACCGTCTTGAAATACTTGTAGCGCACCAGTGGATCGCTCGGCGGCTTTTGTTGGCCCGAGCCCGGCGCGCCGGTGCCGGGAGGTCGCAGCGCCGTGGCCATCGCCAGCTTGAGCGGGATGCCCTCATGCGACCCCGGATCTGCCAGATAGATCTTTTTCCAAATCTCCAGCGCGCCGGTGGAAATCGACCAGCTGTTATCCTCGCGGGCCGAGATCTTCATGGGAGTCGCCCCCTCGAGCCACAATTCCAGGATTTGCCGGCTCCGCAAGATCCATGTTAGAAACGCCTTGTTGGCCGCATCCGCCTTGGCGAAGGCCGCGAGTTGGACCGGGCCGACCTTGGCAATGAACTGGCGTTGCGCCAGCACCGGCGCGATGACCGGGCTCTCGATGAGGTGCGTCAGCGCCGGGTGGGTCAGCTGGGCCGGGTCGGCCGGCACCTGCTGGCCCAGCCAGCTCGAGAGGTTGGTCAGGTAGCCGGAAAAATCGCCACCGCTGATGGCGCGGTCCAAGTCCCCGGCGTTGGGTTCCCAAGCCAGAAGCGGCCCGCTGAGCGAGTGGAGAAGGGCACAGGCCGCGAGCGACCTGACAATTCGGATGCTGGTTTTCTTCATGGGCATTAATCGACTGCCGCAGCAAACGCGGGCGCGGGCGCCAATCTTTCCGACGTTTTCAGCGCCTCTCGGTCTGGCGACAGCGGCAGCAGGCGGCGCGCAGGTCACGGCCGCCAGCGCAGCGAGCTGCGCCTGAGTTATGCCTAACTCCCGGCCTTGAGTTCCAGGAACAGGACGGAGACGGCGCGTTGGAAAGGAGCGGAGAGCCGCAAGATTTGCGGCCCGTGCTCCAATTTGAGTTCCGCGGCGGGTGTCATGTCCCACAGTCCGGTGGTCCACGGCACCTTGACCGTGACAGGATCGTTAGATCCCACCTTGACGTTGAGGACTTGCTCGACGTTGCCGGCGGCCACTTTCATCACCAAGTGATAGGTGCCGGCAGCCGGCACATCGAGCGCATAGTCAACCCAGCTATCCGCCACGCTCTTGCCAAAATTGATTTGTTTGCCACCGCTGACACAATCAAACACGTTGACACCCGACATGGCGACAAATGCCGCCGCGTCAATGTGCGTGGTGGCGGTCGCCAGGGTGATCGGAGCGTGCGCCGCGGTGGGGCTGGCCGTTTTGGCCGCCGCCGTCACTTCCTTCTCGGCCTCTTCGGGCTTCAGCGAGGCGGCGGTGTCGGTCTTGATAGAGGTGAGCGACTTCTGGATCTTGTGGGCGATATCCATAACGGCCGCGGCCTGCGCTGGAGCTGCTAGAGCGGCTGCCAACCAGCGCAGGTGCTCCACCTGCGAGAACTCCGCGGCGTGCTCGCGGTCCTGCACCGCCGCCATGAAATCCAGGCCGCCCATGCCCTCGAGCTTGGACACCTGCCAGCCGCGGCCATAACCGACCTTCCAGGCGCTGCCGGGTTGCGGCTCGGTCATCGGATTGGCGGTCTTGTAGGCCACACAGGCGTGCGCGGGCTGGCCCACGCCGATGGCCGGGATGCCGAAGGCCTGACAAATAAACACCGACCACGACGAGCGCGGGCCGCATTTGCCGCCGCCGGCGAGCACGTTCTTGTAAGAGTTGGCAAAATCAATCGGTGAATTCCGCCGCCACACCTCGCTGGTCGAGTTGACCACCAACTCGTTGTTGCGCAGGTCGGGCCGCCAGGCGTTGATCATTTGGCGGCCCCAGGCCAAGTCGTCGTTGGAGGCGCCCGAGGAAACCACCTTGGTCAGCTCCCACACGGTTAGATTGTCGAAGCTCGGAAACAACTCGTGGTTCTGGTGGGCGGTCTTGAAATGGAGGTAGCGCGATACCGGATCGGCTTGGATTTTGGCCTGGCCGGCGCCTGGTGAGCCGCTGCCCGGCGGTGCGATGGCGGTGGCGATGGCCAGCTTCAGGTCCAAGCCGTCCTTGGCGTCCGGGTCGCTCGCAAGGATATTTTTCCAAATTTCGAGCGGCGCGGTGGTCAGGCCATAGCTGTTATCTTCCCTCGCCGCGAGGCCGATGGGCACGACCCCTTCCAAATACAACTCCAGCGCCTTGGGGGTGGTCATCAGCCAGCGTAGGAAGGCCGCGTTGCTTGCGCCGGCCTTGGCAAGGCCGCCCAGCTTGTCCGCGCCGGTCTTGGCAATGAGTTGCCGCTGGTCCAGCGTACTAACGAAAGCCGGATCCTTGAGCCGGGCCAGCAGCGGGCCTTCCGCCAGCATCCCGGATGGATTGAGCCAGGTGGTGGCGTTGCGCAGGTAGCCGGCAAGATCACCAGAGTTGATGGCCGCGTCGAGGTCCTTCGGATTGGGTGTCCACGCTTGCGCGGGGCTGGACAGCGAGCACAGGAGGGTGCCGGCGACGAGGGTCCTGAGGGTAACGGCGAGGTTGGTGTTCATGATAGGTTTGGAGAGTTCAGCGGGCGGCTGGGGACTTGCGGGAGCCCTCCGCCATACTCGTTTGGCTTGCGCGATCTTTCAACCTCGCGGCGGCTGTCAAGCCAGGCTGCGCGGTTTGCCGGCGAGGAAAAGCAGCACGTCATTTTTGGTCACCACCCCGAGAAAGCTGGCATGCTCATCGATGACGGGCAGCCGCTCGGATTCCGCCGAGCTGAAGAAATCCAGCGCCTGGGCCAGCGACATTTGCGGGCGCAGGCTGGGGTGATCGTCGCGCATGACGTCCTGCGAAATGACCAGCGACTCGAGCTCCGGATGCTCCAGATAGCTCTTGATGTCATGCAGCGAGATGGCGCCCACGAAGCGCTCGCCATCGACCACATGGAGGAAGTCGTGGCTGCAAGTTAGAAAACGGCGGGCGATTTCGCGGAAGGACGCCAATGGTGAGATCGTGCCGGTATCCGGATGCATCAGGTCGCCGACCTTGAGGGTGGCCAGATGCTGTGCCACAGCCGCCGCGCCTTTGCGCGCCAGGGCATCCTTGTAGAGCGAGCGGGTGGTGAGCGAGCGGCACATATAGTAGCCCATCACGCTGGCGAGCATCACCGGGATGAGGATCTGATAGTTGAGCGTCAGTTCAAACAACATGATGATGGCCATCACCGGTGCACCGGTGGCGGCGGCCAGAAATGCGCCCATGCCGACCAGGCCGAACGCGCCGGGTTCCAGATGCCAACCGGGAAACAGCGCCACGGCCGCCACGCCGAATAGATAGCCCAGCCCCGCGCCGGTGCACAACGTCGGCGTGAACACCCCGCCCACCGCGCCGGAACCAAAGGTCGCCCCGGTGGCGATGACCTTGAACACCAGGATGGCTGCCAGCGCCTGCCAGGTCCCGCCATAATGCAGGATGCTGAACACCAGACTGCGGCCGTTGCCGGTGACCTCCGGATACCCCGCCGCCAGCAGCCCGACCACCAGCCCGCCGAGCGCCAGGCGCGCCCAATCCGGCAGTTTCAGCCTGCCAAAGCCCACCTCGCTCCATTTCAGAAATCCCAGGAACAAGGGTGCCGCCGCGCCGCATAACAAGCCCAGCACCAGATACGGCAGCAACTCGCGATTCTGATGCAAGGTGAACACTGGCGCCAGATACATCGCCTCCCCGCCGAAGTACGACCGCGTCGCCAACGTCGCCACCACCGAGGCCACCACCAGCGGCCCGAACGCTTCCATCGCCAGCGAGCCAAGGACGATTTCCGCCACGAAAAACGCGCCGGACACCGGGGCGTTGTACGCGCTGGCAATCCCGGCCGCCGCGCCGCACGCCACCAACTGACGTTTCCGCGCCAGCGGGAATTTCAACCAGCGCCCGAGCACCGAAGCCGCCAGCGCCGACAACAACACCATCGGCCCCTCGCGCCCGATCGACGCTCCCGTGGACGCCGAAAACCACGCCGACGCGCATTTCACCAAACTGCTTCTAACCGACAGATTGCCGTCCCCCACCACCACCGCTTCCATGTAATCGGTGGTGTTGGTCCGCCGCTTGATCCTACGGCCATAGAACAGCGTCAGTCCCGCGAGCAAGCCGCCGCCCAACGGCACAAGGATCCGCCGCCACCACGGCATCGCCGCGAACCCGGCCACAAACCCCGAATGGTTTTGCGTGTGATGGCCCGTGCACAGGCCGTGCAGCCACTCGGTGGCTTCCTTGAACCCGATGGATGTCCATGCCCCGAGCAACCCGATCACCGCCGCCCACAGCAGCGTGGCGCGCAGTTCATTTCCTGCGATCCGCTCGCCTAACCAGATCCGCAGCCGCACCAAGCGGCGCATGGCCGCACTCATTTGAGGATTCAGCGGTGGGAGATTCATCGGTTCATTGCAACACCTTGCGGAACCTCGCTTCATCTGGCGCCGCAAGCAAGGCCTCGATCGTCCCCGCCTTCTTCAACGCCCGCGCCAGTTGCGCCACCGCCGCGAGGTATTCGCTGATGCAATGCGCCGGCACCCCATACAGAAAAACCAGCCGCACCGGCGTCTTGTCAGGCCCGAATGCCACCGGCTCCGGGCAGCGCCCAATCGCCATCACGATCTCCGTCACCGCCGCCGTGCGCGCATGCGGCAGCGCCACCCCGTTTCCTAACAGCGGCGTCTGCAGCTTCTGGCGTGCCAGTACCGCCCGCTGCAGCCCTTGCAAGTCGCGCACCTCCGGGCAGCCTGCCAGCAGCCGGATCATCTCCTTGATCACCCCCTCCTCGGTGGTGGCCTCCACCCCGAGCACGATTCGCGCTTTTCCCGTCACAGTCACCGCAGGCATGCCTCACTCAACCAAACCCGCCCCGTCCTGGCGAAGGAAAAAATCCCCGCCACCCCGATTTCCCCCGGCGGCAGGGAGGACGGGCATCCTGCGAAGATGCGACAGCAAGGCCGTGGCTCCCTAGATTCCTTGAAAAGCCAAAGATGTTGTAGTTAGGTCAGGTTTTCGTCTTGCGTCTTGAAGTCTTGCGTCTTGGGTCTGAGGCGAAGCCTCCCTAGGATTCGCGCAGGCCTGCGGCGATGGGCAGGCGGGCGGCGCGCAGCGCGGGAAACAGGCCGCCGACGATGCCGATGGCGGTGGCGCAGGCAACGGCCTTTCCTAACAGGACAGGCGTGACCCGGAAGGCGAAGGTGACCTGGCTGAAAGTCTGCCAGTTGATGGTGGAGGCGCGGTAGCCATCGAATAACAGAAAGGCCGCCGCCGCGCCGAGCACGCCGCCGAGGATGGACAATAGCACCGACTCGACCAACACGGAAAACACCACCGGCCCGGCGCCGAAGCCCAGCGCGCGCAGCGTGGCAATCTCGCGGGTGCGCCCGGCCACCGCGCTGTACATCGTGTTGAGCGCGCCGAACAACGCGCCCAGTCCCATCAGCGTGGCGATGAACACACCGATGGTGGTGATGAACCGGGTGACCGCGGTGGATTGTTCCTCATAGAAATCCGACAGGCGCATGACCTTGACGTTGAGCTTCGGATCGGTGGTGAGAGCGTCCTTGAACTGTTGGAATGCCCCCGCTGACGTCAACCTGACATATACCGACTGGAAACTGTTGTTGCGGTGATAGGCGGGTTGCAGCACGGCGGTGTCGGTCCAGATCTCCGACTCGGCGAGCCCGCCATTGGCGGTGAATATCCCGACGACATCCCACACGTTCTGGCCGACCTTGATTTGTTTGCCAATGTCGAGTCCGCCGAACGCCCGCGCCGCGCCGGCGCCGACCATCACCTCGTTGCGGCCGGTGGCAAAGCGCCGGCCCGCCATCATTCGGAGGTTGCCTCGCACATCGAACGCGCCCTGTTCCACGCCGCGCAACGGCACGTTGGCATCCGTGCCGGTCGAACGTTTCGGCAGGTTGATGATGACGAACAGCTCCGCCGAACTCAGTGGTCCGGCGGCATTGCGGGCCACGCCCGGCGCGTCGCCAATCGTGCGCGTGGCATCGCGCTCCAGGCCGCTGGTCATCTCACTGTCCGCGCCGCTGCGCAACACCACCGCGACATCCGGCGAGCCGGAGACCGTCATCGCGCGGCGAAAGCCCTCGGCAATCGCCAGCACTCCCACCAGCACCCCAACCACCCCGGCGATGCCGACGGCCGCGGTGATCGCCGCGGCCTTGCGCTCGGGCAGCGAGCGAAGGTTGTACCAGGCCACGGAAAACAGTTGAGTCAGTGCGGACATGGGAGGGATGTGGAATGATTTCTAACCGCCCCGGCGCAGCGCTTCGGAAATGCGCAGGCGCATCGCCTGCCACGCGGGCAGCGCGCCGGCGATTAGTCCCAGCGCCACGGCCAGCAACGCCCCGCTGATCAGGGTGGCCGGCGGCAGGAACAACACCGGCAACAAGCTGGGGACGGGATTGCCCGAGGCGATGATCAGCCAGGCAATGCCGAGGCCGCTGAACCCGCCGAGCACGGCAATGCAACACGACTCCATCAAAACAAGCAGCAGCACCAGGAAATTGGAGAAGCCGATGGCCTTGAGCACGCCGAGTTCCTCGGTGCGTTCCCGCACCGATTGGGCCATGGTGTTGCCCGCCACCAATAGGATGGTGAAGAACACGGCTCCAACCACCGCCATCACAATTGAGGCGATATCACCTATCTGTTGGGCGAAGCTTTGGGCGAAGGCCCCTTCCGGCTCGGTTTTCGTTTCGTAAGGCGAGTTGGCGAATTCCCTGTCAATCGTGGCGGCGATCTTCGCGGCGCGCTCCGGATCGGCAATGCGCACGGTGTACCAGCCGACTTGTCCTTTTTCCCGTTGGCGTGCCTCCTCGAAATAGTCATAAC